>SDBT01010481.1_pt1 | contig 14958 bp, 16 predicted proteins | sample 2277101 | NCBI WGS metagenome assembly SDBT01 (sample SAMN10404973, study PRJNA504765) | marine sediment metagenome | isolation source: marine sediment core GS10_PC15, 103 cmbsf | place: Arctic Ocean: Southern Knipovich Ridge | collected 2010 | reverse complement strand
GGAGCTTATGGCATAGGTGTTGGTACGTTGTCTTTAATTGGTGGTTCAAAAACAACGCTTTATGGTGGAATAGGTGGTGGTGGAGGAGAAATATCTCTCCAAGGTGGGCAAGGAAGAGATGCAGGTAACGAACTATCTAGTTACGCTCCAATTGTACTGCAGGCCAAAGGTGGCAATGTAGGGATTGGGACAAACTACTCACCAGATAGACTTTTTGAAATCTTTGGCTCAGCGTCTGTGTTTCGTTTTAGGGATTCAGGAGCCACAGCTTCTGCGACTACTGCTTATCTAGAGTTTGGCGGAACTGATAGAGGTGTTTGGAATAGAACAGGATATATAGGAGATGGTTCAAGTGCAAATACAGACATACTTCTTAGAGCAGAAGAAAGTGATTTACATTTAGGAGATTCAAGTAGTGCATTTGTCCTTACTTTGAGTGGGGGTAATGCAACATTCACAGGAAACGTGGGAATAGAAACAACAACTCCAAAAAGTGAACTAGAAGTTATTGGAACAACAAACACAACAGATTTAGTAGTAACAGGAACAACTACTCTTAATAATATTACTTCTCCTGATGGTACTCTTGAGATGGATAATATTTCTACTTCTATGATTAATGTAGACCATATTGCAGAGAAAACAGGAAGTAATGATGTTGTGTTTGATAATGATATACGGGTAGATAAAATAAAAAGTGCTGATGGTATAGCTAATGCCATACAAATAGGCTCTGGGGATAGATTTATCCCAGAAGTTACAGAAACAATGCAACTAGGGCAAACAAATAGAAGATGGAATTTATTTGCCCATAATATAGAGATGGCTGGGATAATAAATGATGTGCTGGGTGGTGTAGTATTTGGGGGTTTAATTGAGCCAGATACAGATAACATAGATGATATTGGAAGCGATGTAAGAAGATGGAGAGATTTATGGATAGGTAGAAATGCAGACATTAATGGGACTTTAGATGTTGATGGAAACACAGAGTTAGATGATGTTAATATTGACGGAACTCTAACAGTAGATACAATAGACGACAGCGGAGCAGATAGAGTAACATTTCCAACAAGAATAGTCAGCACAAAAACAGATGTCAGCGAAACTCCCCCTGATAATAGTTACGGGATAAGACAAACATTAACATTAACAGGAGACCATAGCTTTGACGTTACAGGAGATATAAATGTATTCTCGGGGCATTTTGTTAGTGAGTATCGTTCTACAGATGCTATTGATGATGGCTCTTTGAAAAATTATGGTGTTTTTGGAGAAGCAAGAGAAACAGCATTTATACACGATACAGGACAGACCTTCGAGCATTTTGGGGTTAAAGGGTTGGCAACACTAACACCAGACAGTAATGCTGCTGATACATTAATCGGCTATGGCGTCTATGGTGAGGTTGCAGCAGATGGACAAGGAATACAGACAGGCTATGGGGTTTATGGAGTTTCAGCAGGAGCAGACATCAACTGGGCAGGATTTTTTGATGGTAATGTTACAATAACAAAAGATGTTATAATTGGTGATGGTAATAGTTTTGTTAAAATTAATGGAGATTTAAATGTAACTGGAGATTCTAATGTAATTGGCAACTTCACAGGCAACCAAATCTACGGCGAGACAAATGTTCACCCAGATGGAAATATAACAATCATTATCAATACTCAGAACGTCCACGAAAACATCACAGGCTTTAACATCAATAAGACAAATGGATTTATTATGCAGGGAAATAGTACCCTTATTGCACAAGTTAGCGGAAGATACCAAGCTGATTACTGGCTCTCTACTTCTGGTGGAGTTAATAAAATATATGAGTCGTGCCTTGCAGTAAACAACGAGCACGTCGAGCCTCACGCACACAGAAGGCAGGGAACTCCTGGAGACATTGGAAGTATGTCCGGCGGTTCAATCATAGATGTTAATGCAGGCGATACAATCAATCTTCAAATAAGGAATACTGACGGAACACAGAATGTTGATGTATTCTTTGCAGGTATGAGATTGGTTAGAATTGGTGATTAATGAAAAAAACAGATTCATGGATTTTGGACGTGTTGATTCAAATAATTATATTCACTGTGGTAACTATGGCTGCAACATATTTTGTAGTAGCAATTGGTGCATGCCAGGAAATACAATCTCCTGGTGCAGCTTGCTCTGTCTTAACTCCAGTTCTCGACTGCTCAACTTATGATTTATACAATGATACATTAGATCTAAACGTAGATGATGGCATTATGTCTCAGATAGGGGCTACAGGAGTTTATAATTTTACTTTGAATTTGTCAGGTATAGGCCAGTACAAAATTATTTTATGTGATAATACCACTGCAACAATTGAAGTTGCTAATTATTCTAATCAAGGCATTTATGAGGAAGTGCAATCTGTTACAAATGTAGATGGCTCCTGGCTTGACAATCTTGTCAAGAAAGTTTGGGCCCATATTGTTGGTTATGTTAATCCTTCTACTGTTTCACTTAATGCTTCAGATACATTAAAAACAATTGCTGAAAATACAGAATATGGTGGTTATTGATGCCAGACATAAATGAGAAGTTTGTGATTTATTATGCAGTTCGAGGCTACAGGACAGGCCAGACTGTAACGATTGATGTTTATGATACTGTAGGAACTAAGGAAGTTAATTCTCAGAGCATGACTGAGATGGGTTCTTTAGGCATACATACTTTTAATTTCAGGCCAAGAAAAAGAACTGCTTATCTTGCTGTAATGGACTGCACTGGCTTTGCAAGGAAGGTTCACCAGATAGTTAGAGTGGAGAAGCAGAAGCTTGGGGGGGCTGTTAAGATTCAAAGAGTTAGGATTCCAGACCCTGTCTTTAATGGAAAAGAGAAAAACAAAATCTTCAAGTTGCTTGAAGACTTGCCTGCGAAGTTTCCAAAACCTATTTCTCCGAAGCCTCTCCAAAATACGTTATCGAAACAAAATCTCGCAGAAGTGTTTTCCTCTTTAAAAAAAGATATCCTTTCCAAGATACCTAAACCTCAAAAAGTTCCTACAGAATTGTTTGAAGGCATATTGAATAAATATTCAGACTCTTTGGATGCTCGTTTCGAGCCAATAGCAAAAGAGCTTGGAAAGTTGATCATTCTTTCTGATGAAATTACTGTTAATCAAAAACTAAACTTTGCAAAATATAAAGTCCCTTTGCTGGACCCAAAACAAGAAGAAGTTCTTCTGGAGAAAAAATATGGAAAGTGAATTACAGGAACAGCCTCCTGTTATGGACCTGCCTGAAGAAAAAAAGCCTTATCCTTTTGTTATACAGGAGCATGTTAGGGGGAAGTCAGCTCATATGGATATTCGCTTTGTAGTTAATAATCACCTAATCGGATTTACATTAGATGACCCTGGAAGGGTTGGAGATCCTTTAAGGTTTTCTAATGATGCTGAGAAATCCTCAGCAAATAAAGTTCTGGCTCAGCCAAAATCAAGGCAGCCAAAAGATTGGCTCAAAGTAAAAGGGGAAATTGAGCCAGGGAAAATAGGGGCTGCTAAAAATCTTCCCGCAAGATTTACAATTGTAGACAAAGGAATGTATGAGATGGGAGCTCAGAAAACAAACTTTTTAGAAGTCTGGCTTAAGGGCAATAAGTATAATGGGAGATTTATATTCAGGAAACTTCCAAGGCCTTCTGATACTGAGAGGGCAAGGAAGAAACCTTTTGTCTGGTTTGTATGGAAGCCAATTAAACAAAGGCCTTATGTGTTGTCAAACAGGGGTATCAATGATGAGTACGTGCCTCAAAAGGGCCGGTCTGCCTTGCCAAAAGTTTGGGAAGATAAAATTCCTAATGAATTGAAGTGGTGGGAAAAGAACTGGACTGGTGATAGAGCAATTGCTGCTATCAAATCCATCAGGCAAATATTCCTTAAAAGAAACATACTGTCCAGGGAAAAGCTGGATTCTCAGAAGACTCACAAACCTTCAGGGAAGCTAAAAGATATTGAGCTTACTGATCAGCAGAAGGCTGACATTGGAATTTTATCTAAAAAAGATTTTTCTCTTTCTAACATAGCAAGGTTGGTTGGGTGCTCAAAAGGTACTGTGGTTTATCATCAAAAGAAACAGGGGTTGAGATAATGCCCTGCGTTTGTATTTTCCAGGGCCAATGTAAGATTACAATTCCGAAAGAATTGGCAATGGCAAAGGGCTGGGATAAGAAAGGCACACGATTGCGATTTGTCGAGGATACTGAAGGCAATGTTATTTTGCAAAAACTAAAATGAATAAATTAATGCTTCCTGATTATCTTAAAAGCCATCCTTATTTTCAGAATGAGGAGGCTGAGTTTTTAAGGTCCCTACTTATTGAACTTCCTGAAAAACCTTGTGTTCTTGAGATTGGCACTTTCAAAGGTTGGTCTGCTATTTTAATGGCTCATGCCAGGAACGATGCAAGGATAATTACGCTTGATCCACATTTGGGAATACCTGAAGATGGTTTGAGTTCTTCTCCTGAAGAGGTTATCAATAATATTACCAGAGAAGGGTTACGATATAATATTTTACATTTACAGATTCCTTCACAAGATTTTATTCCAGGGCATTATTTATTTAGGGGACCTATAGAAAAATTCGATTTAATCTTTATTGATGGTGATCATACATATGCTGGAGTGGAGCATGACTTCAGGAAGTTTCTTCCTTATGTTAAAGATAATGGAATTATTTTATTTCATGATAATGGGAATGAAGCTGGAGTTACCATGTTCTGCAAAACTCTTAACTTTAGATCTGCAAAACAGTTTAAATCTATGCTTGCTATTAGGAAGTGTGATTTATGCTAAAGTCAATTAATCTTTCTTTGTCGACTTTGTGCAATGCTAAATGTGTTTACTGCCCACAGGATAGGGGAGCGAATCTTAAGAAAAAGATTATGCCTCTTTCTTTGGTTAGAAAAATTACTGCAGAGCTTACTGCTAGAGGTGATTTTCATCAGGTTGAGCTCATGCAGCTTTCAGAAAATGGGGATGCTCTGCTCAATAAAAACTTTATTGAGATTTTGAGATTATTGAAAAGAAGGCTGCCATCTGTTAAGAAGATTCTTTATACTAATCTGTCTTTATTGACAAAAGAAAAGGCTGAGATTATTTTAAGGGAAGGCCTAATTGACAGGCTTATGTGCAGCATTGATTCAATTGATGAAGATGTATTCTTCAGGATGAATGGTTTAGATCTTAAAAGGGTTTTAAGGAATTTCAAGAATTTTATTTCTATCAGGAATGAATTAAATTCGCCTGTTCCTGTTACGATTAGGATGCTTACGTTACATAGTTATGTAACATCAATCAAAGCTGCTTTAAAGTTTGTTCCGAATGGTGTGGATGATTCCAAAGTTCCATTGTTGGATGAAGCTTTGACTATCAAAGCTTATCTTGATAAGATTATTGATCCCTCAAAGGATGTAATCGGAAGCTCAATTGTATTTGCATGGAATGACAGGGAGAAGTTTACAGGCAAGGTTGCTTCTTATACTCCAAATACTTTCTGCCCTTTTTTAGAAAGGAATGAATCTGATTTATTTATAGCTCCTGATGGCTCTTGTTATTCCTGCTGCTTAGATTCTAAATGCTCAATTATATTTGGTAACGTTAACACTGAGAGTCTAGACTCTATCTTTAATGGATCTAAGCGAGCTCGCTTTCTGGAGAAGCTTCGAGCTCGCAAGTTTATAGAAATGGGGGAGCCCTGCAGCTCGGTTATCTGCTGCCATGATATTCGAAAATGAAAAAGGTTTTAATTGGAATTGGAACATGTGATCACTTTGATTATATTGAGGGACCTTGTTTAAAGAAAGTGTTTGATCAAACCTTTCAGGACTTTGATATTTTATTGGTTGATAATTCTGAAGATGTTACACATTCTCTGGAGCTTAAACAGAAATTTCCTAATATTAATATTATCCATATTAACAGGCCCAACATCTGGAGGGATGCCTGCAAGGAGATGAGGCAGTATATAACTGACTACGCAGTTTATAATGGTTATGAGTTTTTGTTTTTTCTGGATATAGATATGCTCATCCAGGAGGATACCCTCGAGAAATTAATTTCTCATGATGTTGATTTTGTTACAGCTCCTATTGGTTATATGCATCAGGATTTATCTACATGCTTCCTCCAGGACTTCGATGCTAACAGGATGAGCAGGATTCCTTCCCTTCCTCCTCTGAAGGCAATTTCCTGGGCGATGATGAAGTATGAGCCTATGTATATGGAGATTGTTGCTGTTGGTTTAGCCTGTGCATTAGTTAAGTGCAGTATCTTAACTGGAATTAAGTTCAGGGTTTCGCATGATTCTATGGCCTTCTTTGAAGATATTATGTTCTGTTCTGACATTAGAAAAAAAGGAATTAAGCTGTTTCTTGATAAAAATATGGAAACAATCCATGCACACTGCAAAAACCCAGAAAGGGGCTTTAGAAGGCTTAAACCATAGTTTACTATATAAATAAGTTCTTCCTTAATAGATTGCATGCCTGAAGATAATTTTACATTAGAAGAACAATATTCTTTACCCTTAGTTCAGGATATGGTTAACGAAAATGCCAGGCTGACTGCACTTCTTGGAACAAAGATTCCTGATTCTCAAATTGAAAAATTAACTGTACCTCATGTTTTTAAAAACAAGCTTCTTATGAAAGAGGGAACTTATAACGGCGTGTATTATTCAACTGATGTAATTTTGGAAGCTGTTGATGATGCCGAAGGTAAAGGACTTGTTTATGATCATCTTGATTCTACTAATAATGAAGGCGCTTCAAACTGGACAGGCCATGTTATTAATCCCCACTGGGATGAAAATGGAGCTGATGGAGCAGGCATGTATGGCGACTTAAAAGTTGTAGACAAGGCCTGCGCTCAGTTATTAGCCTCCGGAGCTAAGTGGGGAATTTCCCCTGCAATAGATTACAAGAAAAATGAAGTTGGCGACCAGGTTATTGGCACAGATTTATTATGGAAATCATTCTCTTTCGTTCTGTCTCCTGCTGTAAGGGAGACCATGTTAAATAATTTAAAAAAAATAAAAGGTGATGGCACAATGGATAAAAATATTTCAGATTTAGATGCACATGGAATTGGGAAAGGGAAACTTCCTTACAAATATCCTGCTCAGAATCAGGAAACTCCTGAGGAGAAAAAGATCAGGATGAAGTTGAAGAAGGGTGATAAGGGTGAGCTCCAGGTTGATGAGAAAACTCTTCAGATTCTGGAAGCCAGGGATGCTGAAATCGCTGAGCTTAAGGAGTTCAAAGATAAGATAGAGCTCTCTGAAAAATCAGTTTGTGTTGCTGCACTTGTTGCTAACGAGTATCTTATTGGAAGATTATCAGTTAATGAAATGGCTGACAGGGAAAAAGCTCTTATGGAGAAATCAACCGATGTTCTGACTGAACTTGCTGAAGTTATTGGCTCTCATGCTAAACTGACTGCTTACACTACGTTTACAAAATCATATGGAGAGAAACACAAGGAAGCTACCCTTAAAGAAGCTGCTCTGGCATGGAAAAAAAAGGAAGCAAAGCTGGAAACTCCTACTGTTGACCCAGCTATGCCTGGCGCTGCTCCTGGAGCAAAGCCTCCTGTAGCTGATCCTAATGGTGAAACTCCTGAAGGAGCTACTGAGGAACCAGTTGATGGTGTGGAGGGAGCTAACGATTTGGAAGAAGGTGAAGGATACATAAATGATCCTGTTAAGCCTGTTGTTAATCCTAATGCAGCTGCTAGTGCTGCACTTACAGGCCCTGGTGGTGTTGCTCCTGGAAGAGCTCTAGCTGAGCTAAGGCAGCAAGGTCATGTTGTTTCAGAGGCAGACGTAGCAATGCATGGTTGGATAACTCAACACGGAGGTCGATGAAAATGAGAAGCATAGCAGAACTTCAAATTCAGGCAGTTCAACAGAAGGGTGTGGGTGTTAGAGGGATTGGTTTATTGGCTGATGCTCATACAAGAATAGCAACAGTGGGCTTTACTGATATGCAGCCAACTAAATGGGAGAAGGAAATTATCAAGTGGGCTGAAGAATTCAGGCAGCTTGAACAGCTTGTGTTTGTTACCAAGGGAATGGTCGGTACTAAAGACGAATCCATTACACATTCTGTAACATCAAGCCATCTATCAATCACAACTTCTCATACAGAGGGGGCTACAAGAACTAAAACAGAGATGGATAATTCTTCCACAGTTACATTCAATGTAGTAGCTGGAGATTTCCTGCAGGGAGTAATCACAATTTCAAAACGATTGTTTATGACCTGCGCTGTTGATCTGATTTCTCAGGCAAAATACTCAATCTCAGAGGATATGGCTGATGATGTTGATTTAGCAATTGCTACACAACTGCAGTCAACTGACCTTGATGACAATGTTGTTTATGGGGGAGATGCAACTCAGATTGAAGACATTACAGCTGGTGACGTTTTAACAACTGATTTGATTGCTGATGCAAGGAGATTAATCAAGGTTAACTCAAAATGCATTCCTAAATATTTGGTAATATCTTCTTACCAGGAAGCAACTCTTTTGAAAGACTCTCAGTTTGTTAATGCTTCTGAGTATGGAAGCAATGAGGTTGTCATGAAAGGAGAGATTGGAAACTACCTGGGATTGAAGGTTATTGTCACAGACAATGCTAACTTTGCTTATACTTCAGGAGATACAGAAGTTAATGAGAACGCTTCTCCTGGTGCTTCATGTAACATCTGTCCTGTTATAGGAGAGAAAAGAAATGGAGAAAAAGTCTCTGTAGGATTAGCCTGGAAAGAAATGCCTCATGTAGGCTATGAGTTTGAGAAGGATGAAACAATCCATAAAATCTATTATGATCAGGCCTTTACTACAGAAGATATATTTACTCAGGCCTGGGCTCTGATTAAGGTTAGTCAAACATAATTTTTTTTGTTCCTTTCTTTTTTTAAAAAGACTGGAGCGCCAACTCGTTAAAATGGTAAGAAACGCAAGAAGGTTACAACCAGGGGGCTTTAAAGCTGGTCGCCATTCTGGAAGATTTCATGCTTCTAATTTCAGGGGGGGTATTGTTGCTGTCTCTTTAGGTTCTGGTGATGGTACTGCTACTATTACTTTGGCTAAGCCTATGCCTAATGCAAATTACAGAGTTCTTGTTTGTTCTCAAAGTGATACTAACAACACAGATTTATGCATAGCTGTGGATACAAAAACTCCAAAGTCATTTGTAATAAGGGTAACTTCTACCAACCAATCATCTATTAATGTTGGCTACTTAATTTTAGATGCCTATCCTTCAGGTACGCTTAAACATTCAAGATTTGGATTCCATTCAGGCTCTGCTCACTTCAGGAATATGCAATGGGGTAAAGCCCAGGGCACAACATCCGGAGGGAATATAACTGGAATTGTTGCAGAGTTTCCACATACATTTAAACATACGCCCCTGGTGTTTGCTTCATTCGATGATGATACTTCGTTAACAACTGGATTTGTTTATATTGATGTAGCAGCCACAACAAAGCAGGTGACACTTGGAATTGAAGGATGCTCAGCAGATGAATTAATAGATCTTACCTGGTTTGCTTTTGATCCTGGTTTTGATGTAGGTACTGTTCAAACTGTAGGGAATAAAAAAGGGAACTTGCTAGGGCAAAAACTTCAAAGTCATTTTGGAATTCATTCAGGAGATATTCATTGCAAAAATTTGTTTGGTGGGTTGGTCTCTATGACCCCATCCAGTGGAGATATTGATGAGGCGGTCACATTTGGACAGATGTTAAAAAACACTCCTATAGTATTCGCATTCAAACAAGCTCCTGTTGATGATACAGCAGGAGTTGCTTATGTTAAATCAGTATCAATCTCCGGGGCTACCATAGGCCTGGAAGGGACAGTAAATGATACTTTAGCTCAAGTTGGTTACTTCGTTTTTGATTATGAATACAGGCAGGTTGGAGCTGCTGAATCTTAAAAAATAAAAAAGGTGATGTAATATGCCAGACGATAAAGGTAGACCAGTTAGAGGAGAAGTAGGACATTTTTTATTCAGAAAGGATCAAGCTAAGGGCTTGAAGTTTGACAAAAAAGGAGTTATGATTTCTCAGGGCCCTCCTGATGAAGGGGTAACTGATTCAAATACTCCTGGGTTTAAGGGAACTGATATTACTAAGACTTCGGCTGGAACGCCTGACCCTAAAGGAATTTATACTGAAGCTGTTGCAAAGGGCTTTAACAAAAACGAGCAGAAGAATTTGCTTAAGGCTCGTGAGGTTAGCTTCCGAGCTAGGGATAGTGAAGCTCAGCTGATTGCTAAAATATTAAAGTCAAATCCTGACGAGGATGAAGATCCTGAGGATGAAGATGCTCCTGGAGAAGCAGGACCTGCTAACATTCCTTATACAAAGGAAGTGTTGGGAGATTTCAAAGCTAAGAAGCTCGTGGAGATCCTGAAAGGTTTTGGAGAAAAAAAGATTCCGCTCTCAGAGAAAAGCAGGATTAAGAAAATACTTGAACTTCAGGGATAAATCAAATATACTAATAGCATATTAGATATACAAAATGGCAAGAGTAAAAACATTATCAGGAGAGATGGTGACAATAGCGTCTGAAGTAAAAGGCACTATTGGTGGGTGGGTAGTGGTCTCAGGAACTGCTCAGGCAGTTGCAGATTATCTCGGAGAAAATAAGATTGACAGGAGATATGTCAAGCATTTCTCTTTGGACAGTTCAGTCTGGTATTGTTGGTTTCATAAAGGTTGATAAAGCATGGAAGGGAAAAAATTCATTGTTGGATTGTTTATTGGAATCCTAGTATTGATTGGAGGCTATTATACTGTTCAAATCTTTGATGATAAAATAGTTGTTTCTTTGCCGTCTGATGTTTGTGAAGCTGCTACACTTAGAGTTACTAAAGATGATTTCACTCTTAAATGTGGAAGGTACATTGCGTTTCAGGCAGATACAATCACCGAGTATTATAAAACTTATGGTACTGATGAGTGGGTCAGAAACAACAGATTTGTTGGTGCAAATAAAAAGCATATTACTTTAGAGCTCACTGATTATGGAAATTATTTTGATATTGTCAGAAAGACAAGATACAGAAAAGGCAGGCAAAATATTGATGATGGAGTTCTTTATGAAACCTACACTTTTACCAAGGATAAGGTTAAAATCACTTATGACTATCAGGTTAACAATAAAGCTCTCCACAGAGTTTCTATGAGGATAAAGAAACAGGTTGATTCTTATCTTGATGCTTTTGATCCTAATGGGCATACTGGAATTTTATCTAATGGTATGCTTTCTTATGAAGGGTATGGAAATCTGTTAATAGATCCTTCGGTTACTCTAAATACTCCAGCAACATTAACCACATCATTTAATGAGGGGGATACTATCCCATTAAAATGCTCAGTAAACCAAAGTAATGATTCAACCTTAACTTCAGTTAAGCTTTATTGGAATGCTGATAATGAAAGCCTATGGGAATCAAATGGCAGCATATCAGTTACAGGAAATGCAACTGTTACATTCTCAAGAACAATACCTCACCCAATTACAGATTCTTTCCCTGGAACTTTCGAATGGAATTGCGAAGGGATAAACACAACATGCACTTCAAATACAGATTGCACTTTCGGAACTAATAGAACTGTAGACCCAAGATACATTCCAGAAGTTCCTACAATAATCTCGCCAGATGATGCAGATATCAATCTTCTCAATGGTTCAGCCACAGATTGGAACATGCTCAAAATCCATTATATCGGACTAGGTAATGCTACATCAACTTCACCAAATCAATCAGTATGGATTAACTGGAGTCATCCAGGCCTTAGAGATAATAGCACGGGGGTTGTTTTTAACTTATCTTATGTTGGCACATCGGATACAACAAGAAAATATATTGATTTCTTTAATTACAATCCACTTCTAAATACAACTACCCATGCAGAATGGAATGTTTCAAATCTCAAAACAGATGCTTACTTTATTACTTTGATAGCCTGCAATGCTTTAAACACAACTCTTTGCTCAAACACAACAACAACAAACGCAGTTGATATTTTTGATTATAGTGTTGCTTATTCTACAGGAGATACTGAACTCAGGTTTAGCCCACAGCCAACTTATACTTTAAGGCCTGCTTTGGGCCAGACTGTTTCACAGGGAATTATTGCTGTTGACTGGCTTGGCAATAGAGCACCTGATGGCCAGATTAATCTTTCTATCAACCATACAGAGGCTGATAAGTGCATGGATATTTATGCTCACTCCACAAATAATGTCAGTGCTGCTGTCCATCTTATCAATCAAAGTTATGTCACTGCTCTAAACACAACTGATGCTGATCCAGATTACATCTGGTTATGGGCAACTAAAGCTTCGTGCGGAACTACAACAACAGACTTTTCACTTGACTTGGATTTATTCTTTGGTGGGTCTTAGGTGAGGCAGGATGGCCTACGCCTCTATATCTACGTTCAGAAAAATAACAAACATCAATAAAAATATTATTGATGATGGTGTTTTAAATTCTATTTTTCCTATTGCTGATAGGTTGATCAACAAGTTGATTGCTACTCCTGTTAAGCTTGAGATGCTTGATGGAAATATCAATGGAAGCAATACAATATTTTATACTCAGCATGCTCCAATTGCTGACGTAACTTTAAAGAATGTTGTAGTTGCTGATACATGCGACACTGCTGATTTCGACCAGAGCACTGATGCAGTTGCTGATACTTTGGCAGGAAGCTTATCTGATGATGGAGGCTCTTCTATTTCTATGGGTAAAAGTGGAACTTCAGAAGCCACAGTTAATTATTCAAAAGCTTCTACTTCTGTAGATGGTACCGGCAGAAGGCTTAAGGTTACAGTTTTTATCAAAGATATCCAAGCACTTGATCATGGCAATGCAATGGAGGTAAGAATTGGGTCTGCTTCAGATGCTTATTATACTAAAAGTTTTAGAAGAGATCAACTTAGGGATGGAATTAATGAAGTTGATATTGATCTACTGGATATGGGAACGTTTGGCACTCCAGTAATTACTGCACTGGATTATATTTTTATTGAGTTTACTGTTCCTGCTTCAGCAAATACAATCACAGCTGGAGATATCAAAATGGATAACTGGAGATTGGAAGATATCGATTCTCCGGACACAGCTGATACTGTTGTTTTTTATTCTACACTTGATGCCAATGGAAGAAAAGTTTTAGGGTCTGCTCAAACAGTTAGCTCTGTTCTCAGGGATGAAGGCAGCATTACAATGAATACTGCGCCTACAACTACTACAGCTAAAGGAGGGGTGTTTTGTAATTATGCTTATGTTTCTAACAATATGGATTGGGAGCTTATTAAACCTGCAGCATGTTATCTTGCTGCTCATATTGCTTCTTTTATTATTGCAGGCAATGCTCCAAATTATACTTCAATCCAGGATGCATTTTTAAGGCGAGATATTGCAGGGGCTCCTGATGAGTGGATGAGATTATGTTATTCTCTTTTGAATGAAGCTGTTGGTGATGGTAATGATGGTATAGGTTTTAGGACTGTAGATGTTGACCAGGTGATTCCTTAATGGTTAGCACTCATGGATTTACTACAGAAGCAAAAGTTAAGTCAAGGATTAAGAATTTCAATAGCTCGATTAGTTCAGGCGAAGTTGATGAATTTATAACACATGCTGAAGGGTTGGTTATTGCTGTTTCTAAACACAAATGGGTTAGCACTAGTAACTCAACAATCCCTGAATTAGTTGAAAGTGTAACTACTGATTTAGCTGCCCTCACTTTATTAGCCAATGATCCTTCAGGATTTACTTCTATGGCTGAAGCAGCTTTTATTGCAGATGTTTTGTGGGCTTCTTCCAGACGAGGATTAGTTTATCTTTCTGATGAAATCATTGTTAAAAAAATGAAAGAGGACACAAAAAATTGACTGATGGAGCTGGTGGGGCAAATGGAAAAGAACCTGTAACACTTCCTTTTATAGAGCCTATGCCAGAGACTTTCTATGACAGGCAGCTTAGGAGAAGTTATCTTTCTGATGTGCCTTCTGCCCTTACTGGAGGAATCATCCCAACTGGCACAGATTTCCCGGGAGCTCCAACTCTTTATCAGATGTTTTACAGGACTGATTTAGCAAAGATGTATTTTTGGGAGGGGTCTAACTGGCTTCAGATAGGTATGCTTGACAGCAATACCAATCTAAAAATTGGGGGTAGGTATTTGAAAGAATGATGGATTACAATCAACAAAAATTAACTTTGCTGGCCTTGGGGAGTTTAATAATAATTCTAATTTTAGGCATAACAGAAGTTGTTAGAGGCTATTCCACTTATGGAGCTCCAGCTGAGTTTGGAAATGAATCCACAACAACATGCTTTATTGGAGGTGATCCCGGATTGGTTAATTGCACAGGAATCTTTTATGGGGATGCCTCCGGATTAACTGGACTTTCTGCTTTGGTTGGGAATTGTTCTGGAGATGGAGTTTGCTCAGCAATACTTTATTATTCTGGCTTATCTGCTTTGGATTTTTATAATGGTTCATTTGTTAATGACAGCATTACAAAACATAATGCTTCTATGAAGATTTATGTTGATGCGCAAGATGCTTTGCAGAATTCCAGCCTTAAGGATTTCATTAACACTTCAATTATAACTAATGTTTCATCTGCCAATGCCAGCATGAAGGTTTATGTTGATGCACAGGATATTTCAACAAATGATTCTATGAAGATTTATGTTGATAACAGAGATACCATTTACAATGATTCTATGGTTACACATGACTTCTCAACTAATACTTCCATGAAAATTTATGTTGATACTCAAGATGCAACACAGGATGCCTGCAGCGAAATAACAAATTGTGTTCCAAATGCATGGGTTGCAGATGGAGATTTATCTGCTGATGAAATTTCTGAGAGCAAAATAAATTT
>SDBT01010480.1_pt1 | contig 14958 bp, 14 predicted proteins | sample 2277101 | NCBI WGS metagenome assembly SDBT01 (sample SAMN10404973, study PRJNA504765) | marine sediment metagenome | isolation source: marine sediment core GS10_PC15, 103 cmbsf | place: Arctic Ocean: Southern Knipovich Ridge | collected 2010 | reverse complement strand
TTCATAACATAAATTTCAGTATTGCCATCCCTATCTGAGGTAAAGGCAATCATTCTACCATCAGGTGACCAGGAAGGGGCATAATCGTCTGCTTCGTTGTATGTCAGATTAGTTGTCATATTAGTCTGTCCCGAACCATCAGCATTCATAACATAGATGTCACGGGCTACATATAAGGATTCCGGATCTGAGTAAAAGGCAATCTTTTTGCCATCAGGTGACCAGGAGGAGGTACCATTATCTGCAGTGTTGTTTGTCAGATTAGTCTGTCCAGAGCCATCAGCGTTCATAATATAGATTTCCCAGTTGCCGTCACGATTTGATTCAAAAGCAATCTTTTTGCCATCAGGTGACCAGGAAGGAGTGCCATAATCTGCAGGGTTATTTGTTAGATTAGTCTGTCCAGAACCATCAGCATTCATAATATAGATTTCACTGTTACCGTCACGATATGAGTTAAAGGCTATCATTTTGCCATCAGGTGACCAGGAAGGGAAAGAATCGTCTGCAACAGTCGGAACTTCCTTTTCAAGAACTTCCTCAAAGAGTTCAAGGAGCTTTTCTTTGCAACTAATTCCCATAAATAGCATAGAAGTAACAAATACTATTAATAATAATAAGATTAGATATCTCTTCATTTTATGAATTCCTTTTTAACCTATAATAATCTAATAATATAGACTATTTTTTGTGAGAGTTGTTACAAAGTTAATAATATTTGTGGGAAATAGCTTTAAGAGATTTATTTATTTTTTTTGCTGGGGAGACAGGATTCGAACTTCAAATAACTTATCAATAAATATATCTAGATAGTTATTAATACAAGTGTTGATTGGTAGCGCATAGGGGACTTGAACCCCTGTTTTAGCCTTGAGAGGGCTATGTCCTAGGCCACTAGACGAATGCGCCACAAACAAAAATTTTATCTGTATTGCGGTCATTTGTAAATACCCCGACTATTATTGTTTAGGGAAATATGAAATATTTTAAAGACAGGCATCAGCAAACGAAGGATTATTTGATAATAACTTCTATATCCATTTCATTTATTTTTTCAATAAAATCGGCATCAGCTTTACTGTCGGTCACAAGAACATCAATACTGTCCACAGGTGTAACAAAATTAATGGACACATGGCCCAATTTGGTATGATCACATAGTGCTATGACTTTCTTGGCACTATTTATTATTTTTTTCTTGGTATGAGCCTCTATATGGTCAGTGGCTGTGATCCCTTTTAACAAGTCAATACCAGTGATACCGATAAAAGCTTTATCTACATTCATATTACTGAAAGTGCCATCTGATATTGGTCCAATAAGCGAATGGGTTTCGATCTTAAGTATGCCTCCACTTAATATGATATTAAACTCCGGGTTGGTTTTTGCCAGCATAGAAGCAATATCGCAGCTGTTGGTGAGCACAGTAAGATTTTTAATATGAGTAATATTTAAAGCTGTTTGAAGGCCGGTTGTCCCTGCTTCGATCAACACCACATCACCATCTTCGATCAGCTTTGATGCAGCCAGTGCTATTTTCTTTTTTTCATCAATAAATTTCTCTTTCTGGGTATCAAATATCATCTCAGTGCCTACCGGGACCAGGGCCATAGCTCCACCAAAGGTCCTCTTGACCAGGTTTTTCTTATCCAACCTGTCAAGATCCCTCCTGATGGTTGTTTCTGATACATCCAGAGTCTTTGCAATGTCTACAGCATTGACACTGCCGATCTTTTTTATCTGGTTTAATATGTATTCTCTTCTTTCTTCCCCTAGCAAGATATTCTCTTCCCCTGGCTTAAACAGTAAAAGCTGATATTGTGGTTTAAGCATAATTATAAGGTTTTTGATACAATTTTAAAAATTTATATAATATAATAAATCTGTAGCTTTAGTATTATTACAGAGGTGATCCAAAAATAATGGCAGGTAAAGAAGCAGTAGAAAAAAAATTAGAGAGTACTAAGGATATTATTGGGGCCCTGTCAAAGATCGGCGAGGCTATAACCTCAGATCTGTATCTTGAAGATATCTTGAGATTAATAGTGACAGTCACCGCAGAAGTCATGGGTTCTAAAATATGCACCCTGATGTTAGTCGATGCAAAGAAAAAAGAGCTTGCCATAAAAGCCACACAGAGCATAAGCAAAGAGTATATAAATAAAAATCCCTTAAAGATCGGTGAAGGTATTGCAGGGAAGGTGACTTTAGAAAACAAGCCGATTTCAATTTATAATATTTCAGAGAATAAAGATTATAAATATCATGAAATCGCAAAAAGAGAGGGGCTGGTATCCCTTCTATGTGTCCCGCTTCATGTGAAAGGGGTAGTTATCGGAGTGCTTACCACTTATACTTCAGAACCGCATCACTTCAAGGACTATGAGACAAATATCTTAAAGACCGTTGCTGACCAGGCTGCAATTGTAATAGAGAATTACCGGCTGGTCGTGGAGACTAAAGTGATCAAAGAGGAACTTGAGGCCAGAAAAGCTATAGAAAGAGCCAAGGGAATTTTGATGAGGGATCAGAATTTTTCAGAAAAAGATGCTTTTAAGAAAATACAGAAATTTGCAATGGATAACAGGAAATCAATGAGAGAGGTTGCCGATGCTATTATTCTTTCCCATGATATGAAAAAACTATAGTGATCTGGAGATCATTATAGTTTTCAACCCTTTAGATATTTCACTGGTATTATAGAAATATTAATTAAAAAAGTGAGTAGAAATAATATTTTTTCATGTTATAATTATTTGATTTTATATTAGGATACTGGATTATAGATACTAAAAACAGGACATAAAAGGGAGGAAATATGCCACTTGTACCGATGAAGCAGATCCTTGATGAAGCAGTTAAAGGCGACTATGGAGTAGGTGCCTACAATGTAAATAATATGGAGCAGATCCAGGGGATCATGAAGGCAGCAAAAGAAACCAGGTCCCCTGTAATTTTGCAGGCCTCCAGGGGAGCCTTAAAATATACAAGCATGTTTTATATAAAACATATGGTCCTGGCAGCAGTTGAAAATGATCCGGATATTCCTATTTCTCTTCACCTTGATCATGGAAATAATCTTGATACCTGCAAAGAGGCCATTAAACTTGGATTTACCTCAGTCATGATAGACGGCTCTCTTAAAGAAGATTCCAGGACCCCTACTACTTTTGAGGAAAATGTTGAAATAACCAGGAAAGTAGTCGATCATGCCCATGGACTAGGAGTGACGGTTGAAGGAGAGCTCGGCACTCTTGGCGGCATAGAGGATGGAGTGGGATCCGGTATAGTCAAATTAACTGATCCTGATGAAGCAGTAAGGTTTATTCAATTAACAGGAATCGATACTCTTGCCCTGGCCATAGGTACCAGCCATGGTGCATATAAATTTAAAGCAAAGCCGACTCTTGCCATGGATATCATAAATGCCGTGGAAGAAAAAGTGCCCGGGATACCCCTGGTCATGCACGGTTCATCTTCGGTCCCTGCATACCTGATCGATATTATAAACAAATATGGGGGGAAACTCGAAAAGACCATGGGAGTACCGATGGAAAGCATCAAGGAAGCTATTAAAAGAGGGATAAGAAAGATAAATGTGGATACAGATGGAAGGCTTGCGATAACAGGTGCCATAAGAAAATACCTGAGCGAGAATCTGGATGCTTTTGACCCGAGGACCTATTTTGGTGCTGCAAGGGAAGCGGTTTACCAGACAGTTAAGGGAAAGATGGTTGATTTTGGGACTGCCGGTCATGCCGGTGATTATAAACCCGGCTGCCTTGAAGATATGAAAAAAAAGTATCAGGGCAAATAAAGATGCTGCCTGGTTTCTTTAATTGACAAAAAATAAATTGTTGCTATCATTTAAACCTATATAAATTAAATTATATTTGAAGCCTATATAAAGATGTATAAGCTGCAGATGGGGGTGAAGAAGCCTTCTTAAGACATAGCTGTTTTAAGGGGGTTTTTGTTTTTTAATATAGTTTATGGCGGGACCAGGAATACTTAAGAATACGAAATATTTGAGGCGAGGTTATAAAAGTGGCCGGATCAGATGAAATAAAATTAAAGTTTCATGGGAATAAATACTCTGACACCCAGGAATATTCTTCCAGGTTCAGGATACCATCTGGCTGTGCCATTTTAGGCATAATGGATGAGCAGGGGGAAGCCTTTGGCGGAGGGACCATAATAGATGGAATATCCATGATGAGGGAGAGGTCAAATGGCCTGGGTGGAGGATTTGCTGCTTATGGCATATATCCTGAATTTAAAAATGATTGGGCCTTCCATATTTTCTATGATGATATTACTGCTAAAGAACAGGCTGAAAATGAATTAGCCGGCAGTTTTAAGGTATTGCATAGTGAAGAGATCCCGACTAAAAGAACTTCCGGTGTTGAAAATCCTCCAATAATATACAGGTATTTCCTGAAACTAAAAAACAGCTCTGCGGCAGGAGAGGCAGAGCAAGAAGAAGACTTTATCGTAAGTTTTATAATGAAAGTGAACAAGAATGTAAAAGGGGCATATATCATATCAAGCGGGAAAAATATGGGGATCTTTAAGGGTGTGGGTTTTCCTGAAGATATCGGCCGTTTTTTTGCACTTGATGAATATAAAGGTCATATATGGACCTCACATGGGAGGTTTCCCACCAATAGTGTAGGCTGGTGGGGAGGCGCTCATCCCTTTGGGCTTCTGAACTGGTCCATTGTGCATAATGGAGAGATTTCATCTTACGGCACTAATAAGAGATTTGTAAGCGGGTTTGGTTATGAATGCAGCCTTTCAACCGATACCGAAGTAATAGCATATTTATTTGACCTATTGGCCAGGAAAATGAAAATAAGCCTGGACCTGATCCACCTAATACTGGCGGCTCCATTATGGGAAGAGATCGACAGGATGTCTGAAGATAAGAAGGAGCTCATCAAGAGTTTGAGGGTATTGTATGGAAGCGCCCTGATAAATGGGCCCTTTAGCATAATAACCGGAAGCAATAATTTTATGTATGCTTTAAATGACCGGATAAAATTAAGGCCGATGGTAGCTGCAAGGAAAGGAGATCTTCTCTTTGTTTCAAGTGAGGAGGCACCTATTAAAAAGATATGCCCTTCACCTGACAGCATATGGAGACCCAGCGGAGGAGAACCCGTAATAGGGATCTTAAAAAATAAAGAAAAAAGGGTAGAAGAGAAAGTAGTGGAGTTTTCTGTAAATGATTTTTAAGGGGACATATTAAATGGCTTTGAGCTTAAAAGAACCTGAATTTGAAATAGAGCGGGATCCAGAAAAATGCATTTCCTGCCAGGTCTGCGTGAGACAATGTTCAAATGATGTACATGATTTTGATATTGAAGATGACACAATAGTCAGTGACAATATTAGCTGTGTGGGCTGCCACAGGTGTGAGAGCCTGTGCCCTACTGGAGCTTTAAAGGTAAAAGAACGAAAGGCCCAGTTCAAAACGAACTATAACTGGTCAGCCGGGCATCTCAGGAATATTTACCGGCAGGCAGATTCAGGCGGAATACTTCTTACAGGCATGGGGAATGACAGGCCCTATACCGTTTATTGGGATCATATTTTATTTAATGCTTCCCAGGTCACAAATCCTTCAATCGACCCCTTAAGGGAACCTATGGAGATAAAGACTTTTATTGGAAATAAATCTGGAAAACCAGACCTTAAGGTCACGAAAGGCCCAAAAGGAGCCAGGATAAAGATCAAATCTAAAATATCTCCACAGCTTGAACTATCAACACCCATCATGTTCTCTGCGATGTCCTATGGTTCCATTAGTTTTAATGCCTGCAAGTCGCTGGCAGCAGCTGCTTCCCAGTTTGGGACCTACTATAATACAGGTGAAGGGGGGCTTCACAGCGACCTGGATAGATATGCCAAAAATACCATTGTACAGGTTGCTTCAGGCAGATTTGGAGTCGACATAGATTACCTGAACAAGGGGGCCGCCATAGAGATCAAAATCGGCCAGGGAGCAAAACCAGGGATCGGGGGGCACCTTCCGGGAGAAAAGGTGACCGCTGATATTTCTAATACCAGGATGATACCTGAAGGGACTGATGCAATATCTCCTGCACCGCATCATGATATATATTCCATAGAGGATCTGGCCCAGCTTGTCCATGCGCTAAAAGAAGCGACCCGGTGGACAAAACCTGTGGGAGTAAAAGTATCAGCCGTGCACAATATTGCTCCCATAGCAAGCGGGATCGTGAGGGCCGGGGCAGATTTTGTGACTATTGACGGACTGAGGGGAGGTACCGGAGCCGCACCCCAGGTAGTAAGGGATAATGTTGGAATACCTATTGAGCTGGCAATTGCATCAGTTGATGAAAGGCTCAGGGAAGAAGGGATAAGGCACAAAGCGTCTTTGCTGGCAGCGGGCAGCATCAGGTCAAGTTCAGATGTCATAAAAGCAATAGCCCTGGGAGCAGATGCAGTATATATTGGCACAGCGGCACTGGTATCAATGGGGTGCCATCTCTGCCAGAAATGCTATACAGGGAAGTGTAACTGGGGTATTGCCACCCAGGACCCGTACCTTACCAAAAGGCTCAATCCCCAGATAGGGACCAGGAGGCTTTTAAACCTGCTCAGGAGCTGGTCCCTTGAGGTAAAGGAAATGCTCGGAGGAGTAGGGATCAATGCTATTGAGAGCTTGAAGGGAAACAGGGAACACTTAAGGGGTATCAACCTGAGTGAAAAAGAACTGGCTATTCTTGGAATCAAGCATGCTGGAGAAGTGTGGTGATGTAATTGAAGAAGATTTTTATACAGGAAGAATACTGCATAGGGTGCCGGCTTTGCGAGGTCTACTGCCAGGTGAAGCATTCAAGAAGCAAGAAGATAATAAAAGCCTTTAAAAAGGAACTGAATAGTATTGTGTCAAGGGTGCTTGTAGAAGAGATCGGCCATAATTCATTTGCCATACAATGCAGGCACTGTGTAGAGGCTCCATGTGCCGAGGCATGTATTTCAGGTGCAATGCAGAAAAATAAAAATACTGATGTGGTGATCTGTGATGATGATAAATGTGTAGGCTGCTGGAGCTGTATTATGGTCTGTCCCTATGGAGTGATCAAGAGGAATGTTTCCGGTAAGAAGATAGTCTCAAAATGTGATATGTGCGAAGATGAAGATGTTCCGGTATGTGTGAAAAACTGCCCCAATGAAGCATTAAGATTTAAAGAGGCAAATGGCAAGTCTGTGAGCGACGAAAGCCTGGCAGGAGCAGACAATAATGAATAAAAATAATATTACCGATTATATAATAATAGGAAATTCTGCCGCAGGGCTTGCTGCAGCTGAAAGCATACGCGAGATCGATGGGCAGGGAAAGATCCTGGTATTGACCGGAGAGGAACATCACAATTATTCCAAACCTTTGATCACTTATTACCTGGCAGGAAAAGTAAGCCTGGATGATATAAATTTTAAGGATAAGAAATTTTATACTGAAAATGACCTGGAAGTCGTCCTGAAAGCTAAAGTCAAGTCCCTGGACACCCGGAACTCAAGCCTGGTGACAGAAGGTGGAAGAAAATACAGATTCAGGAAATTGTTGATTGCAAGCGGCGGAAAACCGATTATTCCAGAGATAAGGTCAGTCAACTCAGCCGGCGGCAGTAAAAAACCATCTGAAGGTCATATAGATTCACAGAATTATGAAAAAATTGAAGGGATTTTTACACTGGCTACACTGGGGGATGCAATAAAGGTCAAAAAGTACAGGGAAAAAAATAATATAGACAGTATTTGTATTTTAGGCGGTGGGCTTATTGGATTAAAAGCGGCAGAGGCATTTTTAGAAATCGGGATCGATGTAAACATAATCGAGCTGTCTGATAGAATCCTTTCTACAACTTTTGACCATGAAGCTTCAGGTATAATCGAACACCTGATAGAAGACAGGGGCAGTATGATCTATAAAAAGAATACTGTGGATAAGATATATGCAGAAAATTCAAAAATAAGTTCGATTAAACTGGCGGGTGGGGAAGAAATAGAATGCAAACTGCTGATCATGGCTATCGGGGTCACGCCGGATACAAGTTTTATAACTAAAGGCGACCTCAAGACAGGCAGGGGAATACTGGTAGATGACAGCATGCAGACTTCGGTAAAAAATATTTATGCGGCCGGCGATATTGTGGAAGGACCCGACATGCTTATGGGTGGATCAAGAAATATTGCCATCTGGCCCCTTGCAATAAGGCAGGGCACTACAGCCGGAACGAATATGGCAGGGAAGAAAAGAAAGTATTCTGGCGGTTTTTTTATGAATTCTGTGGAAATACTCGGGACCCCTTCCATTTCGCTTGGTGTTACCAATATTGAAAAAGAGGAGACTTCCGGGATTGAAATAATCAGGGAATTTAAACCAGAAGAAAATAGGTATAAAAAGATCGTGATTAGGGATAATAAGGTCATTGGAGTAATTATGGTGGGGAATATTGAAAGGGCCGGGATATATGCCGGGCTTATAAGAAATGAAGTAAATCTTGCCGGCGTAAAAGAAAATATAGCAAAGGAAAATTTTGGGATAATCCATTTACCTGCAGATTATAAAAAGCACCTGGTAGTAGGGGACGGAATAGAGGTATAGTTCATGAAACGGGCCATAGATGCAAAAAATCTGAAGTACAGGGAATTAAATGATGCCATTAGAAAAATTCTTAAAGCTGAAAGTAAGGTCAAGCTCACCATTAACAATGTCCTGGGCCAGAGATATATAGGGGATGGATTAAAGGAATCAGCAGAGATCTCTATTTACGGGACACCAGGAAACGATATGGCTGCTTTTATGGACGGCCCGGTACTTGAAGTATTTGGAAACGGCCAGGATGGTATCGGGAATACAATGAATTCCGGGAAGGTCATCATCCATGGAGATGCAGGTGATATTGTCGGCTACTCGATGAGAGGTGGAGAGATCTATATCGAGAAAAATGCAGGATACAGATGCGGGATCCACATGAAATCTTATAAAAGCAAGGTGCCGGCAGTAGTGATCGGGGGAAGTGCCGGAAATTTCCTCGGGGAATATATGGCCGGGGGGATAATTATTGTCCTGGGGCTTCACGGCACAAGGCCAAACTATTTCCCGTATGATGAAACCCGCGGGATAGTGGGGAATTATATTGGGACCGGCATGCATGGTGGAAGGATCTATATCAGGGAAAGTATCGCAGAATATAAGCTGGGTAAAGAAGTAAAGATACTGAAGCCTGATGATGAAGATAGGAAGATCCTGGGAAAATACATCAGAAGTTATTGCAAGTATTTTGGAGTTGATCCCGGAAAGATCCCAATGGACCATTTTATTAAATTAATACCTTATTCCCACAGGCCGTACGGCAGGCTTTATACATATTAGGCCCTATAAAGTAAAAAAATAGAAACTTGTAAAAAAACCAGAACCAAATAGGGGAAGTCTCGTCTACTTAAATAATGATATGCTATTTGGGAGCGTAAAAACCCCGGGGAGATGACAAAATGAAGGAGTTTGACTTAAAGGCCGGTACGGTGGGAGAAGCCAGGACCAGGGTAACAGAAGATAATACGGCAGTTAAATTTGGCAGCGGCAAAGTCAATGTGTTTGGGACTCCGGCCATGGTAGCCCTTATGGAGGAGGCTTCCATTAAAGCAGTAGACAGCCTGCTGCCCGGGCAGTATGCCACGGTAGGCATTGACCTGAAGGTAAGACATATGGCAGCTACACCAATCGGTATGTATGTCACTGCCAGTGCAATACTGGTAGACATTGATGGCAGAAAGCTTACTTTTAAAGTGGAAGCCTTTGATGAAAAGGAAAAAGTCGGACAGGGAGATCATTCCCGTTATATTGTCGAACTTGATAAATTTATTGCCGGGGCTGAAAGTAAGGCCCGGTAAAAAATATAGAGGCATATTTAATAGAAATATTATACTTATTTTATAATTTAAAAAAGGTTATGGTATAATACAGACATATTGACGATAATCTTTTAGAGGGATCATGGACATTTTTTTATTGTATCAATATATTATTACCGGAGTACTGGCTCTATTACTGATAAACTTCATCTTAAACAATATCCAGTTTAAAAATACTGCAAGGGTTCAATTATCCCCTGAGACTATTAAGGAAAATCCTCTTATATCTGTATTGGTACCAGCAAGGAATGAAGAGGATAATATAAAAAGGTGCCTGCTGTCTTTAATGAAGCAGGATTATAAGAATATCGAGATACTGGTCTTAAATGATAATTCGACAGATAATACTGCCGGCATAGTATCAGGATTGGCCAGAAAAGATAAAAGAATAACACTACATCACGGCAAGCCGCTTGAAAAAGGCTGGCTGGGTAAATCCTTTGCCTGCTACCAGCTATCAAAATTTGCAAAAGGCAAATATCTTGTGTTTACAGATGCAGACACTCTTCATTTTCCTAATTCGATAGGAAGCTCGGTGGCCTGCCTCCTAAAATACAAGGTAGATGCATTGTCAGTATTCGCCAAGCAGATCATGGTCACTATCCATGAGAGGATGATGGTACCTGCAGGAAATTATATGATATTTTGGTTCCTGCCCCTGATCCTGATCAGGAAGGCAAAAAGTGCTCTCTTTTGTACAGCTATCGGCCAGTTTATGCTTTTCAAAAAAGAAGTATATGAAAAAATTGGAGGGCATAAAGCAGTAAAGAGCAGGATCCTGGAAGATGTAATAATATCAAAACAGGTGAAAAAATGTGGTTATAAATTCATGATCTTTGATGGAAGGCATAGTTTATACTGCAGGTTGTACCATAATTTCAGTGAAGTGGTAAAAGGCTATTCAAAAATCCTGTTTGCAGCATTTGGTTTTAATGCTTATATGATGTTAACGGCAATATTATTTGTTTCTGCCATATTCTTGCTTCCATTTATAATGCTGCCTATTTCAATTCTTTTTGATTGGGCCCAGATCCATATAAATCTTATGATCATACAGGTCATTATGATTTTTATTACCAGGGTGATATTTACTTTTAGATACAGAAGCAAAGCAATTGACGCATTTCTTCATCCCCTGGCTTTTATCTATCTTATCGCTATTGCTATAACTTCAGTATTTCAAGTAAAATATGGAGCTGGCATATATTGGAAGGGCAGGACCTATGCTGTCAGCGAAGAAGAAGAATTAACTCTTGTAAATGATAATTTTAAGCAGTAGTAAAGCTTTCCATTTTCCCCAAACCTTCTGATCCTTTTTTCTTCTCTATCTTATTTTCGGAGTGAAAAGATCCTTAAAGGTCTTCTCCTTGCGGAATTTAAAGTTTTGCCCAAAGAGTATGGCAGGGTTAATATATTTTGGGATGATGACCAGTAATAGGATAACCAGTATGATCAAATAAATATAGGAGCCATTATAGAGCCATAAGAAAATAAGTGATACGGACAATCCAAGAAACACTCCCCATATCATGTTTTTAATAATAAAAAGCCCAGAAAGTATGCCCACTGCAAAAGCTATTATTGAAAGAGGCTGGACTGCAAGTAAAAATCCCATGGTCGTCCCGAGCCCTTTGCCTCCGTAGAATTTCAAATAAGGGGAATAATTATGTCCCGCGACTGCGGCACATCCCGCGAGAAGTGCCACCAGCAGGGAATCAGTTATGTTCAAGACCACAAAATAAGAGAAGTAGCCTTTGCTGACATCCAGTATCATCCCAAGCACTCCCCAGTACTTTGAGACATTAAAAGTAAGGTTCCAGCCGCCAGGGTTCTTATCCCCGATCTTCCTTAAATCTTTTTTGCCTGCCAACCTGGCAATAATATTACAGAAAGGAATTGCACCAATAAGATAGCAAGCTATTATCAATCCAATATTACGGTATAATTCTATGTCTCCCATTATTAAAATAGAATAACTATTATATTTAATTTATAACTTTAACATAACCCCACTTATTTTTTAAGCAAATAACTATTATAATGTTTACCGTACAGCCGAAGAACTGCCTTTTCTTTTTTTGCAAGAGGTTTAGGCCGCAGTTTGTTCTTTTAGTTGTGCTTGAGACTGGCGGGCCTAAGAATTTAAAAAATGATTTTTTAGAGGATGATATAAAATGAAGAAAAATACTTTCCCGGCATTAGCCTGTTTTTTAATTTTACTTTTAATAACCATATTTGGCATGAGCGGCTGTAATCCCTTATTATCCAGGTACCTGGCCAGTGAAGTTGAAAGCAGGGAAGGCCTGGAAATTGAAGAAGAGGCAAATATTGAAGAGGAAAGCGGCACAAGCCAGGAAGATGGTGAAATGACCGGCAAGCAGGATGAGATCAGTGAATATGAGGTAGATACATTGCTCGAAAAGCTGGATATGTCCATAAGCTCACTGGTGGAGAGAGTACTGCCATCTGTTGTCAATATTGCAGTCAGGACCGGTGATTCCCCTGAGTCGGGGGGAATTGGTTCCGGAGTAATATATACTGAAGATGGATACATCATCACTAATAACCATGTGGCCGGAAGTGCCGTTGAAATGCTGGTAACATTATCAGATGGTTCCAATCATGAAGCTGAGTTGGTTGGAATATCAGAAATTACAGATATTGCCGTAATTAAAATTGATGCTGAAAACTTGCCGACTGCCCAATTCGCATCTATTGAAGATCAGAAAGTCGGAGAGATAGTCATAGCTGTAGGCAGCCCTTATGGGATCCAACAGACTATCACAATGGGAATAATCAGCGGTAAAGGTAGAAATATACCGGTCTCGTCTGATTCTCTCCCCATAGTAGATCTGGTACAGACCGATACTGCCATAAACCCTGGAAATAGCGGGGGGCCGCTGATAAATACCTCGGGGGAGGTAATCGGGATAAATACATTAGTATTATCGCCGTCAGGTGCGAGTTCAGGGATAGGTTTTGCTATTCCAACTGATACGGCTGTAAATATTGCCAACCAGATAATAGAATACGGCAGAGCTGTGGTGCCATTTATAGGTGTGGAAATGGGTACCAATACTACAAAGATCCCTGGTGCATATATTACTGATACTGTTGATGAATCCCCTGCCCAAAAAGCTGGAATCGAGATAGGGGATATTCTTGTAAAATTCAGGGAGAAAGAAATAAAAAACCCTTATGACCTGCTGGCCCAGATCTTGAGGAGCAACTGTGATGAAATCGTTGAGATAGAAGTCTACAGGGATGGAGAATATATATCCCTGGAGATAGAACTTCTGGAGTGCCCGATATAATAGATAAAAGATCATGAAAAGATCAAGCATAATAAATGCCATAAGGATCTTATCAGGTGCCGGTACTGTTTTTTCAATTTACCTTGTGGTAATGGAAACCATGAATACCGGATTCTGTCCCGGATTGTGGAGTATTCCTGCCTGCTATTTTGTGCTAGTTGCATTTATACTTGTCCTGATATCTTCATTTATTAAAAATACAGCTGCTGCAGGATTTATTTTCTATTCGGGTTCAGCCGGAGGGCTGGCCATTGCAATATGGTTTTCCTATAATCAAATAGCTGGCCTGAAGCATTGTCCCAGCCTGATGGGCCTACCACTATGTTTTGCTTCTTTTTTCATTTTTCTGGCAATAATAATACTGGGGATCATTGCTGGCAAATCCCTAAAAAAATGATAAATAAGGCCAGGGTCGGTTTTACATTGATCTGAACCAGTATTTAAAACTGCGAAAGAATACTCCGAAAAACACAGCTGGCCCTATAATGTGTTTAATGACAGGAGGGTAGGGAAAGATTTAATTATATTGATTTTTCCGGGTCGATGTCTTTTAGCCTGGTAGTCTCTATGATCTTTTTTGCTGTGATCGCAGTTTCATTTTTTATCCCTTTTATCTACCGGTTCGGGCAGATGGGTATCGTGATAGGCATGTCAGCGACGATGCTGCTTACCACCTCGCTTTTTATAATTACATCCATAGGGATCAGGGGTGATATTATACGAAATACGATAGGCGCATTTTTTGAGAAGATCGAGCAGGGAGCCATTTCGAACTTCTTTGCAGGGCTCTCTTCCAATTTTGGAATCCCGATGGCATTTGCGATTGTGATCCTGGTCATGGCTGTTGTGGTTTTTATTTCGCTTAAGATCTCATTATTTGTTTATTCAAGAAAGGAATTTTAGGTGTATATAAAAGTGGCATCTATAATTTTTCCCTGAATTACTTGAATTTAAGTGTAGTCTTATAATAGAATCTCTTATGGAGCTTATATATGCTTTTTATATGGGTTTGGGATCAACCTTTAATTTAAAATCCTTAACGTTAATAATAATTTTATAGCCATTTAATGGCAAAAGGGAGGAAAAATGTTAGTAGTGGGAATCTTACCAATAATAGCAGCAATAGTCATGTTCTTGATCAGGTTGAATCTTATTGGGATAATCCTGGCTGTAGTGGGTTTTTTAATCATACTATTTGCGGGCTTCAAGACCGTAAGGCCTATTGAAAGGGGCCTCATAGAGAGGTTTGGGAGATATACCAGGACAAAGGAAGCAGGGCTTACCTGGATAATCCCTACTTTTGATAAGATGTACAGGGTAAATATTACCGAACAGATGGTAGACGTGCCTCCCCAGATGGTAATAACCAAGGATAAGTTAAATGCCCAGGTAGATGCCGTAGTTTACTACCAGATAAAGAATGCCAATGCCAGCATATATAACGGTGATAACCACAGGAGGCAATTGACAAGCCTTGGCGGGACCACGCTCAGGGCAGTGATCGGTAATATGACCCTAACTGATGCCAATGAAAAGAGAGGCGCCATAAATGAAAAAGTCGAAAAAGTCCTTGATAAGGAGACTGCCAGTTACGGGGTTGAGGTCTTAAGAGTCGAGATCCAGAAGATAGAACCGCCTGAAGATGTCCATGATTCAATGAATAAGGTCGTAAAGGCAGAGCAGGAAAAGATAGCAG
>SDBT01010479.1_pt1 | contig 14960 bp, 10 predicted proteins | sample 2277101 | NCBI WGS metagenome assembly SDBT01 (sample SAMN10404973, study PRJNA504765) | marine sediment metagenome | isolation source: marine sediment core GS10_PC15, 103 cmbsf | place: Arctic Ocean: Southern Knipovich Ridge | collected 2010 | reverse complement strand
GCCTACCCGTGAGACGGCGGCTGCGATGAGGGCCCGGGTTACTGGGGGCGGGCGGGCGCTTCGCTCTTCGACTGCCTCGAACTACTGTACTCCGCCACAGATGGCGTCATTGATGTGTATGACAAACCGCTGATTGGGGAAATGGGCCGCTTCATCTACCGGGTCCAGATTGCGGGCCGCTGGTTTGTCAATTTTGCCGATGCCCCGGCCATGCTGACTCCTTCGGGGCCGCTTATTTTCCGCTACGGCCAGCGGATCGGCGACGCTGCGATGCAGTCGTTCGCCGGGTGGCTGGCGGCGGAGACGGACCTCCGGAACAGGGGTTGCGCCGATTCTTTGAGCCGGGCTCTGCCGGCGCTTTTCAAGCTCGAGGAATTGCTCGCCGCTACGCCGGTCCAGCCGCTGCCGCGGGACGTGTGGCTGCCCGGCACGCAAGTAATGGTGGCCCGTTCACGGGAAGGTTCAGCGGACGGTCTTACCCTGGCCGCTAAGGGCGGGCATAACGCCGAAAGCCACAACCATAACGACGTGGGCCAGTTCGTCGTCTATGCCGACGGCAAACCGGTGCTGATTGACGTTGGTGTGGAGACCTATACCAGGAAGACCTTCAGCCCGGACAGGTACAGTATCTGGACCATGCAGTCGCAGTATCACAACCTGCCCACGATAAACGGCGTGATGCAGCAGCCCGGCCGCGAGTTTGCCGCGCGGGAGATCCGCTGCGAGGCCGACGATAAGTCGGCGCAACTCGAAGTCGAGATTGCCCCGGCTTACCCGCCCGAGGCGGGCCTCGAGTCATGGCAACGGCGCTTGACCCTCGAGCGCGGCGGCGAACTCGTGATTGAAGACCACTTTACCCTGAAAGAACCGACGGACAATCTGTTTATCAGCCTGATAACGCCCTGCGCGGTCGAAATTAAGGCCGGCATCATCAATCTCCAGGAAAGTGGCTTAGCGCAGGAGCGCGTATCCGGCAAGGCCATAGTTTACTTCGAGGCGGATAAACTCGGGGCCTCGTGCGAGGAGATAACGATTACCGACGATGGCCTCGGGAGGGTCTGGGGTGAACGGCTGCGCCGAATCGTCCTGCGTATACTTGCCTCTACCTCAACCGATACGCTCACGCTGCGCCTCAGCCCCACCAAGTAGGGAAACGCCGGCGGCCAGCCGGAGCAAACGGAATTGTTTCTTCGTGGGGAAACGGTATAATACCGTTCTTGAGAAAAGGTGAAGTGATCAAACTGAAATCCGCTGGTCGGCATACGATGAGGCAGTCGTGATGGATAAGGAGATTATTTTCGGCATTGCAATCATTGCCGGCAGTCTCGGTCTTATGAGCTGGCTGGTGTTCTGGAGCCGGAGGCGGATTAAGCGTCTGGCGACTGCTCGTGGTCGCAAAGGCCGTGGCGAATCAATTCGCGAGGCGCTGAGAGAACTGAAGAACTCAGAACCGAAGAACTCAGAACTGAAGAACTCAGAACTGAAGAACTCAGAACCGAAGAACTCAGAACCGAAGAACTCAGAACTGAAGAACTCAGAACCGAAGAACTCAGAACCGGAGAACTCAGAACCGAAGAACTCAGAACCGAAGAACTCAGAACCGAAGAACTCAGAACCGAAGAACTCAGAACTGAAGAACTCAGAACTGACGGAATGAATATCCGGCGTCGAAAGATCGGAAATCAATAAGTGAGCACTAAATACTAAGCATCCGAATGTCCCAACACTCCAACACTCCAATACTCCAACACTCCAAGCCGGAAGTCGGTTCCGAGCTTTCGCGGGAGCTGACGCTGTTTCAGATCACGATGATGGGGTTGGGGATGATGATCGGGGCGGGCGTGTTTCTGGGTATCGGCAACGTGATTCATGTGGTCGGCCCCGGAGGGCTGTTGTTGACCTTTGCCCTGAACGGCCTCATCGCGCTGTTCACCGCCTTTTCCTATGCCGAGTTAAGCTCTGCGATACCACACGCCGGCGGGGCGTATAATTATGCCCGGCTGGGCTTTGGCCGGGGTACGAGCTTTCTGGCCGGCTGGATGGAATGGTTTGCCTCGAGCGTGGCCGGCAGCTTATACGCGGTTACGTTCGCGATTTATGTTGTGCGTTATCTCGAGGTGCTCGAGTTGCTCGACTGGCTGCCTTTCCCGAGCCATTTTGCGGTAAAGGCCGTGGCCGTTTTGATTGCCGGTTTCTTCTTTTACATCAACTATCGCGGCGCTTCCGCAACGGGCAGGATCGGCGCGTTCATTACGCTGGGTCAAACCGTTTTCCTGTTGGTCATCGGGGTCATCGGCGTCGTGGTTGTGCTGAAGGACCCCTCGCGGCTGGCGAACTTCAAACCGTTCCTGCCCCACGGCTGGTCAAAGCTCCTGGTCACCATGGGCTTTATCTATGTGGCCTTTGAAGGTTACGAAGTGATCGCCCAGACCGGTGATGAAGCGCTCGAACCCAAAAAAAACCTGCCCAAGGCAATGCTGTACTCGGTGTATGTCGTGACGGTGACGTATGTTCTGGTCGCTTTCGCCACAGTGGTGGCGGTGAAGGCCGGCTCGGGGAACCTGGGCGGCATGGCTCCCTGGGAATGGATCGGCAGCTTCGGGGAACGCGGGTTCGGCGCGGCCGTTGCCCGGCTGATGCCCTGGGGCAACTTCTTTTTGACCCTGGCGGTAATCTTTGCCGCGACTTCCGCGCTGAATGCCACGATCTATTCGGCGACCAGGGCGCTGTATGCCTTGGGCCGGGACCGGATGCTGCCGCCGTTCCTGGCGAAGATTTCGCGAAAGCGCAAGACGCCGTGGGCGGCTCTGCTGGCCACCGCGGTCCTGGTCTTGATCGTGGCCATGTTGAAAACGATGGACGTGGCCGCGAGCGCCAGCATGATGTTTCTGGTCCTCTTTTTCCTGGTGAACCTGTGCGTGATCAAAGTGCGCTGGAACCTGGGTGACGAGTTGACCTATGGCTTTGTGATGCCGTTCTTTCCGGTGCTTCCCATCATCGCGATCATTCTTCAGGCGGTGCTTATCGGGTGGCTGGTGCACATGAGTCTGGTGGCCTGGATCGTCATCCCGGTCTGGATTATTGCGGGCGTCGGCATTTATCATTTGTACTCGAAATCCCACGCTGTGGCGACGGAGGACGAGGTCCGCGTGCTCGAGGAGGAAAGCGCCCCGGCAGGCGAAGAATACCGCATCATGGTGGCCGTGGCCAATCCCCACAACGCGCTTGACATGGTTAGCACGACCTACAAACTGTGCGGGGCGAAACACGCCCGGGTTGAACTCCTGCACATGGTGCCCGTGCCGAAGCTGGCGCCGCTGAGCGATGCCGGCAAGTACATGCTCGAGGGCAAAGAAGCGATTGTCGAGGTGATGCTTTATCTCGAGCCTATTTTCCCCATCAGTTCCACCATCCGCTATTGCCGCAACATTGCCCGGGGCATTGTCTCCGCCGTGCGGGAGAAGAAGACGAATATGCTGATCATGGGCTGGCACGGACCGACCAGGACTTATGGCTTCAGCCTGGGCAGCACGGTGGACCCGATTATCGAGCGCTCGCCGTGCAACGTGGTGATTCTGAAGGGCAAGTGCAATCAGAAGTTCAAACGCGTCCTGGTCCCGCTGGCCGGCGGGCCTAACGGCGCCTTCTCATTGGAAATCGCCAGTATTCTGGCGGAGAAAGAAGAGGGCGCGATTACCGCCTTCTCCGTGATCGGCAGTAAGGCCAAATTCGATATTGTCGGCTTTGTCGCCGAACATCAGGAACGGCTGGATATAGCTGCGGAGAAAATCTCCGTCAAGGCGGTGAATGCGGCCAACGTGGTCAATGCGATTCTTGAAGAGGCGGAGGACTACGACCTGGTGGTCGTGGGCTGTACCCGCAAGCCGCTGCTTTACCAGCTCACCAGAGAATCGGTTCCTGAAGAGCTCGCCCGCCGCTGTACCAAGCCGCTGATCATGGTCAATGCGGCCACCGGCATCCAATCCTGGATCAAACGCTGGATTTAACCGCCTGATTTGACCGGAGTTTCTCCGGCCAGCCGATTTTTCGTGAAAACGTTTGCTTTCGGGTAGAACACAGCTAAACTTCCCCTCATACTTCAATCATTTTAATGCCTCCAACATTTCACCATCATTCCAATGAGCTCAATGCTGAGTCAATATTTAACGCCGGAACGAGTACGGTTGCGTCTTGGGTCCAATACCAAGAATGACCTCATCCGTGAACTGCTGAATATCCTCGATGAAGCCGCTTTGCTGAATGATCCGGCCGAAGTTGAACGCGTCGTCTTCGAGCGGGAATTGGAACTGAGCACCGGGTTGACCGACGGCATTGCCCTGCCCCACGGTAAGACCGATACGGTCGAGCACTTGCTGATCGCCATGGGCCTGAAACCCGAAGGCATGGACTTTGAGAGTCTTGACGGCCAGCCGGCGCGAATCTTCATTTTCCTGATCTCGCCCGCCAGTGACACCGGGCCGCACGTTCAATGTATGGCTGAGATCGCCAAGCTCCTGAGCCAGGCCGAGCTGCGCCAACGTATCTTAGAGGCCGAAACTCCGGAGGAAGTTGTGGAGTGCCTGACCAGCCCGGCTGCTACCCAGACGCTGAACGGCGGGCCCGCTGGAACGCCCGCTGATCGTGAACCGCCTTCAGGATAAGCAGAAGAATCTTCGCCGCCAGAAAGGCGAGGATAAAGATCTTGCCCAAACGGTATGCCGCATAGCAACCCGGCGTGCCCGGCCGCAAGATTTCCAGGTTCTCGACAAAAACCACTTCGCACGCACCCATCTCACTGTCCTTCCGCGTCGTGCTCGTCTTACGCGTCCAGTTCGCGCCCTCGGGCGAATAATTCACCAGCAGACCTTCAAGATGCACCTGGTCGCCGACCTGAACCGCGGCAATCCGCCGCAGAACCGCCGGGTCGGAAGACAGCAGGTGGTTGTTGGCCAGTTGATAGTGGTCGAAGCTGACCCCGCTCGGATATTTGAAGTAGCATACGTAGCAATCGCCCCGAAACTTCACCCGCCGGAAATCGTCCCGCTGCACATTGTCTCCCCAGATGACGCAGATGTCCTTTACATCCACCGAGTTGTCGTCGTGGTAAATATCCGCCAGCGAACCGATATTGTTGTGCGCTACCACCAACCCCCAAAGTTCGTATCCGGCCACCGGCGTAACGTTATATGAAACGCCGCGATAGGTGAACGAGAATTTCTTGCGCGTCGTCTTCTTCTGCACCGGCTCCTGTTCGAGTTCCGGCAGAATCTCGCTCACCCGCGGCAGCGACCCCTTGAAAAACCAGGCCAGCCCAAACACTGCGATTGCGCCGATCAAGCCAATAGTCAATAATCGCTGCAACCGTTGGAAGGCAGACCGCTTCATAACCCGTGTCTCCGCCTGGTTATTAGAATCTTACTCGGAAACTTCTACGTATTTTGCGTCGCAAAACGAACCAACAATTTCAGCATCAGGCTGATAGGAATGGAGTACTGGAGTACTGGAGTACTGGAAGAATGCAGGAAAGAGAAGGCGGCAGAATTGGACATCCGTAATTCGGGGCCTTCAGCACTCCAATACTCCAATACTCCAACACTCCAACACTCCAATTGCTTGTGGGCTTGCCGCCTTAGGTTCACTATTGGCCTATCCCGGCAGTTCGACCGGGAGGGTGCGGCCGGCGCGGCTGGCCTCGTCACAGGCGAAGACCACGGCCACCGCGCGGGCGCCAGCGTCCAGGCCGGGCCAGGGCGTGTCTATCTCGCCGCGAACCGCCTGGGCAAAGCTGATGACATTGCCGCAGCGATGTTGTTTCCGGGTCTCTTCATCGCCTCGGGGCACTTCGATCTCGACCGGGACTTCCGGGTCGCCGGCCTTGCGTTCCTGGTACCAGGCCCGGCCATCCTGGGTGGCGAGATAAAGATTGCCCACCGTGCCGAAGAGGCGGAAGTGGTGATTATAGGCCGTAACGTGGTAACAATTGAGATTGCCGGCCAGCCCGGAAGCGAAGCGCAGCAGTGCCTGGGCCACGTCCGCAGTCCGGGTCACGTGCACGTCATAGCGCATGAACGCCGCCACCTCGGTAACCGGTCCGAACAGATACATCAGTTCATGCACAGCGTGCACCCCGCACTGGAACAGCATGCCGCCGGGGTTCTTCTCCGGGTCGAAGCGCCAGTCGTCGGGCGCGCCGGCCAGGCCGCCGCTGTGACTCGAGTTATACTCGACCGCCGCGAGTTTCCCCAGCTTGCCGTTCTCGAGATAGGTCTTGACCAGTTCACAGACCGGGTCATGGCGGTGATCGTTGTGGCCCAGTCCGACCTGCACCCCGGATTCCTTCTGTACCCGGTAAAGCTCCGTCAGTTCACCCGGCGTGCTGCACAACGGTTTTTCCACAAACACGTGCAGGCCCTTCCGCATAGCCGCGATCGCCTGTTCCGCGTGAAACTTCCCCCCGGTCGAGATAACCACGGCCTCGAGCCCGGGAAGTTCGAGCAGCTCCTCGTAACTGTTGCAGGGCTTCGCGCCGTCTTCGCGCTCGGCCGCGGCCATCGCCTCGGGCTTAATATCGTACGAGCCCAGCAACTCATACATGCCGGTTTCCCGCAGCCGCGCCCGGCGGTAGCCGCCGAACCCTCCGGCCCCCACAATCGCCGTCTTGATCTTATCCATAACCGCCCTTCCGTTTGAAGATGATGTCCTTCGACCCCGCAAGCTACACCGGAACAGCCCGCCTTTCAAGGGGACTGGCCCGGCGTGAAGGCCAGAAAGGGTTAACGAAAGAAACGCCACCAGAACCCGCACCTCGGAGAGGTGTGGTAGTGTAGCCAGGGGTGCCGCACCCCTGGGGTATGGCGGCCCGAAATCCCGCACCCCGGCCTTCCGGGCAGTATGATTCCCTACTCCACCCCGCCGGGGTGGAATTTCTTATCTGTACCGCAAATCCAGGGGTGAGGCACCCCTGGCTACACTACCGGACCCCTGCCGGGGTCCCGGCGCTTTCCCCAAACCTGAGCCCAGCGCCGCCGGCGCAGTTCCTCTTTGGTTGCGGCTTTGCCGCCTTAGAGTCAATCTTTGTACTCTTGCACTTGGAGCGTTTCTCTGACCATCTTAATTCTGCCGATGTTATAGACCATAGACCATACGAAAACAAGAACCAATATGAAAAACAGGTATGCTCCAGGTATTTCTTGATTCAGCCACCTGATACCCATGATGATCAAGAGCGGCAACCACAAAATAAACCCAATCGTAAAGAAGATTTTTCGCTTTCTGAGTCTCTCCAGTCTCTTGGAAAGAACCGAAAAACAGGACCGGCAGATCACGCGATTGAACGGTCCGTGCAGGAGAAGGTGTTCCGGACCGTATGCTCTCGCGCAATACGGACAGGTTATCTCGGCAACATGCTCTTGATCTTGTGTGGTCTCCGTCATCTTCCCTAACCTATCCCGACAAGGCGGAACCGTGTTCTACCGGCGTCGTTTTTTCCTTTTGGCAAGCTCGGCAGCGGTCTTGGCGCCGTGCTTGCGGAGAAATCTGGCGAACTTCTTTTTCTTATGCTTGATGGCCCAATCAAGGAGGGTTCTGCCTTTCCTGTCCTTGACATTGACCCTGGCGCCGGCCTCGATAAGCGCCTTGGCAAGGCTCGGCTTCTTCGCATAATACAACGGCGTATAGCCATACTTGTTCCGGGCGTTGACCGGGGCTTTGGCCTTGATCAGCAACTTCACCAGGTCCACGCGGCTCTCCCGCGTTTCCGTGTTTGCGACGTGCAGCGGGGTCGAGCCATCCTTGTCTCTGGCCGCAACCTTGGCGCCGGCCTCAATCAGCAGTCTGGCGGCCTTGACATTCGCAACACAGGCCGCAAGATGTAGCGGCGTTCCAAGGTCAGTTTGGGCGTCAATCTTGGCGCCGCGTTCTATCAGGAGCTTAACGACCTCGCCATTGTCAAAAAAGATGGCGCTGAGCAGAGGGGTCCACCCATCCTTGGCCGTGGCATTGACATCGGCGCCGTATTTGATCAACAGCTTGACAACATCCGCAGGACCGAAGAAGGCAGTGAAGCACAAGGGGGTTGCTCCCTGATCATCCCTGGCGTCAATTTTGGCGCCGTGTTTCATCAGTAATTTAATGATGCCCATCTGTTCTTCATAGGTAACCTGCACGCCCTTGGGTAGACTGAAGCTATATTTTGCGAGGCCTTCGTGGAAATTAGATTGGAATTCGGAACCCAATTTGGCCAGAACTTTGGTAACGAACTCGATCTCTCTGACAGGCTCGAAATACAAAGGCGTACGGCCCTCGTCATCTCTGGCGTTGACCTCGGCTCCGGCCTCAAGCAGTATTTTGGCGACCGCGGCATTGCTGGCGAAGAAAAGAGGGGTCTGGCCTTGCTCGCCTTTACTCTCGATCCCGGCCCCAAGGCGAATAAGCAGCTCGACAATCTGCGCATGACCGCCATAAGCCGCGAGGTGCAGGGGCGTACTGCCATTCGCGTCCTTGGCGTTGACGTCGGTTCCGGCCTCAATCAGCAGCTTGACAATTTCGGCACGGCCGCGGAAAGTCGCGCTATGTAAGGCTGTTGAACCGGGATACACTCCCTGCTTTTCGGCTTTCTGGAACCAGTTAACGGCCTCTTCGTGGTTCTGCTCGACCCCTTGCCCCTTGTCATACATCACGCCGAGATAGTGTTGTGCATCAGGGTTGTCTTGTGCCGCGGCCTTATGCAACCACTTGACCGCTTCGTCATAGTCCTGCTTCACCACGTCACCTTTGTAATACGCCAGACCGAGACAGTATTGGGCAATAGGCTCATTCTGCGCTGCGGCTTTCCGGAAGTACTTGAGCGCCGCTTTGTAATTCTTCGCCACCCCGTGACCCCAGTAATACATTACGCCAAGACGGCATTGGCCTTGGGCGTCATTCTGTGCCGCGGCTCGACCGAACCACTTGACAGCCTCTTTATGATTCTGCTTCACCCCCTGACCCTTCGCGTACATCGCGCCGAGACAAGTTTGGGCGCCGGGGTGATTCTGTGCCGCGGCCTTGCGGAGGTATTTAATCGCTGCTTTATAGTTCTTCGATTCAAGCAGTTTCACCGCCGCGTCATAATCCTTATCTGGCGCCGCGAGCACCGACAAGCTCAAAAGAAGAACCACTGCAATCAGTCTTTTCATCATCGGTTCCTTTGGCCGCGGACCTCGAAATACTGCCTACCTGCATTCCGGCGCATTTCGCCCCAAGGCGGCTTTGTTCCACACGATAAGCTACACCGGAACAGCCCGCCTGTCAAGGCGCCTGGCTCAGCAGGACAGAGGTTCTATTTTGATTTGCCCGGTGCTAATTGAGGGTTCTGTGACCGCAGCTTGATGAGAGCTTTTTCTGCTCCTGCGTGTCCCTGCGCCGCGGCCTTACGATACCACTTGACCGCCTCTTTGTAGTCCTGTTTTACTCCTGTGCCGTTCTTATACATAATGCCAAGATTGTTCTGTCCGTGGGGGTCATTTTGCGCTGCAGCCTTGCGGTACCATCTGACCGCCTCTTTATAGTCCTGCTTCACCCCCCGACCGTCCCTGAACATCTCGCCGAGGTTAAACTGGGCAAGAGCATTTCCTTTATCTGCAGCTTTACTATACCATTTCACGGCCTCATTGTAGCCCCGTTCCACCCCGTGACCGTGCTCGTACATGAAGCCAAGATTGTTTTGTGCTCGTGGGTGGCCTTGTGCCGCTGCCCCGTAGTACCACTTGACGGCTTCTTTGTAGTCCTGTTTTACTCCCAGGCCCTTGTAATACATCCAGCCGAGACTGAATTTGGCCTCGGGGAAATTCTGCGCTGCGGCTTTCCGGAAGTACTTAAACGCTTCTTTGTAGTTCTTCCTCACACCGCGACCCCAGTAGTACATTCGGCCAAGACGGCATTGGCCTTGGGCATCATTCTGTGCCGCGGCTTTGCGATACCACTTAACGGCTTCTTTATAGTCCTGCTTCACCCCCTGACCCTTTTCGTACATGGAGCCGAGACCGTTTTGAGCGCGAGGGTGATTCTGTGCTGCGGCCTTGCGGAAGTATTTAATCGCTTCTTTATAGTTCTTCGACTTAACCAGTTTTACCGCCGCGTCATAGTCTTTGTCTGGCGCCGCGAGCACGGACAAGCTCAGAATAAGAAGCGCTGCAATCAGTCTTTTCATCATCGGTTCCTTTGCTTGGGCGGAACGCAGTCCCGGCACGCCCGACACGTCGCCGGCCGGGCGAGTTCTACTTGGGGCTTCTGTCCTTCACGATGACATTCTTGATGAGCGGGGTGAACTGACGTGGCCAGCTCTCGGGGAAGACCATGTTCTGTAGAACCAACTCGTGTTTGCCGGCGGGTACTGAAAGCCCGATCAGCCAGGTGTGGTCATAAGAACCCCAGCCGCTGGCCGGATAATCGGTCCAGCATCCCATCCATTCCTGGCCGTCAACGTAGTACTGCGGGCGGACAATGAACTTCGGCTGGGTGACGTGGATCACCCGGGCGCGGCCGTTAACCTTCAGTCGAATTGTCTCGCCGTCCAGCTCTGCCTGGAAAGGCGCTTCACCGCTAACCTTGACGCCCCTGCCCAAATCAACCGCGACCGTTTTCTTTTCGTAATCGGTCTCCAATTCATGCACCCCGCGCCTGAGCTTCCTGAGCCGGACGACCTGTTCAAAAGGGCCGTGCCCCGACAGGATGTGCCGCTTGTAGCCGATCCGGCCGGAACCGGAATTCATGCAGAACGCGACGCGGTCTTTAAACACCCGGATGGCGCCGGCCTTGCCGGTGAACACGAGGCCGCCCCGGTTCCAGTTGAACGGCTTATCGCCAATGAACACGGTGTCTTGTGATTCACCCGTGGTGATCCGCATGACGCCGGGGGCGAGAAGCCGGCACCGTGGCAGCGGCTGATTGTCCTTGCGCGGGTAGACCACGTAGAAGAAGTCCTGCTTCGGGCCGGCCTCGGCCTCGACAATCGGCCTGGTCTCTCGGCCGCCTTTGCCGTCCTGGCGGTTATACTGCATCATGAAGCGGATACGCACCTTATGCGGCTTGGAGAACCAGAACCAGGTCGAGGCGCCGAAGTCCGTCTTCATCTCTACGGCCTGGCCGGTCTTCAATGGCATTTTATTCTCGGGGAGGAAGGTCTCGGCGGGAGCACTGCCTTTGGCAAAGGCTCTGCCGTCAACCGATATCTTGTCCTCGGCACCGACGTTCAGCCAATTCCACCATTTCTTCCGCGTTTCACCGCCGGGAAAGGTGTCGCGCATAACGAAGTAACTCGGGCCGCTGGCCTGCCTGCTCTTGAGAAAGAGGATGTGCCGGCGCCAGTGCATCTCGCCCCTGCCGTCTTTGAACAACTGCTTCGGATAGTAACGGTCGGCCACTGCATAGTCGGCATTGGGACCAAAGCCGTAATCGGCAATCGCATCATCCACCCGGCCGAAGACCTCCTGCAGATCACGCCGGCCGACCTTGACGCGATTGTGATAGATGCCGTTGTTATGCGTGGCCTTGCCACTATAATACTGGTAGCCGGTGCCGGGAGAGAGCGGGGCGCCTTTGCCGTAGAGGACCGTGTTCAGACAGTCGGTGTCCCAGTGGCTCCAGCCCATGCCGGCGCGGAAGAGCATGGCGGTCTCATTGGCGTTGCCGAAATGCGCCCGGAACATGACGCCGTAGACCGGGAAGATCTTCGTCTTTAACGGCGCGCGGTTTTCGGGGACGTCCGGCAGGTAATACATTGCGTGGGGCGTCGTGTTGTCATGGTGGTTCGGCCCTTTCTCGAACGGGCCGTTGTTATTGGTCAGTCGGTCCATATAACGGAACCACCCGGCCAGTTTCGGGTCGTGGTCGGCAACGGCGGCCATCGAGAAGCCCCAGACGTTTTCGCGTTGGTTGGAGGAATTGCCCATGCCCGGGATGATGCGGACGCCGAAACGCTTGTCCGGCATGGTCAGGTTGGCCAGATAGCGCAACGTAGCGGCATGGTGCCCCTCCTTCGCGAAATCATGAATGCCACGATTGCGCAGCACGTTCTGAGTGATGTTCAAAGTTCGTGTCGGACTGTAAAGCTGATAGCTTGGACAGGCCACCCACGAGCCGCAGACCGCGGTTTGCGTGCTGAACTTGAAGGCGGCGTACTGCTTGATGCGGTCCATCCAGTACTGATAACGCGGATGGTCCGGCAGCAACCCGGCAAAGTACGTGAGCGCCAGCGTGCGGTTGATGGTCATGTTGTTGTTGCCCAAGTGCACACCGGCTTCGCGTGGATTGAAGTCCGGTTCAGACAGGACATGTGCATAAAGGGCCAACAGACGACGCAGCTCAGTACGCAGTTGACTCGGCAGGTCCGGACAGGCCAATGCGTCTTCGGCCCGATTGACGAAGGCGAGCATCTGCGACTTGCGGTAGTTGCAGAGGCCGACGATGTAGAAGTCGTTCTCCCGATACGGGTTCTTCAAACGGTTGATGACCAGTTGCGCGTGACGCACGGCGTCCTCGGTCCGGCCGCTGAAGAGATACCACTTCTGCAAGGAGTTGCGGTCCGGATGCTGGGCCATAGAGTTCTTGAGGCGCTTGATGTGCTTGGCTGAAAAGAAGGCGCCCGGGTACTCGGCCTTGCCTTTCGGCCAATCGAGGATCCAGTCCTTGTAGCGATCCAGGCCAATGTAGCCGTAGTGCGCCTGGGCCTCTGTCATCTTGCTGCCCACATACAGTCCCCAAACCCGGCGTCCATAGGTAGGGCTGAGATCGCGATCGTGCTCGTGGGTTGAGAAGGGAGAGAAGTCGTCGGCAATATCCAGGCTCCAGCGGATGTAGCGCACACTCAAGGGCAAACCAACCGTCACACCCGTGCCCTTCCGGTGCCAGACGTTCAATGCATGCGCCCGGCGCCAGGAACCGGCGTGCAGCGTGACGATGCCGATGTTCCGTCCGGTTCCCGGACCCGTGCCGTCATAAAGCTGGACGCCGCCTTTATAGCCGCCCCATTTGCCGGCCGGCACCAGCTTTTCCAGCAGGGCGAGGGGGTCATTCGACCCCCTTCGGCCATTCTCCGGCATCCGCGGCGCGGGCGCCTGGCCGGTTCCGCCGACTGGAGCTGCTGCCCTCTTGGCGCCGGCTTTCTCGTTGACGTAGCCCTGATAGCCGGACACGATCAGCTTCGGCATCAGTTGCTCTCCAGCGCCGGGAACCAGGCCGATCTTCTGCGGTGTCCAGCCCTTGTGCAGGTCCAGCATCAGCAGGTCCTCGCCCTCAGTGATCTTGCCGAAATCGAATTCCTCGGTGACGATGGCCACGGGCATGCCGGGGGACAGTCGCAGCCGCCAGACATATTCGCCCTGGGGACTGAACTTATATCTGGCCTCGTATTCGACGCAGGCCGGACCTTGCCGGACAATCGTAAAGGCCCGGGAAATTACTTTCCGTGGGGTCACGAAACGCGCGCCACCGATCCAATCGGAATCCCGACTTGTCGGGACCCATTGCTTGATCGGCGGAGTTACCCGGGCGGCGCTGATGCCATTCGCGTAGGTCTTCCGGCCGGGACGCGGGAGGCGTAACGCCAGAAACTCGTTGCGGACCTCATAGGATTTGCCTTTCCGGCCGAACTTGAGCGTACTGGCGGGTGCGCGGCCCCGGGAACCCCGGGCAGGCTTCTTGAGGGTATAAGTAACCGTGGCGCCTTTGGGCACGGCGGCCACAAAGGTCAGCGTGTTGCCATCAATCTGAAAGGGCACGGCCTTGCCTGTCCCGTCCAGAAGCGCCAGTCTGCCCGGCCTGAACCTCTTTGTATTCAGGGTGTAGTGCACCAGTTCCGGGCCCCAGTCGCGGTAGCCGTAGTCGGTGATGGTGATCTTGCCGTTGGCCGGGACCCGCTTACGTTTGATAGGGTCTTTAACGAATCGCGGCGTGGTTTTTTCCCCTTTCGCTCCCGCATTGCTTTGAATCATGAGCATTGCCGCCAGGAGTGAGCATCCAAGGACCGTTCGCATGGGTTTCCCTCTCGTTCGATTATCATTGTTGTTTTCAGATAGTTATCGGAAGGACCGGCGGATTTCTTTGTTCTTTACCTTGACTCGATAGCCATCCGGCTCAATTATCGTCCTGGTCTTTCCATCGCTGATAATAATCGTCTTAGCCTTTCTTGCCACTTTTAAGCCGCTGGGTTTGTCCCCTTTGCGCCAGGGAATGATCAGCGTGGTGAACGGGCCGCGCCCTTTGATTCGCAGGATGTGCTGGCTTTCATAGCGGTTCCGGGCATGCCCGCCCCAGATGGGCGCCGCCCAGTTGCCGATGATGGCCTCGCGTTTGGCCCCGACGGTGTAGACATCGAAGTCGATTCCCTGCGAACCGATGAACCCGAAACGTTGAATGCCGCTGGTGAGCTTGATAATCCTCGAGGTTGACGGCAGCAGATGCTTCGGGTCCTTGGGATTGTGGCCAACCCTGGGATGCTTGCGCGGGACCGGCGTGATGCTGCCGACGGCCGTAGCCACCGCACCTTGCGCCACCAGATTCAGGGTCATAACCTTGGCGGCGGCGGCTCTCGCGCCGGCGAAACGGTCGCGGATAACAATCACCGGATGCGCGGGATCGGCATGGATTTTGATCACTTCCCGGGTCCATTTGCTCTGTTTGTCTTTCGAGCCGGTTTTCATCCAGGCGCGGGTGTAGGCGCCTTCCGGGAAACTTCTCAGTTTTTCCTGTTCCGAACCGCTGCGCCAGGCCGTGCCCACGTTCACACCGGGCGAATCCTTGGCCCAGCCGCCCTTGATCGAGTCGGCGAACACCACGGCGCTCTTGGTGTAGGAGCCCGGCGTGTGCGGCGTGTAGATGGCGCTCCAGTCGTTCGAGAGCGGCTGCCCGAGGGCGTAGATGATGACCGAGCCATGATCGTTGTGACGGTGATCACTGTGCCAGTCGCCGGCAATCAGCCAGAC
>SDBT01010478.1_pt1 | contig 14960 bp, 14 predicted proteins | sample 2277101 | NCBI WGS metagenome assembly SDBT01 (sample SAMN10404973, study PRJNA504765) | marine sediment metagenome | isolation source: marine sediment core GS10_PC15, 103 cmbsf | place: Arctic Ocean: Southern Knipovich Ridge | collected 2010 | reverse complement strand
ATCCTATAAGGATGAACCTGATAATAGGTATAACACAATAGGTGATGTATCAACTGAGCGTACTATGAAGTTACAAAAAAAAGCGAAGCAACTACCAGGTATTATAGCCGAAATACAACAAAAAGTTGCAAGTGATCGATATTTAGAAGAGCAATTTGCTATTTGGCAAGATATGCTTGAACAAATAAAAAAAATTTCATTTCTGTTGCAAGATGAATTGTATGCAAAAACTGCCTCGAGAAAACAATTTGAAGTTTTTTACGTGTCTTTTTATACATTATATGCTCATCTAAAAAATCTCAATAAACAATTTATTGTACCAGAGTTTAAACTCCAACCCCAAGATATTAATTTTTCGTTAAAAATTATATCAGATACTAAGGCACAAAAAATTACAAATAAGATAATCGAAGAACTTATAGGTCTTAAAAAGAAAAATTTTTTTGCTGATTTTAAAAAACTTGAAAAGGTTTATGAGCTGATTGCAGCAAAAATAAAAACAGAACAAATAAAAAAAGAACACCAAGCTCAGGCGGCACAACAAAAAGAATTCATGAATGACTGGATGATGGATGGTGATTATGATTGGCAAGATTCAGATGAATATTGGAATTTTTAATTTCTATTTTTTTATATAAAACCTAATTATTATCTATTTTTATAGTTTTTTTGGCAAAATATGCTGCATACACTATAATACTTATATGCATAAAATAAAAAAGGGTAAATAGCTGCATACAATAATTAATAAGGGCAACTATAGTGTCAGAAACAGAGAATAATACAAAAAAAATAAGTTATAAAAATACATTAAATCTGCCTCGAACAGATTTTCCTATTAGAGCTATTCATAAACAAGAAGACCCTAAATTGCTTGATAGATGGCAAAAAGAGAATCTTTACCAAAAAACATTTTATCACAATAAAGGTTATGAAAAATTCATTTTAAATGATGGTCCTCCATATGCAAATGGAAACATTCATTTAGGAAGTGCTTATAACAAAATTATAAAAGATATTGTATGCAAATCACAACGCATGCGAGGAAAGCATGTTCCTGTTCTACCTGTCTGGGATTGTCATGGCTTGCCTATTGAACTTAAGGTTACAAAAGAGCAACCTAACCTTGAAGGTATTGCATTAAAGCAAGCTTGTCGTGCATTTGCTCAAAAATGGGTTGATATTCAATGCGAAGAATTTAAGGCTTTAGGTGTTTTGCTGTATTGGGATAAACCTTGTTTGACGATGGATTTTGCCTATGAATCCTCAATAGTAAAAGCCTTTGGTATATTTGTTGAACAAGGATACATAGAAAAAAAGCAAAAAACGGTACCATGGTGTTTTTCCTGTAAAACCGTTTTGGCAACGGCTGAAATTGAATATCAAGAACGAAAAGATCCATCTATTTATGTACGATTTCCGTTGCCAGATACAACAATACATGAAGTTTTTCCTTCTTTGGAAGACAAAAGTGTAAGCTTAGTGATATGGACAACTACACCATGGACATTGCCATTAAACCGCGCTGTGCTATTAAAACCTCAAACTGTATACAGTGTTGTTGAGCATGAAGGTGAATATCTTATTATGGGCAGTGATTTAGTAGCAACGGTGTGCAAGAAAGCTGGTATTATACCAAACGTTGTTTTACAGGTTCAATCAGAAGAGTTAGAAAAAAAACATATACAACATCCTTTTGTTGATGAGTTAACAGTTCCCATTATTCTCAATTCGTTTGTTGCAACAGACGAAGGTACCGCGTGTGTACATTGTGCACCAGGCTGTGGACCCCAAGATTATGATGTAGCTATCGCGAATGGGCTTGAAATTTTTTCACCACTTTCACCGGAAGGTATCTATGTTGATGGTATTCAGCCACAAGAACTGGAAGGTGTATCAATTCTTGATGGTCAAGGATGGGTTATTAAAACCATTGCTAATAAGGGCATGCTCTTGCATAAAGAGTCTATTAAACACTCATATCCACATTGTTGGCGGTGCCACAATGGGTTGATGTTCCGTGCAACACGTCAGTGGTTTTGTAATTTGGAACATAACAATCTTAAGCAGCGCGCATTAGATGCTATTGAATCTATTGCATTTTTTCCGGAAAAAATGAAAAATTCACTTAAGTCAACAGTGGAAAATAGAAAAGAATGGTGTTTGTCACGCCAACGTTCGTGGGGTGTTCCTATTCCAGCTTTTGTGTGTACTTATTGCGAGTATCCCTATATCAATAAGAAACTGATAGATCGCGTTGAGAAAGGTATACTAGAAGAAGGCATTGAATTTTGGAATCGTGTAACACGTGATGAGCTTATTGATGTATTACATGCAGAGTGCTCAGAATGCGGTCGCAAGGAGTTAGCTAAAGAGCAAGATATTCTGGATGTATGGTTTGACTCAGGAATAAGTCATTTTGCTGTATTAAAAACTGATCCCGAACTTGGATATCCAGCGGATCTGTATCTTGAAGGAGTTGATCAGCATCGTGGGTGGTTCCAAAGTTCCTTATTAACCAGTGTGGTGCTTGATGCACAAGCTTGCATGAAAACGATTTTAACACATGGATTTACTGTCGATGAGCATGGTTACAAAATGTCAAAATCAAAGGGTAACGTTGTATCTCCGCAAGATATCATTGATAAAATAGGAACAGATGGATTGCGATTATGGTCAGCAAGCGTTGATTATGAAGGTGATATACACATATCTGATACTATTATTCATAATGTTGCTCAAGTGTATCGCAAAGTACGTAATACATGTCGTTTCTTACTTTCTAATATATATGATTTTGATATAGACAAAAATAGTGTTCCACTTGAAAAATTACGGCTTATAGACCAGTATGCTTTACAACGATTATTTGAATTGAATTATGATGTACAGTTAAAATATGAATCATATGATTTTACAGGGGTGTTTCATAAGATAGCTGATTATGTAACAAAAGAACTTAGCTCCTTATACCTAGACATAATAAAAGATCGACTTTACGTAGAACAAGCTGATGGAGTATTACGTCGCTCTACCCAAACAGTATGTTGGTATATCCTTGATACATTAACACGGTTACTTGCACCAATACTTTCATTTACATCGGAACAACTTTCTGATTATTATCAAAAGGACAAATCAACGTCGATTCACTTACAGTCATTTGCTCAACTAGATGCAGTTTGGCGCATGATGACACGCAGTGTTCTACAAAATAAAGATTTTATGCCATTAGTTAAATTACACAAAATGCTGCCAATAGGATATCGGCCAGGAATTATAAAAACCATTGAGCGGCTTGAAGAATATGAATCTGTTATTAAAAGAAAAAAAATATGGGACGTACTTCTAAAAATTCGTTCAGAAGTGTTAAAAGCTATTGAAAAAAAACGGGAGCAGGGTATAATTAAGCATCCATTAGAAGTAAAATTAGGTATTAAATTTGCACTTTCAAAACAGGATATGGACATGTTAAACAACTTCTTCCACGAACTTGAAGTTTATGGTCAAACACGTAAGGATTTTTTCAAAGAATTTTTCATTATATCTCAATATGAAGAATATGATAAAAATGAAAATTTGAATAACTACGAAGAAAGGGAAGAAGAAGATTTGGATGAAAATGAAGATGAAGATTACGAAGATTTTTTCGAAGAAACAGATTTTAAAGGTCTTAAGGTTTATGTTGAAAAAGCAGAAGGCCAAAAATGCCCGCGTTGCTGGCAGTACGAAGTTTCTAATCACCAAAACAATCTTTGCAAACGTTGCCAAAAAATTCTTAGCAAGCTACAACTTGAAGCATGATAAAAAAAATATTATTTTCCATATTGGCTGTGTCACTTGTGATGCTTCATGTCCCACAGCCGCTGAGGGCTGAGAAAGAAAATCTAGCTATTTTTGTGTCTTGCGCTTCTATGGGTATCATTGCAATAGTAGTATTCGCTATAGGTAATTCCGTTGCGAAAGGTTTGCGTGAGAAATCATTTAAAAAAAATAAATCAATCTATGAAAAGTCTGAAGAAACATATAATAATGTTTCTAAAAAAACAGATTCTTTCAATCCAAATGAGGTTGAGCGTTATATCAAGCTACAACAAGGAGGTTCCAACTTTATGTATGTAGAAGCACGTAATGATATGACGACAGATTTGAATAAGATAAAAAATGTACACAATAATCTTGTTTTGATGGTAGAAAAGACTGATGATATGCGTAATTTTTATGCAAATGACAATAAAGAACTTTCGCAAAGATATGATGAACTGCATAAAAAAGCCAAGTATCTTCCTAAAAAATTTGAAGACCTTATAGAACGTATTAAGGAAAACAGAAGTCATATTCTTGATTTAGAAAAATTCAAAGAAGAATTACCTAAATTTATAGAATTTAAACTTCAAAAGAAAAAAAATGAGTTACTACATATTATTCAAAAAAACGTACATGCCAATGGTATAAAGCTAGATAAGGTTAACAGAGAAGTGAAAGAAACAGCAGATAACACCAAAATGATTATGAACGATGCAAAAAACATCAAACGAAAAATAAAGTCGATCATAAGAGATATGAAATTTTTCTTAAATTGGGGACCAAACAAAAAAGCCCATTCAACACAGCACTAGGAGTAAAAATTACACTTTAACGGAGTTTGAACAATGGAAAACTATTTTTTGTTTCTCGTTCTTTTATTAATCATGGGTAATTATAGTATGCTTGGTGCCATGCTGAGTAAACCTGAAAAACAAGTGGATATCAAGAAAAAATCAACGTATAAAATGGAAAATAATACAAAACCATCAAAATCGTACGCGTAGGAAAAATAAATATACTTAGGGAAGGAAACTTAACCAAAAGTATCTTTCATAAGTGTTTCTATAGCATCATGTGCTGTTTTGAAAGTTTGTATATGATTAATAGCAGAAGTATCTTCTGCAGAAGTTCCTCGTGTTACAAGCAGATTATTGATAGCTTGAAGCTCAGCAGTTAATAAGCTTCGTTCGCCTTCAGAGAAAGGAATTCCGGCAACAAGAAAGCGCTTTGTACTATTGGTTTGAAGTACTTTTTCGTTGTAGGTAATGTTATTATCTTTCACATTGAAATCTAACAACATTTCAAGAGATTTTTTCACATTTTTATCATCTTTGAATGATTGGTATGCCTTGTTTACTGCTTTTATATAACGCTTTTTATTATGCTCATTATCTTTAAATTTTGTAAGATCGTTTTGTAATGTGTTTTCCAAAGATGTAAATTCTTGTGATACAGAGGTAAACAGCTGATTTACTTTAATTGCTGTTTGCTTATCTGACACTTCGTATGGTTTCGTCAGATATGACTTCATATCTAAAATTAAGTCTTCATGCTCGGATAAAGTTTTTTGAATCTCATCTAGTTTATTTTCAACCCGGAAAATTTTACGATCTATTTCTTTGCTGGGTAATCCCGGTACTTCTACTTTTTCCTTATCTTTTGTATTTTTTTTTGATGTATCTTTTTTTCTTCGAGTTTTATCTTTGACTGGTTGAGATTTTTTTTCTTTACGTGAGGCCTCTCCTGATAGATCTGGGCTAACATACCCTTCTCCATCAAACCTATCCCCATTATCAAATCGTTGAGACATTGCATTATTATCATCAGTATAATAATCTATAGCAGAAGAAGGGCTACTGACAAAAACTGGTTGTGTCCAAGGAGGACGTTGTCGAGCAAGTCGGTCTTGTTCTTCCCGAGCCTTTTCTTCTTTACGTTCTTGTTCTTCTTTCATTTTTAATGCTTCAGGATCATACGCATTAAGAAGTTCTTTAAATTTAGCAATAATATCCTGTTTATATAGCATTTCATAAAATATGTTAAGAATAGTTTCAAAAGCATACGTAGAGTTATTTTGTGCCAGAAGAGTTTCCCAGGCCCATACAATTTTATCCCAACGTTTATGAGCCTTTTTCATTTCTTTATCTATAACATTCTCTGTTTTACCTTGCTCTTTCAAACGTGTTTTGACGCTGCATGGATTTTTTTCGCGTGATATCGTTTGGTATCTCTTGTGTATAATCTCAAATGAATCAGATCGACGTACATCAAGAATATCGTATGGATCCTTACCCTCAAGACTAAATTCTGTAACATAAATCTGTGGCTCATAAGTTTCAAGCGCTTGATGCAACTCAACAAGTATGTTATACAAAGGTTCAAACTTTTTTTCAAATAAGTATTGAATGAGGTGATCTTCCTTAATGGTCAAAACAAAGTATATTATATCAGATAAAGCAAATTCAAATGATTTAAGTTTTTCAACTAGTTCTCGCTTACTTTCTGCTTTTTGACGAAGTGAACCAATTCTATCTGCTATATCTTCAAGTATACGTTTGACCCCCTCTATTTTATCTTTATCAATAACTGTTATCACCTTTGGGGAAACCGGTTCATCAGTTGGCGCTGGTTTCAAAGCAGGAATTTCTTCTTTAGCAGGTTCTTCTCCTGGTGTATCCCAAGAAGAATTGTTAAGTAAAAACTCCATTGGATCAATACCTTCCTCTTCAAGTTTCTTTATGTACTTTTCACCAATGTCAGCTAATTCCTTAAGCTCTTTTTCACTTAATCCTTCTAATATTTCTAGCATCTCTTCCATTTGTTCAGGGTTAATCTGGGGAATACCATTACCTGAAATATTTGACATACAAAAAATAAACGAAATTGAATTTATGACTAAACTTAAAAGTAATATAAGACAATATTTTTTCATTTTATCCCTAATAATGATATAAATAATGATGTAAATAAAAATACAACATCGATAGTTTTGTTAATATATATACTATGACATATCATAACAGTACTAAAAAATTTTCACATTGTCAATATCTTCGACTCAGGCCCTTGTGTAAGCCTTTTGGATTTTTTATGTTAGAATTCATATATACACTGTTCATTGTAACAAGTTTTGTGTGGATTATCTCTATGTATCTTACTCTGAGTATATACTGGCAACAGCAAGCAAGCAACCAACTTATTGCCTTAACTCTTGCCCAAAATAGTATTGAGCAGGTATGGGTTGATGGTAAAGCCTATACTGAAAGTGGACAGTACACTCATGATCAATTTACTCTAGAATGGCGCAATGAAAAGCATCCAATGCCCCGCCATATACCTTGGTCTAACAATCAACATATTCAACTAATTATATTTCATGTGACAGTATCCTGGCTTGATGATAGGGAAAGTATGCATACTATAACCATACAAACACATCGGTAAAAGGGTGACAATGCAGGCAAATAGAGGAGTGTTTTTAACAGAAATTCTTGTTTTTCTTTTTTTGTTTTCATTTTTTTCACTTCTCGTTATGCAATTTATAGCAACATCTACTACCTCACTTGCAAGAATAAACAAAAAAAGTGATCAGATTGCAACCTTAACAAGTGCAATAGATTGGCTTATGCGTGATATACAGAGCATAGATATTTTTGTGAGTCAGATTATACTAGAAAATAAAATGCTTAAGGTTTTTACTGTCTCAGAACGAATTACCTGGAAATTGTATGATGCAAAATTATTACGTGTGTCGCAACGGTATGATATAAAAATAAAGCACTGGAAAAAGCCATACACTTGTTTAGTTGCTAAAAATGTTACTTGTGTAACATTTAGCTTGCTCTATAATAAAAAAATTTCTGAAAATCAAAATATCATAGGTGTTAGATGTAAGCTTTCAGGACTTACAACAGAACAAACTCAACACATAGATCAAACTATAGCATTACGTAATAGAGTACTATGAACAAAAAAACAACAAAACACGGTGTTAGCATTCTTGTTTTTGCTGTACTTATAAGTTCTTTTTTGCTCATTTGTACTGGTGTATGGAAATCAACAACATATCTTGTTGATTTTGCACTCCAGAAACAAGTATATATTCAAAACCGTTACTTTTTAGAAGGTGTTATGCGGTGGGTAATTCGTTGGATACAAATAGAATGGAATATGTTAGAGCAGATGTTACTTAGTAATGAAAAAGTTACTTATTCATTGAAAGATTGGCCGAAGAATAGTGAGCATCTTAAGACATATGTGCCAAAAGTAACTATTCAACGTTATACTCCTGATACATACAAGTTGAAGGTTAAACTTGTATCTGAACAAAAATGTATTCTTAAAGCAACCTGTAATCTTACACGACATCAAATACACCAAAAAGGTACTACTGAATTCTATTTCTCTGTACATAATTGGAATATTGGAACCTGAAAATAATGTTTTTTACGATTCATAGGAGTTATGTTCAAGGTACTTTTTTTGGTCTATACTTAAATATATAATTCTTGCATGTTATTTATGAAGAAAGGAATTCATGATAAAAATTTTTTTACGCGAAGATGTCAAAGGTCTGGGCTTAAAGGATGAAGTTATGAGAGTATCTGAAGGATACGCTCGAAATTACCTCTTTCCTCGTAAGCTTGCTATGGAAATTACACCAAGCAATGAATCATTTTATATTAAAAAAACTCGTAAAGTGGAAAATAGAAAAAAGGTAATTGCAACAGAAACTTCCATACTTGCGGAAAAAATAAAAAATATAGTCATTACTTTAAAGCGTAAAATACACAATGATGACAAATTATATGGTTCGATTTCACAATCTGAAATTTTAGAAGCATTAGCTGAACAAGGCATAAAAGTAGGAAAAAGCCAAATACTTATAGATAAAGCAATAAAGACGAAAGGGACCCATAGTATTACTGTTAAGCTTTCTTCTCGTTTACTGCCAACGCTAACTGTTAAAGTACTTCCTGAGCATACCACATAAGTTAGGAAACTGGCCCAGAAAGTTATACGTATGACCACAACGCAACAGACTCGTGATATAGAAAAAACACTTGGTAAGCGACTCCCCTATAGTCAAGAGGCAGAACAGGCAGTCTTAGGTGCACTTTTATTAAATGATGACTACGTAAACCAAGTATCAGAGCTATTAACTTCGTCTAATTTTTATCTACCGGCACATCGTATATTATTTCAAGTAATGATTGATATCACGCAAAATCTTAAACGTATCGATATTGTAACGATTCAAGATGAGCTTGAAAAGGCAGGACAGTTAGAAGATATAGGGGGAACAACCTATCTTCTTTCTTTGCAAGAAGATATCCCTTCTGTTGGTTTAATTGAACAACATGCAAAAATTATAAAAGAAAAATCCATTTTACGTGAGCTTATACATTCTGCAACATCAATAATCACGAGATGTTATGCACAAAACGAAGAAGAAATAATGCAAGTTCTCGATCATGCAGAACAAACTATATTTCAAATAGCGAACAAAAGATCTCAACAAAATTTTGTGCAGTTAAATATTTGGTTAAAAAAGACATTTCAACATCTTTCAGATATCAAAAGCAACGCTAAAGGGGTAACGGGAGTTTCTTCTGGCTTTTCTCGGCTTGACGAAATAACATCTGGATTTCAAAAAAATGATTTTATTGTTATTGCGGCACGACCTTCGATGGGAAAAACTGCTTTTGCTCTTAGTATTGCTGCAAATGCAGCACGAGAAGGCACTGCAATTGGTTTTTTTTCACTCGAAATGGCAGCAGAACAATTGACCTTAAGATTATTATCATCTGAGTCAGACATTGAACATTATAAAATTCGAAATGCAGACATAACGTCAGAAGAATGGATTCAATTAACTAACATAGCTGCACAGCTTGGAAATTATAAAATTTTTATCGACGATACTCCAATGGTTAATATTTTAGAGCTACGCTCTCGTGCCCGCAAGCTAAAAATAGAATCTGATATTGGCCTTATCATTGTAGATTATTTGCAATTGCTGAATGGCACCAAGCGTCATGAAAATAGACATCAGGAAGTTTCGGCAATCTCACGTGCACTCAAAGCATTAGCCAAAGAATTACATATCCCAGTCATTGCACTTTCACAATTATCCCGTGCTGTAGATAGTCGTATGGATAAAAGACCAATGTTATCTGATTTACGTGAATCAGGAGCAATAGAACAAGATGCTGATCTCATTATTTTCCTCTATCGTGATGTGGTGTATAATCCTGATACAGAAAATCCAGCGCTTACAGAACTTATTATAGGTAAACAACGTAATGGTCCAACAGGAATGGTATTTCTTAATTACATTCGTGAACTTACGCGATTTGAAGACTATGATGATTAGGCTTTCATTTTTTTTGCATGAGATCAGCTGAAATCTGGATTCTGTTTCTATTTTTCAATTATACTAATAATTAAAGATCCAATAACAAAATACAATGATATTATCACATGATTGCAGCATGTTAAACACGAATCCTAACCATAAAAGTAGATTGGAATAGTATGGAGCAAAAGAATAGATTTGATAAAAACCATATTAATTGCATACATTATTATCTCAATACACAAGAAAATATCGAAGAAAAAATAGATTGTTATACAAAAAATTTACAGATAACAACTGAACAATATTTGCAAGCTGGAAAACAACTGAAACAATTTAATTCAAAAAATATCAACTATATCTCATTCAGTAAGGCATTGCTATGCATCATTTTTAGTTGTTTTCTTGCTTGGCGCTTAGTAATGTGGTTATTCATAATGTATTATATTCCTCATCCTATCATTGTTATTTTCTATAGTATTATGTTGAGTGGTACTCTTGTTCTAACAAATAAATATCTACGCCAAAGTTTTGCCGAACATAAATCTAAGCTGGAACAACAAGTTATGAATTATAAAAACACCATGGAACAACGTAGAAAAAATATAGATAATAGAATTCGTGAATTACATGAGATCCAGCAACGTCTGAATCAACTTTGGGGCAATTAGCATTAGATGTAAAGATATTGGAAAATGATTGTTTTAATCAAAAAGGAAGAATGTGATAATTTTGGGAATCGATCCCGGTTTTCGTTATTCAGGTTTCGGCATTCTTAAAAAAGAAGAAAAAAAAGTTTTTTTGCTTGATTATGGATACTTACCATTATCCGTAACAAAAACACTGAGCGAACGAATTGGTATTTTTTATGCATTTTTCTCTAAAAAAGTAGAACAATGGCAGGTAAGTACTATTGCGTTCGAGACGCCTTTTTTAGGCAAAAATGCACAAAACTTTCTTAAATTGGGTTATTTACGTGGCAACCTCTATCTTATTGCAGACCAACATACTCTACACATTCGTGAATTTTCCCCCCGAGAAATAAAAAAATCAGTTACCGGTTGGGGTGGTGCATCTAAAGAACAAATTGCACGTATCGTTCTTCAATTGTTTCCGGGACTCGAAAAACCTAAACGTGATGACGTAACTGATGCTTTGGCTGTTACTATAACAGCACTATGGCACAACCCCAAACATCTAGAATAAAAAGTTTTTATACTAAACCAAATCAATAGCATTAATACAAAACTTAATTTACTATTTATGAAAAATTCTTGATTTTTAAATAGTTTGTTTATTATAGTAATGTCGGGTTAAGTATTACTACTTTCAAGTAGGGAGGCCGCTCTATGAAAGGAATTCGGTCACGATACCAACAAAGCAAAATAAATTCACATAGTATATCTGTTACAACTTCACTTAAATTAGTCATTGCTCCTTTTACAGAACAAGATATTTTGCATTTGCATAAAGCACTTTTGACACCAGGTTTCCATTATTTTCATGTTTTGAATGTGGATGCTGGTAGACTATTCATGCAGCAATTTTTAAATAGTTTGCATTACTATAATAATATTGGCTATTTAGCAGCTACAACAGGAACGAAAGAATATAACTTTCGAGATATTTTAGAAGAACTTCAAGAAAATGGCTTTCTTTATAAACCATATTTTTTGGATGAATTCTTTATAGATAACTTTGATTATGATTTTATTTGGATAGAAACCACGGCTCAATTATATACATTGTCTTGGTACAAGGAATTTCAAAATAAACTTAATGAGTATAATGTTCCAGCCCATATTCCTGTAGTTATTCTTTCGTATGAACAAGAGCAATAAGTATGACATAATATTTATTTCTATTGACCTTTGTTGGAAAAATACAAAGCAAACTGATCTTGCAAACGTTTGTTATAAAAGCTGGTGAAACAACATACTTTTAACGCAAGGAATAAAACTTCTACTATACTTTTGAATATAAGCATCAACGATATAAAAATGAGTCTACTATATGGAAAATTATGTATTTCACTACTATAAAAAGCAACTTTTAACATGACCATCGGCAGTAAATATGTGGGATCGTATCCAAGAACCATACCTAATAGTGTTAAACTGGCCAATACTACAATCAAAAAACAAAACAATAATGCTGTTGCTATCAAATAAAATGGTAAATTATAGAGGACCATTTTGACTGTGCATACAAAAGTATTAAACAGACTTTTTATATTACCTTTAGAATCAAACCAGAACAAAAGAAAAGAGATTCCAATAGCATCAAAAATTACTGGCAAAGAAACTGCGCCACCTCTATAAAATAAAAAATTGACAATATGATTACCCATCAAATACACAACAGGAGTACATATGAGTACACTAACAAGAATGATCATGATAATATAATATCCATAATATTTGAAATACATATAATCCTTTTTGGCAGTTGATGTCCGTGCTACAAGAATTAGAAAAGAAACTATAATACCTCTTGTTAATGTATGCAAAATAACTATCCATAATGTAAATAACGTTTCTCCAAACTTGCTTAAAATACCAAGCTTATGCAATACAATCGGCAATCCAAGATCCAAGACTATAAGCCACCAAAAATAGCATAAAAACACTTTACTGGTCTCAAGAGTAGATTTGAAGGTTGGCAGTAAAAAGGCTTTAAAATTTTTAGGTGTAAAAATAATAAGCGATTCTTTCCAGCTTTGTAATAAATACATGCGCTATTCTCCTATTTAGTATGATATTTATTGTTCTTTAGCCAATCGTGAGCAATTTTTATACATTTCATATGCCAAATTATCATCTTTATTATCATCTTTTAAAAGTAAATCTAGTTTGTCCGGAAACGCATCTTTAAATTCAGAATAATCATTTTTTAATTTACTTCCATTTAATAAATCCTTACTTAGTTGTTGGCATGTATAATCTTTATTTATAGAACACCATTGTTTTATCTTTTTTAACAACACAAAATCATCTTGATAATAATTTTTTAACATATGTTGAATACCCTCTACTCTTTTTTGAACCTGTTCAAATAAATATTTTTGTTTTATGTTCTTCGGTAACTTTTCGAATATCACTCGTAAACACAAATAGTTTGGTGATAATTTTTCAAAAATTAAAAATTTAACATCTGGAGAAAGCTCTGGGCATAATCTTTTGAATACTAAAAGAGCTACTTTAATAGTCCTACGTTCTTGTTTTTTGTTTCTTTGAGGGATTGTTTTATTCCATATTATTTTTTTATCAAAGCGTGCATAAGTTATAAGCGTTTCAATATATTTTTTATGGTAATACTTATCAAAAATATTTCCAGGACGTTCGGTACAAACTAAACTAGCTCCTGCATCACAAAGTATTTTTACAATTTCAAGGTTATGACAATTAACAGCTCCCTCTAAAGGTGTACAGAAAGGAGCATGCGTATGCAAATAACGGTAGTTAACATTAGCTCCATATTTCAAAAGAAGCTTAACAGAATAAATATTCTCTGCAGATACTTCACGATGAAGTAGAGGTCGACCATCATTGTATTTCATATCAGGATTAGCTTTAGCATGTTTTAACAAACATTTAAGAAATTTACTATCACCTTCTTTTAAACTAACAAGCTTAGATAAAAAAATCGTCTTGCCAAAACTACTATCATCAGGTAAATGATAATAATCATTGTTTACGATAAGACCTCTAGAGCCTAAGTAATAATCAACACAATCACCTTTATTGAAACGGTTTACTATTTTTATATAAACTTTTCTAGTAAAACCTAATTTTTCTGCAATTTTAAATTGATCTATTGGAAAGTTATCATCTTCGCCATCCATGGAATACATTGGAGTTATTAAAGTTATGCACATAAAAAATAAAAAGCATTTTTTCATATAATTAATCAACACATAATCTCCATCATTTACTAGAAAAAAAACCAAATATAAGTAAACTATTTTTTGTCATCTAAAAATTCCTATTGTTCTCCAGCCAATCGTGAGCAATTTCTATACATTTCAAATGCCAAATTATTTTTTAAATCTAAATCTGAATCTGAATCTGGATTTAGTTTATCCGGAAACGCGTCTTCAAATTTAGAATAATCATCTTCTAACTTAGTACCATCAAGTAAAGACCTGAGTTTTTCTATTTCTGATTTATAATATATCTTATTTGTATATTCACTTATTACTTTTTTATTACAATGTCTTAATATATATTGAAGACCTTTTACTCGTCTTTGTACCTGTGTAAATAAATATTTTTGTTGTATGTTATTCGGTACATTTTTAAATAACTCTGAACACCAATAGCTTGGTGGTAAATATCCAAAAATTTTAAATATAATTTCCTTAGGAAAACATGAATTTTTTTTCTCATTAGATAATCTATTAAACACTAAAAAAATGGTTTTAATAATTTCCAATTTTTGCTTTCTGCTTTTTCGAGGGATTATTTTATTCCATATTACTTTTTCATCAAAACGCGCATGAGTTATAAGTGCTTCAATATATTTTTTACACAAATCATCATTCAAGTTATTTTTCAAGTTCACATTTAATATCTTAGAAAAAGCATTTAAATTAAATTTATTACACACTAAAGAAGCTCCTGCATCACAAAGTATTTTTACAATATCAAGGTTACGGTACTTAATAGAATTTCCTAAAATAGTATCAGTGTTATCACAACCATCATACCAATTAACATTTGAATCATATTTCAAAAAAAGCCTAAGAAAATCAACGTGTCCATACTGTACTACAAAAAATAATGGAATTTGTTTA
>SDBT01010477.1_pt1 | contig 14960 bp, 9 predicted proteins | sample 2277101 | NCBI WGS metagenome assembly SDBT01 (sample SAMN10404973, study PRJNA504765) | marine sediment metagenome | isolation source: marine sediment core GS10_PC15, 103 cmbsf | place: Arctic Ocean: Southern Knipovich Ridge | collected 2010 | reverse complement strand
GGTGGAGATCGTAGCTCAGCACCACGGCGCCGAGCACGTCCTCGCGGGCGAGAAGATCTTTTACAGCGAGTGGAATCCTGGGCCGGCCCACGGTTGATTTGACCTCGACGAGGATTTTCCGTCTGTCCCTCTCCAGCACGAAATCGATCTCCTGACCGTCCCGGGTGCGGTGAAAGAGGATGTCCACGTCGACGCCGCAGGCCTTCTCCAGTTCGCCAAAGACGTGGTTTTCCAAAAGGGCTCCGCCGTCGGGCCTCTCGCCGCTGGGACGGAAGTCCCGCACCAGCGCGTTGCGCACCCCGTTGTCGTACCAGAAGGCCTTGGGCGCCTTTACGAGTCGCTTGGTGGGATTGGAATAATCGGTCGTCACGGGCCGCAGCACGTAGGTGTGTTCCATGACGAGAAGTTGTTTCCGAACCTGTCGCTCGGACATGCCCAGGCTGCGGCCCAGGAAACTGCGATTGATGGACTGGGTCATACGGATCCCCAGGTGCCGCAGCAACTCGTTGTAGTGCAGGACGGCCTCGTCCTTGAGCAAGCCGCGTATGTCTTTCTCCAGGTACAGCTTGACGATCTCTGAGAGGATCTCCCTGCGCTCCTGTTCGCTTTCGGCCTGGGTCAACTCGGGCATTCCGCCCCAGACCGCGAACTCACCCAGCAAGCCGCGCAGAACCTCGGCCTTGCGCGGCGGCAGAGGTCCTCGATGGTCCCAGCCTGCCAGGTCCAGCTCGATCCGCTGTTGGCACCACTCGGGAAACGAGAGCGGAAAGATGCGGGTTCGCCTGACCCTGCCGACCGCCGACTGTTTCAAGTGGCTGTGGATTTCGATGGACGACGAGCCGCTGGCGTACACCTTGATCTGTGGATGAGCATCGCGAATCTGCTTGAACAGCCCCAAGGCGTCGGGGATGCGGTAGAACTCGTCCAGAAAGAGGATCTGGGCCTCTGACCCGATCTCCGCCAGGAGGGACTCCACTCCCCGCGTAAGCGCCCTGGCATCCAGGGGATTCTCCATATCCAGGTAAGTGGACTTGCCGCCCAGGCTCTTTTGGATCGCCTTCAGCAAGACCGTCTTGCCCACCTGTCTCGGGCCGATCAATATTGAAACAAAAGGCTTTTTAGCCTCGTTCAGCAGCTTCGGGAGGATGGTTCGGGCCAGCATCCGACACCTCGTGAACAATATTACGCCCAGTTTATCCCGTTTCTGCAAAATATCAAGCCCCTTTTTCTCCGATCATGTAGATTCCAATCCGGGAATCGACAGCGGTTGTCGACGAAAAGAAAAAATCATATACTGATGCCGGATGCAGAGGTGAGAAAGAAAGGAGCCCATTGCATTCTGAAAACTTCGTAATATCAAATAGGTATCGTTATGGCCGGGCGATCATTCACGGATGTCGAGCATGCGGTGAAAATTCAGATCGAACGTAATCGAGCCCTGCTGCACTGTAGTAGTATGGCACCCGAGAAATCAGACACGGCAAAGGTCATTCGAATGTCCCCTGGGAGGGCGCAAGACGCACGAGACGCAATCGTATCGCTGGAAGAAATGGGCGATGACGAGCTGATGATGCTGGCGCGCGGTGGCGCGCACAGGGCCTTCGACTGCCTGGTGCGCCGTCACCAAGAGCGGGTTCTGGCGGTCGCCGGGAAGTTTCTCGCCCGGCCGGACCTCGCCAGGGACATGGCGCAGAACACCTTTCTTCAGGTCTACTCCTACAGGCAGCGTTATCTGCCGCGCGGGAGGTTCCGGCCCTTTCTCTACAAGGTGCTCCTCAACCAGTGCCGCATGGCCGGTCGCGCGGCCGCCAGGGACAAGAACCTCGCACTGGACCGGACATTGCCCGGGCCGGACGACCTTCCCGAGGACCGGCTCCTGCTGCGAGAACGAATGGTGGAGGTCGAGCGAGCCCTGGCGGGCCTCGGCAAGAAACTGAGATCCGTTCTCATGCTGCGCTACGCGGGCGAGATGACCCACCAGGAGATCGCCGAGACGCTCGGGTTGCCCGTGGGAACCGTGAAGTCCAGGCTTTTTTCCGGCATGGAGAAGCTGAGAAAAGCGTTGGAAGGAGGGCTGCCGTGAAGACCATGCCCTGTCCAACGGAGTGGATGGAGTACATCGAGGGAGAGGTCACGCAGAGCCGGGCGCGCGATATCGAAAGCCACCTGTCGATCTGCCCGGTCTGTCGCCGGCAGGTGGAGGATCGCCGCGAGTTGGTGGACCTGCTGGGAAGGCCCGATGAGCGCCTGGCCGGCATAGACCTGGTCCCCGGGCTGCGCCGGGCGATCGAGGCCCCGGATGCGGAGCCGGGCCGTCGCCGGCGCAAGGTGCCGGTCCTGGCTTGGGCGGCCGTCGCGATCGTCGCCTTTGTCCTCGCGGCGTTCCTGTGGCGCCTGGGCGCGCCGTTTTCATCCCCTGGACAAGACAACGGTTTTCGGGTCAAGGCCGCACGCCCGGGCCAGCTCGAGAGCGACAGGTGGGTCGCGCTGCTTCCCTATCGACTGCCGGCCGGCGGCGCCCCGACCAGGCTGGGCGAATCCATCTCAACGGCGGAATACACGCTCTTCGCCTACACCAATCTCGGAGAGAGGCCATACAGATACCTGATGGTCTTCGGGGTGGACGCGCAGGGCGAGGTGTTCTGGTTCCACCCCCCGTATGTCGAGGCCGGGACGGATCCGGAGTCCATCGAGATCAAGCAGGGCGTCGCCGGGGTGGAGCTGTCCGAGAAGATCCAGCACGACTTCGCCCCGGGAACCCTGCGAATAGTGGGACTGTTCACGCACGAGCCCCTCAAGGTCTCGCAGGTTGAGGCCATGGTCCAAAAGCTCGTCAAGGACGGCGCCTGGCGGGAGTCGAAGAGGTTGCCGGTCGCCGACTCGGGACAACACATCATCACCACGGAAGTGAGACCATGACGAGATCCGTTCCGGCCGCCCTGCTGCTGCTCTTGAGCGCGACATCCGCCTTCGCAGGAGACAAGTCCGGGGAGGAGGTCCGATTCGCGCTCGTGGTGGGTCAAAACCTGTCGGACAGGGCGGATTCCAGCCCTTTGAGGTACGCCGACGACGACGCGGTGTACGCCCACCTCCTCTTCGAGCAGGCCGGTATAAAGAGCCGCCTCCTGGTGACCATGGATCCGGAGAGCCAGCGCCAGTACCCCGGCGTCAAGCCCGACGGTCCCCCCACGAAGGAGCACCTGTCCGCGGCGTTCGGCCGGATCCGGTCCGAGATGCTGCCGCACGTCGAGGCCGGAGAGGTGACCGTGTTCTACTTCTTCTTCAGCGGCCATGGAAACGTGGACCACGGGCAGGGCTACCTGGTCCTGGAAGGCGGTCGTCTTTTGCGCTCCGATTTTTCCAAGCTGGTGTCGCGGTCGCCCGCGACCCAGAACCACGTGATCATCGACGCCTGCAAGTCATATTACATGGCGTTCGAGAAGGGGCCGGGAGGCAGGCGCGGCCCCTACCCGGAGCACTTCGTCGAGCTCGACGAGACGGGAAGATCCTCCAAAAACGGCTTCATTCTCTCGACCTCCTCCGACAGGGAGAGCCATGAGTGGGAGCGCTACCAGTCCGGCGTCTTCAGCCATGAAATACTTTCGGGTCTGCGCGGCGGCGCGGACGCCGACGGGGACGGCGCCATCTCCTACGCGGAGCTGGGCGCCTTCCTTGCGATCGCCAACAAGGGGATCGCGAACCCGCGCTACAAGCCCAACTACTTCGTCCGGCCGCCCGGCGTCTTTCCCGGCGACCTGGCCAGGACCCTGCTCAGGTGGCCGCCCCACCCGAGCGTTCTCGTCGTGGACATGCCGAAGATGGGCCATTTCTACGTCGAGGACACGCGCGGAACCCGGCTTATCGACGTCCATCCCGAGGCCGGCAGCGTCATTCGACTGCACCTCCCGTCCCGGCGCCCGGTGTTCATTCGCCGTGAGGGCGGGGACCTTGAGTGGGTGCTCAGTGAGCCGGGGCCGGCCAGGCTTTCCGAGGTTCCCAGCCGCCCGTATCTCCGCATGAGCCGCAAGGGCGCGCTGCACGCGGCCCTGGAGCGCCTGTTCGTCGAGCCCTTCGGCCCCCGGGACGTGGCGGTCTACAGGGACGAGTTCCTCCGCGTGGGCCAGCTCGCGCTCAGCATGGTCGAGGCCGGGAAGAAGGAGATGGAAGGAAATCGGATCGCCGTGTTCGAGCGGGCCGACAGGCGAGAGAACCTTATGGGCGTCCTGAAGTGGACCGGGCTCGGGCTGACCCTGGCGACCGCAGGCGCGGCGACGGTGCTGGGCATTCTCGCCGAACGGGACGCCTCGGCTGCCCGGGAGGAGTTCGCCGGGACTCCCGAATGGGAGACAAAGACGGCCACGGCCCAGGCCGAGGCCCTTGCCGCCACCATCACGGCCTCGATCGCGGGCGCCCTGGCAGTCGGCACGCTGGTATTTTTTCTGGTCGACGGCTCCGGCCAGGGCGAGGAAGATGAAGATGTCGGCCTGTCCGCCGCGCCGGTTCCGGGAGGAGCCATGGCTGCCGTAAGGATCGCATTCTGATGTTCGAAGAGGGGATCGTCGTGCGAGCAGCAACGGTTGTGATTGCCCTGGCCGCGTCCACCGGCGCCTCCGGATGCATCGTCGAGACCGAGGGCCTCTCGTGCGAGAGCGACCTGGACTGCCGGCAGTCGAACCAGATCTGCGATCCGGAAAGCGGGCGCTGCGTCGATCGGGATGCCTGCGAGGACGCCTGCTCCCCGGCGGGCGCCAGGCGCTGCAACGGCGACCGGGTCCAGATCTGCGGCCAGGCCGACGGCGGCTGCACCGAGTGGACCGACTTGGCCGCCTGCGTGGAGACCGCGAAGATCTGCGACTCCGGCGAGTGCGTACCGCCCAGCTTCGGCGGCAAGATAGCGTTCGTCTCCGACCGCGGCGGAAGCTCCGAGGTCTGGGTGATGAACGACGACGGAACCGATCTCCGCCAACTCACCTTCTCCTCCCAGGACCCCGACCCGAACTGGGGCGCCCGGTACCCGCGCTGGTCCCCGGACGGCTCCACGATCGCCTTCTACTACGGCATGTATTCCGGCAGCCCCGAGGACCCGACCCACTCGCGCCTGATGGTCGTCAACGCCGACGGCTCCGGCCTGCGCGAGCTGCGCAGCGACTACCTGTCCGAGGGCACGCAGATCACTTGGAACGCCGACGGAAGCGAGATCTACTTCACCGTCCAGAGAACCTGCGACGACTACATGGACGCCGTGGACGTGGCGACCGGCGAACGACGCACGCTGTTCGACGACAGCCTCGACGGCTACCGCTGCACGAAGGACGTCGATGGAGACCCGAGCGACTCGCAGGTCGTCGTCTACCAGGCTTACAACTGTGCAGGCAACGAGGGAGGCCTGCGTATACGCGACCTGTCTACCGGCGAAGAGAGCATCCTCACGCCGCCGGGCTCACAAGACTATGGCCCGCGCTGGTCCCCGTCCGGCGATCGGATCGCCTGGTACAGCGCCCACTCGCCCGACATCCACACCATCCCGGAAGGCGGCGGTACACCGACCACCGTCACGCCGGACACGCCCTTCGAGGATACATGGCTCTACACCCTCGACTGGGCGGACTCGGGTTTCGTCTTCGGAACGCATGTAGAAGGCGCCATCGCTCTTTGGACCTGCAAGGCGGACGGAACGAACGCCAGGCCGCTTGTGGCCGACGAGCATCGAAACAAACACCCCGACTGGGCCCCGGGCAGCCTGCCGGCCTGGAGCCAACCGACGTGCGAGGCGATCGAGGGATACTGGGCATCGGACAACCTTGGCGGCTTCGGCTGCTGGTTCGCATCCGCTCAAAACGAGTCGTGCACCGACGCGTGCATCTCTCACGGGCTCCAGTGCGACCCTCGAAACTGGAACGACTTCCCGACCTGCGAAATCTGCACGCACCTGACCGGAGCGCCCAAGGCCGGCCCCAACAATCCCAGCTACGCAGGATGCGCTCCGTACTACTACTACCCCGGCGGCACTTCACACGGCTGCTACTACCGCAGCGAAACGGTGGATCTGGATTGCGATCACAGCGGTGGAGACCAGATGAGAATCTGCATCTGCTCTCCGCGATCGGCAAGGAGTCAAGGTGCGTCTTGATACAAACAAGTATATCGTAAAATGAGAGAACGAACCAAACAGAAGGAAGGAGAGAACCGATGAACACGTCAAAACTCACAGTATTTCTTGGAATTAATGTGACGACGAGGGTCCGTGCTGTCTCCAAGCCCCTCAGCTCCTTCCGATCACTGAGAAGCCAGCAGGTATTGCCTGAGAGGAGGGGAGTAATGATCCACAGTACATGTAAGATCGTATCTCTTTCGTTGTTGGCTTTGATGGTCTCGTCTTGCGGGCCGGAGAGAAAGACCTTCGAGTCCGGTTCAACCGTTCAGGAGATTGTATACGGCATCGACAACCGCAAAGACTTTTACGACAGTATCGATCAAGGCCTGCGTGATCTAACCGTCAGATCCATCGTTGCACAAATAAACAAGGGTAGACTGAATATCTCAAATCCAAGCGATGTGCGATTGGATCCAGACATTCCCGATTTTCCAACATTGGGAGAGTACGACAAACTTTTTGGATGCCCCCCTGGACTGACACTCTGCCAAGGAGAAAGTTTCACAGATCAACCAATAGCTGCTGAGTGTTCTGGAACACTAATTGATGATGATCTTGTATTAACCGCTGGACACTGTATGGAGATACCAGGTGCCTGTGAAAACTTCTATTGGGTATTCAACTACTACTACACTCAGTCTGGTGTGCTCGCTACTATAAGAAACACCCCCACAGCCGACGACATCTACAGTTGCTGGAGAGCAATGTGGTTAAATCAAGGCGACTTGGACTGGGCCATCGTACAGCTAGACCGCCCAGTTACTCCAGACCATTCTCCCGCGCCAGTCAAATTGTCTGACGTTGCAATTCCAATTGGCGCCTCGGTATACAGCATAGGTTTCCCTTCAGGTATACCGGCTAAGTTGGACAACGGCGGTAGCGTCATCGATGGTATGCCAGTCACGCTGAACTTCTTCAAGACTACCACGGATTCATTTAAAGGAAATTCAGGTTCGGGAGTGTTCGACGCAAACTACGAGTTAGTTGGCATCGAAGTAGCACATTCTGGGTTTGGGTCTGATACTAATGACTACATCCAGCAAGGTAGTTGCTGCATTGTCAATACTCAGCCAGAGGATGGTTCAGTCACACGTGAAATAGCGACCTACGTAGCCCGTGCGCTTGATGCCTTGTGCAGCGAGCCATTTTGGGGGTCTGACCGGCTGTGCGTTGATGAATGCAGTTCAGGAGTATGTTGTGACACGTCGACAGGTAAGTTTCGGCCGTCTTCTTTCGCTTGCGACGGCGATACAGAAAGAACCTGTGCCTTTGGATTTTCTTGTGGCTCAGATGTAGGTATAAGATTACGTCATCGCTACTGCACTGGTACATCTGATGCTTGCCCGAGCGCCTGGAGTGCATGGTCCGATTGGCGTCCTGCGGTGCTATGTACAGGTTCGGAGCGATGCAGAGATGTGGGTGTAACACCACACTGTTATGCAGATCCCTCGTGCTCATGCGAGTGCTCTTTAGGTTCTGGTCCATGCTGTGACGGTTGCAACTTCAGACCATCGTCATTCCTCTGTGAGGAGGACATAGCAACTGAGTACTGCTGCACATACGGAGAAGCATGCGGCGGGGAAGTATTTGTACGTCGCCTGGATAAATATTGTTCTGGAACGAGTGCACAGTGCAACGGAATGGAAGCGTGGGATACACCAGCGGTTGTCGACGATTGTGATCAGGCAAGCAGGTGCCAGCCTGGAAACCCAACCTGCTACGTCGACCCAGCATGCGGAGGCCATCCTCCGCAGCTAATGGGCGGAGATCTGGATCCACCCAGCGGCTACGTGAGCGATACATTCCATTTCACTGTCGATTACAGAGATGTAGACGACGATCCCCCAACAAAGTCAGACATCGTCATCGTCAGGTCAGGAATAGACGATCTCAGGAGAAGCATGACGAAAGTGGGGATATCACCAGACTCATTTTGGAATGAGTATGCAGCCGATGTACTTGGTGGGGATATTGGACTTGGAACCTGGAGCTACTATATTGACTTTGAGAGTGATGGAGGATCCGCGAGACGACCGAGTTCTGGCACCTTCACTGGTCCATCGGTGATGGACGTCGAGCCCAGCGTTCAGATTACGGAGCCCTTCGGCACTACACTGGTTCCAAGGGGAGGTACAGTACATTTCGTATGGATTTCAACTGGATGCACCTCAGTTTCTCTAGCTTACACAACGACAAGGGATGTACCACCAACTCCTGGCGCGGGAACTTCGATCGCGAGTGGGCTTGCACCTATTGGCTCGTACGACTGGTCGATTGGGGCACTTGCGGATGGAACATACTGGATTCTGGCTGAGTGCTACAATCTTACTGGCTCATGGGACTGGCATTACGGAGGCCCTGTAACCGTCAGTGACATCTACGTTAGCGATCGCGCATGGTACCCATCTGAGGATGTGTCCGCCTCGGGAACATTCCCGGATGTTGCAGTAGGCCCGGACGGAACAGTGCACGCAGTTTGGAGTGGTGCTGGGACAACTTACTCACAACGTGCTCCCGATGGAACATGGACGACGCCAACGACAATCTCATCATTGAATGCTGGCGAAGGTTTGAATCGCGGGCCAAGGATTGCAGTCGGAAATGACGGTCGAGTCCATGTTGCCTATGCTGTCGACTGGCCAGTAACAGATCTCAGATATGTGGGGTTGGATTCTGGTGGTAACATCGTTCTTGGAGAACAGTTAATCTATAACGGTGCGGGCGTATGGATTTCTGGAATTGCGGTCGATGGTTCAGGGCAAGTACACGTGTCGTGGATTGATGACATCGACGACGGTTATGTGTACTGGGCTAGAAGCAGCGACGGTGGTGCAACCTTCAGTTCACCTCTGGTGCTAGGAAGCGGCTCTGCCCCAAACCAATACAATGGAGGGCGGGCCAGCATATCTGCATCCGGCAACTACGTACACATTGTTGCGCAGTATATGGACTGGGGTGTTGGTGAATGGGTACTGCATTACTTCAACTCAGCTAATGGAGGTAGTTCATGGTCTAGTGCAAGGACTATAACGACCGGCATTTCGGGTAACGGAATTCAATACCCAGAGGTTGCATCTTTCGGTTCGGACGTGCACGTAATTTTCAACGATGGCTTCGCTTTAATTCTGAATCAAGCATACATGTATAGTACAAACGGCGGATCCAACTGGAGTAGCCCTATAGAACTGACAGTTCTCGACACAAACCGAGGTGACGTCGCAGCATTCGATGGACAGATCTTTGTAGTAACGACTGACGCTGGAGGACACTTCACCGAGAGTCCGGATGCTGTCTCGTGGTCCGAATCGTACACAGTTCATCCAGACCTTAACAATTCCAAGATGGACGTTGACCTTGACGGGCGAGTTCATATCATAGGCACGACTCCCAGTGGTACTATTGTCTACATAGCTTCACGTCCTCCGCAGATTTGCCCGACGCTTACTGTCTTAGAACCGGAATACTCTGGGAGCCTATGCGTACCCACCTGCTCCATCTCGTGGATTGGAGCCGATGAAGATGGCGACACTTTGTCGGTTCGACTTTCGTATGACACAGACAAGGACCCAACATCTACCACCGGAATCAACGGGGCAGATAGCCTGCCGGGATCAGGAATGTTTTCTTTGGATACTTCGTCAATGCCGAGTGGATCCTACTGGATCTATTTTGAAATCACCGACGGCATTTGCTCACAGGGATCCTACAGTGAAGGCCAGATCATAGTGGACCGCCCACCCATAATTGCACTGAACACTCCTCCTCAAGGAGACGCGAGAGCTTATCCAGTGTATGTGCTTGATTGGGAAGCAAGCGACCCTGAGGGGAGAGAGTTAGAAGTGTCAATCAAATGGGCCGACGACGACTTCCCAGATGTATACCACCTTGTTGCCGATGATCTGCAAGATATCGGCGAATACGCTTGGGAATTGACCGGTTTCGAGCATGGAACTGTCCTGAATCTTGTCGCGATAGTTAGCGACAGGGTTAATGCTTCGGTCGTCTCATATTCTCCAGGGCAGCTAATTGTTCACCACCCTGACCGAGCATGTGTTTTCGACTCCGACTGCCCTTCGTCGAACGTATGCTCGGATGGCTACTGCGTCTGCATACCTGACTGTGCGGGGCTTGAGTGCGGAACAGATCCCAATTGTGGTCAGAGTTGTGGGTCATGTCCTGCTGGAGAGGAGTGCAACAACGGTCAGTGCGGTCCCGTTTGTACTTGCACAGATGGGGATGTTGATGGCCATTATCCGGAATCTTGTGCCGACACAGACTGCACTCCAAGAGATGACTGCGATGACAACAACTCATCGGTCCATCCAGGAGCAAGCGAGGTCTGCAACAACAATATGGACGACGACTGCGACGGCCAGACCGACGAGGGCTGCACCTGCACTGACATCGACGACGACGGCTATTGCCAAGGAGACGACTGCAACGACTACGACTCCTCGATCAACCCGGGCGCCGCGGAGAGGTGCGGCAACGGGGTGGACGACGACTGCGACGGCCAGACCGACGAGGGCTGCGGTACCGGCGACTGCCAGGTCGACGCAGACTGCGACGACGGCAATCCCTGTGTTCGTGACGTGTGCGTGTCGGGCACTTGCTTCCACGAGGAAGAGCCCTACGGCATGAGCTGCGGGCCGAACATGGCGTGCCAGATCGGTGAGTGCGTCGTCATCGGGCCGATGCCTTTCGACGAGAGCTGCGGTTGCGGGATAAAGGCCGGCGCGCCCTTGAGCTCGGGGTCGTTGTTGCTGCTGCTCTCGCTGGTGTTCGGAGCCCGTCTGCGAAGACTCAGGAAAAGCTAGCCCCGACGCCTCAGGGATCTTCCGTCGGATTCGTTCCGTCCATTCCCCGCAGGGCCACCTCGAGGCGGACCGGGCCGCCCGGTAGGATCGTCATGGGTCCCGATGTGTTGGCTCGTCTACCTTGCGGGCCAGGGACTTAACTTGACATCACTTGTTTACGTGCTACACTACTATCGTGTAGCACTTTTTCGGAGGATGGCATGGAGCATCAGAACATTACGCTCTCGCTGTCGAAGGATCTGCTGAAACAGGCCAAGCATCTGGCGGTGGAAAAAGGAACGTCCCTTTCAAAACTTCTAGGCGACTATCTGGAACAGTTGGTCCTGAAGGAAAACCGCTATCAGCAAGCTGCGGATCGCATTAGAAAGCGATTGAATGACGGAATCGATCTGGGCACCGGGGGGAAGCGTACCTGGAAGCGAGAGGATCTGCATGAGCGGTGAATTTGTAGATTCCAACATTCTCGTCTACGCCCAGGACAAGAGCGCGGGGAAAAAGCGCGAAATTGCGGTGAATCTATTGCTTCGCCTGCTGGAGGAAGGCCGCGGCCTACTGAGCGTGCAGGTGTTGATGGAGTTCTTCGTCAATGTCACCCGCAAGATTCCCAAGCCCATCCCGGCCGATGAGGCCGCGGAGATCATCCGCGACTTCGCCACGTGGAAAACCTTTTCTCCCGGCACGGAAGACGTTCTTGAGTCCATACGTATAGCCAAGGAGAACCAGATCAACTTCTGGGACGGGTTGATAGTCCGTGCGGCGGCCGCTCAGGAGGCGAAAGTGATCTGGTCGGAGGATTTGAACCACGGTCAGGTCTACGAGGGAGTGATTGTCAAGAATCCTTTTCAAAAACCAGTAGCTCAATAACTCCGAAGTGCGGGGATCAAACCCCCCGCATTGCGGCAGAAAATAGACACAAAGGCGCAAAGAAAACGCAAACCGGTTCGTGGAGAGCAACCGCTCGATATCCGATCGATCGCGGTCGCGCCAGGCCACGGCCTTCAGAATCACCAGGTCCTCGGGACGTGCCACCCGGATGCGAACACCGGCGAATTGCTCCTCCGTGGCGCGATCGAGCGCATCGGTCTCGAACGGCAACCAGGCCAGACTCACCTCCATCGGGGTTCCCGAAGGTTCGTGTCTGAGCGGCCATGGCGTCGATCAATGCCTTGTCGGCGGTCATGTTCAACCCGGCCACCCTGAGCGCAAGCGGACCCAATGCTCGTAGCCAGCTCTGGCCTCGCGCCTGGCCGAGATCCAGCAGCGCATTTCATCGGGCTGCATGTCCATGGAGTGATTCTACCACGGTTGGGGGGGGCAGACACCCTTCATTTTCATATACCTGGATCGAAGAGCAAGGCATATTTGCTTCCCATCCTTTGCGGCGATGGGCCTTGTGACGCCCGGTCGCATGGTATATGCAGCAAGGGGGAGAGCGGGGGGTAGTGGAGGCATGGGTATGGGATTTTTCTTTTCGTGCGTTTTGGTGGCGGCCCTGGTGGCCGGGGGCCTGGCGGCGCCGGCCGGCGCGAAGGAGGGCGGGATGGCCCGGACGACCCGGGAGCGGAGCCAGGTGGACGACGCGTACAAGTGGAAGGTGGAGGACCTGTACCCGGACGTCGAGGCCTGGGAAAAGGATCTGAAGAAGCTGGAGGCGGACATCGCGGTCTTTTCCAGGTGCGAGGGTCAGCTCGGCAAGAGCGCGGCCGGGCTGGCGGGGTGCCTTCAGAATCGGTTCGAGATCGAGAAGCGCTACATGCGCCTGGGCGGCTACGCCCGCCGGGTGCACGATCAGGACGCCGCCGACGTGACCGGTCAGGAGTTGCACGAGCGGATCGGCAAGAAGGGCACCCAGATGGACACGGCCTTCGCCTTCTTCGATCCTGAAATCCTGGCCATCGAGCCGAAGAAGCTGGCCGGCATGCTGCGCGCCGGGGAGCTGGCCGACTACGGGCACTACATCGACAATATCATCCGCCGCCGCGATCACGTGCTCTCCCGGGCCGGGGAGGAGATCGTCGCCCGGGCCGGCGACCTGGCGGCAGTGCCCCACAAGGTCTTCCAGACGTTCTCCACCCTCAACCTCCCGTTCCCCGAGGTGACCCTGAGAGACGGAGTACGCATCAGGCTGACCCAGGCCATGTACACCCGTTTCAGGGCGGCCTCCGACCGCGAGGACCGCATCAGGGTCTTCCAGGCGTTCTGGGGCACCTACGAGCGGTTCCGCGAGACGTATGCCGGGCTGCTCGCCGGGGTGGTCAACCGGGACTACTACTACGCCCGGGTGCGAGGGTACGAAAGCGATCTGGCCGCGGCTCTGGACGGGACCAACGTGCCGTCCGCCATCTACACCAACATGATCGAGCAGGTGCGCTCCGGCCTGCCGTTGCTGTGGCGCTACCTGAAGCTGCGCAAGAAGCTGCTGGGCGTGGACGAACTGGGCTACCACGACCTGTACTCGTCCATCGTGCCGTCGGTCCGGATGGAGTACGACTGGGACAGCGCCAAGGGGGTGCTCATGGCGGCGCTGGCGCCCCTGGGCGAGGAGTACCTGGCGATCATTCGCAGGTGCTTCGAGGAGCGCTGGGCCGACGTCTACCCGACGAAGGGCAAGCGTTCGGGCGCCTACATGTCGGGATCGGCATACGACGTCCATCCGTACGTGCTGCTCAACTACAACGACGACTACGAGAGCCTCAGCACCGCGGCCCACGAGTTCGGCCACGCGGGCCACTCCTGCCTGAGCAACGAGCACCAGAAGTTCCACTACTCCCGCTACCCGATCTTCACGGCCGAGGTGGCCTCGACCGCCAACGAGAACCTGCTGCGGCTGTACGTCGTCGAGCGCGAGACCGACGAGAAGAAGAAGCTTTACCTGCTGGGCCAGTATCTGGAGAGCTGGCGCCAGACGGTCTTCCGCCAGAGCCTGTTCGCCGAGTTCGAGATCCGGATCCACGAGATGGCCCGACAGGGAACCCCCCTGACCGCCGACCTGCTTTCCAGGACCTACCTGCGGCTGCTGCGCGAGTACTACGGCGAGGCCGAGGGGGTCTGCCGCATCGACCCGCTCTACGCCGTGGAGTGGGCCTACATCCCGCACCTCTACTACAACTTCTACATGTTCCAGTACACCACCAGCTTCATCGCCTCGACCGCCATCGCCCGGAAGATCCACGCGGGCGACGACAAGGCCCGCGACGACTACCTCGCCATGCTCGCCGCCGGCGGATCGAGGTACCCGGTCGATCTGCTCGAGATGGCCGGAGTCGACATGACCGGCCCCGAGCCGTACCAGGCGGCCTTCAAGGCCCTGGAGCGGGCGCTCGACGAGGCGGAGCGCCTGGTGAAGTGAGCGGGATCACCGCAGGGCGTGGCCATGCTCTCTAGCGTGCTTGCGGAGCTGGAGCGCAAGGTTTCGGGTCATGACAAGAGCATTCGGGCAATCTTCGAGGCCATCCGACAACTAATGGAAGAGCCGGTGAAGAGGAAACGGAGAATTGGGTTTAGGGCAAAAGACAAAGACGATTGAGGCCACAGACTGTGACTTTAAATTTCACGCCCCCCTCCAAACTCCTGCCCGAGCCCGAGCCCGAGCCCGAGCCCGAGCCCGAGCCCGAGCCCGAAACGCCCGTTCCATGCTCTTCCCCCTCACCAACCTTTGTCGTTAGTACGGATTCCGATCACGGTGTCTTGGATTCGGACACGCGGGCCGCGGGGTGAATGTGGTGAGCTTGTTGCCACGTCATTGAAAATCAACCGGAAAACAGTTAGAGGCCCGGAAGGGAACGTAGCTTGCATTCTCACGTCGCCCCATGGACGCGACACGGACACGATAAGCGTGGACGCGGTGGAGTTCATCGCCATTTTGGCCCAGCACATCCCTCATGCCCGCCGGCACCAGGCCGTCGCCCGCCGTAGCGGGCTATGGCCCGCGAAGGCAGGTGCGCTACTATGGCGCGTGCACGCCCGAGGTTCGCAAGCGCCTGGGGCTT
>SDBT01010476.1_pt1 | contig 14962 bp, 10 predicted proteins | sample 2277101 | NCBI WGS metagenome assembly SDBT01 (sample SAMN10404973, study PRJNA504765) | marine sediment metagenome | isolation source: marine sediment core GS10_PC15, 103 cmbsf | place: Arctic Ocean: Southern Knipovich Ridge | collected 2010 | reverse complement strand
ATATATCTCAAAGGACTTGAAAGATTGGCTGAAAGATTTGCAAGCTATGCATGGTGTTGAGAAGATTAGCTTTGGTAAGCCAAAGGATGATAAATTCGTGGAAGTAAAGCTACCAGAATATGATGGTGTGATTTACATACTTCCACCAGTAGAAGAGAAGAAATGATTGGGTCGTAAATATTCGACCCACATTCACTTTATCCTACGATTACTTCATTCTCGTGCTCAGTAGGACACTTCATGCTGTTCGATACAAGACAGTACTTCCCTGCTAGTTCTAACGCTCGTTCAGCTTTTGGTACTAGCTCTTCTGACTCTACAGTAACCTTCACTCTTAGGAGCAATTTAGTGAACTGGAATCCTTTCTCAACTCTGTCTAGCGTTCCATGACCATCACATGAGAATGACTTGAACTCAAATCGCATCTTCTTTGTGAAAGTAACGAACGTAGTCATTAGACAAGAAGTTGCTGCAGCTACGAAGAGATCCTCCGGGGAAATAATCCCTTCAGGACCATCAAACTCAGGAGGTGCTGCAACCTGAATTTTGGGTTTTCCTTCAACAGTAAGGTTTCCGACACGACCATGTGTCCAATCAAGTTTTACAAGATATTCATGTGCCTTGTCACTCATCACTATCACCGTATCAAGCGTGTGCGAATCTTAAGGAAAAGGGTTTGGTTTTTACTCTACAACAATTTCCGTATCATGGGAGATTGGACACTTCATACTATTACCGACAAAACAATACTTGGCTGCAAGTTCTAACGCTCGATCAATCTTCTTGCGTAGGTCTTCAGACTCAACTACTACCTTGGCTTTCATCTCAATCTTTGTAATCTCAAAACTGCGATCAACCTTTTCTAAAACTCCCACTGAATCGCATTCAAATGATTTGAAGTTAATATGCATCTTTTCTGTAAAATTCACAAATCCGTTCATGTAACATGTTGTGGCCGATGCTACAAAGAGATCTTCTGGTGAATGATAACCTGCTTCACCAGTTTTGATTATAGCTTTGCCTTCTACTGCAAGACTACCGCTCTTTCCACCATTCCAAACAAGATTAACTGGAAATAATCTAGACTCATCACTCATCCATTAAACACCAATTCAATATCAAAATTTAATCGAAAAAGCGTTTGGGCATGGCAAATTTCTATTTCTTTTCTGCCTTGAATACTGCAAAGAATGGTATACGGCGCTCTCTGTCAAAGAATGGATTGTCATCCAAAGGTCGGGGTTCCCTGAAGTCTACAAGATTAAAGCCAGTCGTAACAATAGCATTCAGATAAGTAGATAATGTCCTATGGAAGAAACTTATGGGTGCTGGGAACTTTTCCCCTTTTCTTGTTCTCCAATATCGCTCGAACTCTTCTTCATCAAAATAATTGTCTACTTTGAAGAACAATCCTTCTCTTCTATTTGTGTCAGGGTCTTTTTCTCCCATTTCCCATGAACCTGGTCCATAGAAATTAAACGCTGGGTGTACAATCGAAAAGACAAGTTGTCCACCCTGTTTTAGAACTCGATTGTATTCCTTGAGTGCAACAACAAGATCTGGAATATTCAATAACACAAGATTAGACAATACGATATCAAACATTTCATTTGGAACGGATTCAATGTGACAGACATCACCAACTCTATAATCTACCTCAAGACTTTCGCTGTCTGTTATCATCTTAGAGGTTTCAATCAAACTTGGGGACAGGTCGATTGCTGTTACATCTGCTCCTTTCTTGGAATAATATCTAGCTAGGTATCCCTCACCACACCCAGCATCAAGCAGACTCTTTCCTTTAACATCCCCAAGTAGTTCTTCTACACAAGGATTGAGGATACTCTCATGATGAGGAGTTCCTGTTCCTGCAATGAGATCAGCAAATGCTTCAGCATTGTCTTCCCATTGCTTCTGAATTCTGTCTACCATATATTAGAGAAATGTATAGGGACTTCTGAATCTTTCGACCATATTCTAGATTTTATCCCATACTTTATGAACTCGTTTTCCGGTCTCTTCAATGACTGGAGCCATTGCATCTTCGGAGGCAAGTCCTAGCTCAGATGCGGCTCTCATAATAGAAGTGTGAGATACCATTACTTTACCATCATCGTCGTAAACAACAAAACTGCAAGGATAGAGAGTTCCAACATCTTTCGATGCATCTAACCCCATTTTAGCGAGTTCTGGTGCACACGCTAGGATAGTTGTATAACGTGGATATTCAATTCCAAGTTTAAGCTTGAGCATTTCATCTATTCCTTTGGTAAGCAGGAGACCAAATCCTTCACTAGCAAGCGCTTCTTCGGTCCGCTTCACTGTTTCATCAAATGTATAGGATGATTGTTTTCGCAACACGTCGACCATGGCATACAATATATTTCACTATAGTTAAATTACTTTCCATTAGACCTGTAATTTCAAACAATCGAAATCAGAGGTTGTGCGATCTTAAGAGAATACACCTAGAACGTGACCACCTTATCGGACTCAGAAGTCCATTTGGCTAAATCACTCATTGTACCTCGTTCCGCTCCAGTCACCAGAGATTCTTCTCTCAGACCACGTGCATCAAGACATGTTCCACAGTATTTGATGGTCACCTTCTTAATGACCAAAGCACGTATCATTCTCTCAAGATTATAGTAACCATCAGCGGTTTTTTGACCGGACACAGCACAAGATACAGCATCACCCAACAAGAAGACATTAACTGTGAGCTCGGGAGATTCTTTCTTCAATGCCATCGCTAACCGTAGTCCATTATAGGAAAGTTCAGTACCATATGGCGGATCATTCAGAATCACTAGTATACTCATACTTCTACAATGGATTTCTACAATAATAGAATTAGGGTAAAGCATTTTGATTGGAAAAATCAGAATTAAAATGGTGGACCGGGGGGGATTTGAACCCCCGACCTTCTGATTTACTGTTTCAAGATGTGAGTGAAATCCCTACACCTTCAACTATCATGTTCCATCTCAATAATGACTACTGTTACCAGCAACAATAGGAATATCTTCAACAGTGAACATGAGTTTTGTTGCGGTGAAAGAGATTATCATAGAAGTGCCTGTCAGATGTGATATTGCTAGGTAATGATAATCTTGGTGTAATAACACGTTTGTTAAAATCCCAAAGATGATTTGTGAGGTTTAGATTCCAAAATCCATTAATAGCTTTAATATACTCAAGATAGCCTGAGTGGACTGGAGCTTGGATAGGTTTACAATCCATATTGAACGTACTTCTCATCATAAATAGCGTTAGAAATCTGAGGGTGATTACTGTGTCGAAACCGCAAATGGATTTGTTTAATACATATTATCGAGAAGTGAAACAAAAATATGAAACCGGAGATTCAACAGAGTTTACGCTACGAACGCCATTAGAGAATCTGATTACTTCTATAGATGCAAAATATATACTAATTCACGAGCCAAAGAGAAAGGCTGGTTTGGGCGCGCCTGATTACAAGGCGATATTTCAATCCTCAAGGATAGGTTATATTGAAACAAAGGATTTGGGGATTGATTTAGAAAAAGAGCTAGAGGGAGATCAGGTAAAAAAGTATAGAGAAGCAGTTGATAATATTATCCTTACGGACTATAGACGATTCATTCTAATCAGACATGGTGAAATAGCCTATGACCTTGAACTATTCAAGAAAACTGATTTTTTTTCAAAAGGAATCGGAATCAGCAAAGAATCAGTTCAAGAGTTCTTGAACATATTAAATCTCTTCTTTTCGTATAACATACCTACAATATCAAAGGCACAGGATTTGGCTTTGCAGCTATCTAAGAGATCTCGTCTTCTTCAATACTATTCACTACAACAGCTAGAAGAAGATTACGAGAACGAGAGAGCTGGACGTTCTTATTCAAGATTATTCGATTTCTTCTTAGGATTACAGACCATGATTGAGGATATCGATATTGATGAATGTGCTGATGCTTACGCAGAAACGATAACCTATGGTCTCTTTCTGGCAAAAATCAACTGTGGTTCAAAAGAACTCAGAAGAGATACTGCAGCATCCTTCGTGCCTCAGAGTATCGGAATTATGAGAACTCTATTCATGAACATATCAGGACCTTCATTACCCCCCCATATATCATGGATTCCAGACGAGATTGTTGAGGTTCTAAATGCGGCAGATATTGATACTATATTAAAGGAAATTAGAACAGTAAAGAAGAAGAGCATAAAGGACCCCTTTTCCTTCTTTTATGAGAATTTTATCGAAGCGTATGACTCTGATCGAAAAAAGAGAAGAGGTGTTTACTTCACTCCAAGACCAATAGTACATTTTATTGTGAATGCCTTGAACAATGTTCTGAAATCCGATTTTGGTATGTCAACTGGTTTTGCAGATGATGATGTCAAAGTACTAGATGTTGCTACTGGAACCGGCACGTTTCTATGGCTGGTCTTTCTAGTGTCTCTTGTAGAACTCGTAAAAAGGAAGATGAGTGGACTCATTAAATCCAAGATTAGAGAACATCTCCTTCAGGATTTCTATGGTTTCGAGATTATGATTACTCCATATGTTGTTGCTCATCTAAAATTAGCAAGTATGCTATCACAATGGCATTACAAGCTAAATGACAATGAACGAATTCAGGTTTATCTAACAAATACACTTGAACCCACAGAAGTTCATGGTTTGATTCCTTTTCTAAGGGATATGAATGAGGAAACCGTTCGTGCAAATGTGATTAAGGGCCTGGAAGAGAAGATTTTGGTTGTCCTTGGAAATCCGCCTTATTCGAGAATTTCTGATAATAATGGAGAATGGATTGATGATTTGCTGAAAAAAGGCTATACTCGTCCAGATGGATCAAGGGATTTTGGGTATTATAAAGTTGATCAGAAACCACTAGATGAAAAGAATCCACGTTGGCTTCAGGATGATTATGTAAAGTTCATTCGCTATGCTCAATGGAAAATTGATATGGCAGGTGAGGGCATAGTTGGATACATTACGAATCATAGTTATCTTGATAATCCTACCTTCAAAGGTATGCGGCAGTCATTACTAAATTCCTTTGATGCAATCTATATTTTGAATCTACATGGACATGCACGAAAAGGAAAGTGCTCTAATGGTTCGAAGGATGAGAATGTATTTGAAATAAAGCAGGGTGTAGCAATTTCAATTTTCATAAAAAAGAAAGATATCACGAAAAAGGGGATTTACTACGCTGATGTATGTGGGTCGAGGATGAGCAAGTTTTCTTGGTTGGACAATAGAACTAAACTCGATGAAGTCAATTGGTCAGAACTGTTACCTTGTTCACCTGACTACCTACTTATACCAGTTGATGATACAATCAAAATGGAATACAATCAATTTTGGATGATTACAGATATTTTCGACAAGCGTAGTGTGGGAATAACAACCGGAAGAGACAAGTTCGCTTTAGCGTTTTCTAAGGAAGAGATGGAATCAAGAATTGAAGCATTTAGAGGAATTAGGTACGATGATGCATACTGGAGAAAAGAGTATGAACTGAATGACAAACCAAACTGGGAATTAAGCGAAGCAAGAGAATCATTACGGAATAGTGAAGATTGGATTAAACACCTAATTCAGATTCACTATAGACCTTTTGACTTTAGGTGGACAATCTTTCATGATTCAATAATGGAGCGTTCACGGAAACGAATTATGAAACATATGATCGCAGAGGACTTGTCATGTAATCCTTTCGGGGTGAAAAATGGAAACATCGCAATGGTTGTATCTAGAATAAGCGCGAAAGAAGAGTTTGACTCTGTGATGGTCACTAAAATTCCCAGTGAAATAAAGATGGGCGAGAGCACAAGAAACTCATACTTTGTCCCATTATATTTGATAAAGAAAGGTCCAAGGAAAAAGCAACATAATGACAAAGAGCTTGTTGAAAACATTACTAGTAGATTTAGAAGTTTCATCGATAACAAATTTCCAGATGCACATATCACAGTAGAGGACATTTTCTCGTATGTATATGCAATCTTACACTCACCAGCTTTTAGGAGCCGATATAATGAATTTCTGAAAAGAGATTTTCCAAGAGTTCCGATAATAGAGGATTTTCAAGTGTTTAAGGCACTTACTGAGATTGGTAGTAGGCTCATCCGACTTCATTTATTGAACCAGCCGTCTGATGGGAAAATTGGTTTTGATGTTCAAGGAACCGATGATGTCAAGATAATACGCCATCGAGGTGATAATGTGTACATCAACGAGAAGCAGCATTTCACTGGAATCAATAAGGACATCTGGAACTACAGAATTGGCGGATATCAAGTTCTTAAGAGATGGTTAGAGAGCAGAAAGAGAAGGAAACTTAGTATGTCCGATATTGAACATTTCATTAGCACTGCAAGCATTATTGATGATACATTGCAGTTAATTGAAAAGATAGATGAATATGATATCATCTGAGATGAATGTTCGGGCAACTCCTATCTATAGACAAGATTACATTAGAAACAATGGATCAATTCTCTCTAAATAATTGATTTTAGTTCTTAGTATTTCCATATGATCCTTGCAAGATATCGTGATAATGCTTGTTTAATGTGATGAAATTGTTAATAAATGGTGGACCGGGGGGGATTTGAACCCCCGACCTTCTGATTGCGAACCAGACAATCTACCGACTGATCTACCGGCCCTTGGTCTGGTGAAACCCTGAAAGCGATTTAAGAAGTTTGTTGATTTGATTTAGAATATTATGTTCATATAGGAATTCTATGTCTAATCTACCGGCCCATAACCTACGTCTTACACTTTGGTGAGTGAACATCAACTGTAAGAAATTTCTATGTTCCACCTTTCTCCTGCCAGTGTCACCACTTCTCAAAATCCAGAAGATTTTGAAATCAGCAAGAGCTTTGTCAACGTTCATTGGGATGGGATCCCTCCTGAAGACCTGGCTTCTTTCTCCTGTACTGATGCTGAAACATCACTTCCAGCGACAGAGAGCGTTTCCACAGTTTTTACCACGGCGGGGTCATTATCACTCTTGATAGTTCCATCACTGAAACTAACAAGGTCCGATTGGACAAAGTGAACAGCCGCGGACTCCCCAGAACCTGATGTTGATTCTTTTTCAGAGAGTAAGGACTTCCCTTTGAAAGAAGGCTTCTTCTTTCGGGCTTTCAGCCGCGCACGTCGAGCTTTATCCAAAGCCCTAGTCCACAAACCTAGTCCTCTCACAGAGTGCAGTGACTTTGTGAGCGTAAGCATGCGTGCTGCGATGTTGGCACTACCATTTAGATCAGCATTGATACTGTAACCACAAGATGGACAGTGGAAGTAGTTCTGTTTGGGTCTCTTTCCCTTACTTCCGCACTTCCAACACATAATGGAAGTCCATCCTTCAGGAACTGCCCTGAATCGAGCGTCCTTTCCATCGAACTTCCAGCCTTGCTGAGCAAGTCCGTGTTTCAAACTGTCTGTAATTCGAGCAAAGGCCCATGAGTGTATCATTCCTCTGAACCTTCGTCCCTGGTAGTTTCCTCGCTTTGCACGCATTCGTATATTTTTCAGGCGACCAATAGCAACATAGAGTGTGTGTTTCTTGGATTGTTCTTCGATATAGTTGAGGAGCTGACGTACAAGAAAGCGGTCATATTCGCGAGAAACATTCTCTCGCTTGGAACGCATTCGACGGAGCCTCTCAGCAACTCTATCAGATGATAGTCCATTGTTTCTCCGGGTGTGCATTTCTCTCTGTAAATCTGCAACAAGTCTATCATATTTTTTGATGACATTGACCTTATCGTGTTGAACAAAGTAGCGAGTTTCTCTTGTCTTTTCAGGAGTGAGAAGGGTAGCACAGGCTGCCTTCTCGATTCCTAGGTCAATTCCAAGAATAGCAACAGGAAGGGTTTTCTCAGGAGAGTCATCAATAGGAATTTTAACAGCAATGGTCACCCACCACTTTCCTGTCCTATCAGTAAAGAGCTGCACCGCCTTCACTTCACCCCGCCTGATCTGATTCAAATGATATGGGGATATCTTGAGAGGAATGCTCAATCGATCATGATGGAATTGTTTCTCAGGGGCTGAGTCAAGAGCGTCCCTGATATCCAGCCACCATCGAGAAGCAGAGGTCTTCTTCTCAATCAGTTTGAATCTCTGAGAGAACACCCATCGGGGTATCCTTCGAGTGCCATTGATTGAAGTGGGATGTGAAGCATTCCATCCTTTTTTCTTTCTCAACTTGAGATAGCTCTCATAGAGAGCAACAGCAGTTTGCCGGCACTCGGTCATCTCGTTCTGGGATATTCGGGGAAACCGCACTTTGAAATCATGGGGAACGGTCAACCTCTGACTAGCTCCTGATTTGACCTTAATGGCAGTCATGGTCAGTTGGTCTAGCTTTCCGTCATCAATTCTATCTTTGTTCTTACCTGTTTGCAACTTGTCTTCATGTTGTTCAATTATTCCAAGAAATGCACGAATCACTCTGGTATCTCGTCCAACAGTCTGCCTAAGCCGTTGCTTAGACCTCTCGGTCATAGACTCCCAATTGATAGGAACCTTTACCGAGATTGTTACACCCTTGGACCCAGCCATTGCATTCGCCATCCTATATAAACTTCTGACCCGTTTCTTGAGCCAGTTGAGTTCACTCCCCTTCTTGTTCCCAAGAGTGGTTATGTACTCGTACAATTACTCTGAATAACCCTATATAAACTTAGTAAGACTGCAAAGTATCAAACTATCAAAATTGTAATTAGACTCAACAGAATTAGTTAAAGCACATTTTATACTAGGTCGAATTACCCGAAGAATTTATTATCATATACAACAATAGGATATTGTGACAAATATCCTGTACCCAAGAAATCCTGCTAGAATTCTTACTACTGCCTTCAAAATGGCAATGTCAATCACTCTGGCCCTAGCGAGAGATAGGGCCACAGGTAAGGCAAGATCATTATACTTTGGACAGGGAAATAGGATCAAAGGAATGGCAAAGGTCTGGGATAAAGCAAAACAGGAATACCAAAAGACAGTAGAAGAAGGTCACCCCGATGCTTCAAAATTACTCATTGCAGAACACAATCTCCGAAGGAGCTTCTCACGGATTCAACTAAAGACCTCTGTAAAATATGGTAACACAGAAACAAAAAGAGTGAAACGAGAGGAGGGAAACAAGAAATATCTCAATAACCTCTGGGACTATTCCGGAAGTAGACTACGTGATGTCATAAAAGCCCGGCATCTCTTTCCAAAACCAGTCCTTATTGAGAGAGATGATGGCTCGTCATATTACGGGTATCATGGAACGACAAAGACCCCTTCATACCCGGTCAGGCACAATCACATTCCAGAACTTGATTTCGCAGATATGATCAGAAGCCCACTGATGGAACTTGCAAGACAGTGTCTGAAGTATGGGGTTCCACTGAAAGATGCTAAGAAGTATATTGATGCTCTACTCTATAGACTCATTCCCTTCTTGGACTATGTCTACACTGGGAGAAGATCCGGTCGACCAAACTACGTTCGAGATGGTCTGAAGGAACTAAGAATCGTTGTTGAACAGATAAAGAGCGAGTACGGAACTAGGAATGGACAACGTCAGTCAATTACATCAGAGGTTCTAGAATCAATTATGTATGAAACTCCTTCAGAGGTTGAACTAATTTCCGAGGAAGTTGTTGAGGTTTCAGAAGAGAAACAGGAAAAGGAAACAGAGGATCATACCTTACAAGAGGTTATCACCGAGGCTAAGAAGGACGGGGCAGTTCTAGACAAGCCTCTACAGAATCTAGATGCTCTGCTAAAGAATGGTACTCTAGACATTGAAGACTCACTAATGCTCTTGAGAGAGTATCAAGAGCAAAGCAGAAAAATTGGTGTTAGAGTTCATAGATTTGTGAGCAAGAACTTTCAGAGTCCCTTCAGCTTCAATGGAGTTGTATACCACGGGACAGAGATGGCATATGACAATAGCGGACTCATCCTGCTCTCAGAGGTTCCTGTTGATGGTGGAAGAGGAAGGATCGATTTCGTTCTTGCTCGCGCAAAGCAACTGACACGAGTTGATGGAGCTTCCTCCATTGTGGTCTGTGAACCCTTCATGGCCATTGACCTGAAGACAAAGAATGCCTTTGATTTTGATATCTACGGAATCGAATCACGCACTTCAGAAAAGGAGAATGTAGTTCGTGAATTTGTCTTAGAACATAGGGAACTGACTCCTGATGAGTGGGAGAATGTCCTTTCAAACACTCCAGAGGATTATGAAAAAGAGCAACTTAATGCGTATGAGAAAGCAGCTCTCACTGACTACAAGAGTGCGATGTGGAAGGATGTTGATGCTCAGAAGAGCCTTGTGAAAACTGTGTTGGTTGTTGACTCGCATCAAAGCTGGAAGGACATCAGTGAAGCAATACTTCCTCTGGTATTGAAGGCATATAACAAATGTATTGATGGAACAATATCCGAGGGTGATTTTCTTATTCCCTCTGAAGGAAACAAGAACCTCAGAATTGCCATGAAACTTCTCTCAGTCGCCAGACCTACCACTGAAACTGAAGAATTGGATATTCCTATTCCTCTGAAACCACTCAAGAAACGGGTTGAGGATGGGAAAGAGTTTGTGCTCTATCTCACTGTTCCAGGAAGCGGCTCTCCCTCTCAGTCCGCTGCATCCATTGCAGAACGATGGCACGGTTTAGAATATGTACATGGTCTTGCACGAAGGCGTCATCGTGATGTGTTCTGGCTTGATCTAGTTGGTGAATACACAGACCCCGTTCTGAGAAAGAAGCAGTTCAGGAATAAGTTTCAAACGGACTCGATCAAACGGTTCTTCAGAGATAGGGTTCAGATGAAGGACCTCTCTGACAAAGTGCGAGCATACATCTATGAAGGAGCACCCATCAGTTCTCTTAGAACCTGGATACAGAATCTACTCAGAGATGGTCAGAACCCTATCATTGTGGTTTCAGGATGGGAAACTCTTCGTCGAAGTACACCAAATTCACATCAAATGTATCTTGATGAGATTGTGACAACCATCATACAGACAATTCCAGTCAAGAGCACTACGGTGTGGTTTGCACGTCCTGTACCTATTGCACAGAGTAGTATTACCTATTCGACAAGGTGTGTTGCTCCTTTCTATCAAGGTTCACTGTGGCAGAACATTGTGGACACTATAGTCTGGAACGTTGCCATGCCACCTGACCGGTCCGGAGCAAGAGTATCTACTAATTATCATGAACGTGGTATTCTCATTGAGCAACCTGAGAAACCACTTGAATGGAAGATAGTTGATATCGAACCATTGCGGGGCTGGGGGCAGGATTTCCAATCAGGTGGGCGAAAGATACCTGAAGCCTATTACAGAGGTGGTGGAGTAGTTGTTCAACAGACTAGTTGGTACATAGAGAAACAAATGAAACGAACATTGGAGATCATCCCCCATCTTTTACCTCATCACGAATACAATCCAGCACCACACTCGAACTTTGATCTTGATATTGAGAAAGTACCAGTAGAGTACAATGAATCACAAGAGTCTGGACCAAGGCTCACATTCATGCCTACTCAGGTCCGTACAGAGAAGGAGGAGGAAGACGGGCGGGTCAAGCCTCTGTTTCCGATAGCTGACATCAATCGAAGAAGAGATTGCAGGCAGATGAAGCTTGATGTTCCACCCCAACAACGGACCACGCGCCCTCCCTCCGAGTATTATCTTGCAGCAAAGGAGATAGACTACCACAAGCTCGCCCTCACTGAGATTCGACACCTGAGGGACACAATCAAGTTCTTGGAGCAAGATGAAGAAAGCCACTTGAAGGAAATTCTTGAACAGATATCGAAGGTGCTTGAAAATACCGATGAGGAGATTGATTCAGAAGATACGACTTCTCTCATGAATCGGCTTCGACTCATTCGTCAGATCTTGGAAACTAACCCATTGAGCAAGCAGGTCTGGGCGCGGTTACTTCCTTCTCGCTCTACCATTCCAAGATACCTTTCCAGAGTCCAGAGAGATCATGTGACTGCTATTCAGAACAGACACCCTGATGTTCTTCTGATTACCGGAAATCATCTTCTCTTCCTAATTCTTACAGCTCTAGGCTCCAACACTGAGATAGCATATACAGGGTCGCTGATGACATTATGGGACTATGTTCTGCCATGGCACCTCATTGGTCTAGGATTGAAACCCGTATATCCTAAGAGTCACACTACTGGGAGATCGGTACTTGATAGACACAGGCTCTTGAAGCGATTGCATCATCGGATATTAGAACGAAACAAGTCTATTGACCTCCAGGTATCTTTGACCAATGTCAGGTTTGGACAATTGATTGCCCTGTCCTCTTCGGGAGCTACTGGTTCCACCCTTCTCTGGTTGTTATTCCAACGGACACCAGGGACCAATGACATGAATGCAGCACTCCTCAACCCAAGGGGTATCGACCCATCTCTCTCAATCAATGATACTCTCCACGAGATGATCTCGAAGGGAACCTATTGGAGTGAGAGTGACCTGAATCTTCTGAGTTGGTACGCCAGACTACAGGGTGATGAGATTCAATTACGAATAATGGTTGCAGACCAGCACGGAGAGCAGGTCCTCTGGATAGATGACAAGAAGCGAAGAAGATGGATTCCCATTGGTAATATCCGCTACACAACCAGACGGTTTGAGGATGTGACACTTGTGCGCACTATAACTCTCTCTACAGATTCTCATCTTCAATCCATCGAATATGATGATGTTCGCCTTCCAATTCATAATATAAAAGACATGATAGAGAGAGCGACGTTCATTCTGCACAAAGGGCTAGAGGGAAGCATATCTGCTACCTGCAGGATAACGCTTGATACTAAAGATGAGATGTACAGGGTCATCTTTTCGGACAAGAGATCTGAAGAAATGATTGGAGAGCTTCTGATCCACAGAACAGCTGACATGCTGGAAATCCTCAGACGCCCTGATAACGAGTGCGAACCGGTTATGGTCAATGGACACAGATTGATCTGGAACAGGTTCAAAGATATCTCATATGATGATGATGTTGCATTAATTAGACCGTGGGTCAATAGGCAGAATCCCTTTCCAAAGATGAGCCTGAAGATGCCTCCTACAGCAAGGAACTTGCTACATGCTACCAAGGAGTTTGATATTACCATAGAGATGTATCACGATCCATGGACCTGCCCCTTGAAACACATCTCATTGGCAGACATAAAGAAGAGTCATCGTTTAGCTCGGACCATTAAACATCGCTACCTATTTGGATCTAGAAGTTCAATGGGAGAACCTATGCATATCAGTAATGAGCCGGGATTGCACCATGGGTCATGCTGGAGGGTTCATGTTGATACTCCACATACCCTCACACCTGAACTGAGAGAACTTATGGAGGTCAGATTTACTGATGCCCAAGCACGGTCTCTCTTGGGTTCTCAGGAATTGATCTATTGGTCAAAGGAACGGGAAGAATGGGTTACCCACACCTTCGAACTAGTGGTCAGAAAAGACTGCATTGAAGAAGTGAAGGAGTCCTGGCATCTCCGCATGATGCTTGCGGAGTTAGGACATAAGTATGACCCAAGTCTTCCCGGAGTGTATCTGCAAAGCCCTGACAGGTGGATGCCTTACATCATTATCGAGCCAGAATGCGTGACAGTAGGTCTAAGGGAGAAGAATACTGGACAGACACAAGAGAGAAGGGTCAATGAACGGAATGTTGCCTTGTGGGATGAATCTGAAGTACAGAAGCTTCTCAAACGTGAGATAAAGGAATTCTTAGAGAGTGCTGGCATTACTGCGGACAGAAGATTGTTATCTGAGATCCAGGGAGAAATAGCAGCTTCGATTGATATCTACGGAGTGAGTGAAGACAAGACAGAGGTCGAGTTTGATAGAGTGACTATTGAGCTGGACTCAACAGGTGGGCGAATCCTCTATGTGGTCTTGATCTCAGAGCTTGAGAATCATAAGATTCCTGTCACTGGACACCTGCATGATATCAGACAGTTTGGACGTGTTAACAGGGAGGATTTTGTGAGTAAAGTTAGGGACCTCCTTGATGAGTTCAATCTCAGTGCTGAAGATAAGGAGAAGGCTGTGAAGGAGTGTGTCAGAATGATGAGAGGCGAGAAACTCATCACAAGATGAACAATATTTTCTCTACTATATAGGAACACACAGTGGTAACTCGACCAATGGATACCTTGATGATCTTTGTGTTACTAGACCGGCCCAATCTAGAAAGACGTGCCCGTTAGATTTCTTAAAACCTTGCCTGATTGGCTATTTCATATATCAATTCCAAAGGCTTCAGAGAATCTCTCTATTCTAATAAACTCACGTAGAAATTCTCGACCCTTCTCGGTGAGAAAGTATGTCCTGTTATTACCATCAGGGTCTTCTTCTATAATGAGTTCTTTGACTACGAGCTCATCGATATACTGTTTCAATCTATCATGGGATAGATTAGCAGTATAGAGTATTTTTGTAGGTCCCGCACCTTCTTCTCCTTCACTCTGAATGGCACGCATCATATCAGCTAAGATGCGCATCTTTGAGCGATAGGCACGTTTTCTACTCATCAGTCTCGTCCAGCCTTGATTAGCATGACTAAAAGTGACAAGAAACCTAGTAGTTGAGCACCTTGACTCAGTAGATAGAGACCAGGAGCAGCAGCTACAGAGGCAGTAGCTACTTGAGCCATCCAGATATGACTCAATAGGAGTAAAATGAACCCAACTAGGACATAGCGAGCAAATTTACTCCTTGTTGACAGGTAATTCAATATCGATTGCAGAACTACTACAACAAGTACCATTATTGTGATGATTTCAAGCGAAGGATCAACAAGGAACGTTGCCATTAGTAGCAAACTTATTCCTGTTCCATTCTGAATTTCTTGATTATCAGGTGTGTGTGATGGTCTTGTTGATATGACAAAGAGAATG
>SDBT01010475.1_pt1 | contig 14962 bp, 26 predicted proteins | sample 2277101 | NCBI WGS metagenome assembly SDBT01 (sample SAMN10404973, study PRJNA504765) | marine sediment metagenome | isolation source: marine sediment core GS10_PC15, 103 cmbsf | place: Arctic Ocean: Southern Knipovich Ridge | collected 2010 | reverse complement strand
ATGAAAGAGGTACGCCCATGATATGCCCTGAATGTAATAAAAAAATAAAATGGTGGCAGAATTATCATTATTTTGGTGTTACAGATATTCATGTTAGGTGTTGGAATAAGTTTTGCAAATCTAAAGAGGTGAAAATATGAAGTTAAAACATTCAATTATGATGGTTGGTGTAGCTACAATTTCAATGATTTTTACAGCCATAGCAGGAGGATTGTTCATGGTTTATATAGATGAGGGATTAGGGAGTGTTTTAGTGATGCAGTCCCCAATAATGTTTCTTGCAGGATTGGTGATTACATATACAAATATTAAAAGTGAAGAACGAGGTGAAGCATGAGTCAAATGGAAACAGCTCTAGATATGATTTCCTTTTCTATTGGGACAGTTATGGGTTTATATCTTATAAATTTATTTTTATTATTCCTTTATTTAAAGGATATGATAAGTATCCAAGTATTTATAATTTGGGTTTTTTTAGCTATACTTTCGCAGCTTATAACTTTGATAATTCAATTATGTAAAATCTTTAGACAACAGGGAGGTGGAGAGTAATGGAAATTAGTGATTTTGGTATATGGTTGTTCTTTTATTGTATGGGGGCTTTAGTCGTTACAATTATCCCAATACCATATTATTTCTCCATAATTGGAGTGGGGATATTTGCTTTAATAGGATTTTTTGTTTGGTTTATGAATCTTCGTAATTCTAAGGATGTGGGAAAATGAATAAATTAGAATATTTCTTTTTTGGAATTCTATCAATATTAATTTTAGCTACCTCAACATTATATATTTTTGTTGGTCAAATTGTCTATGGTCCTGATGCTTACATCCTCGCCGTAATGGGAGTTTTCTTTGTTTACTCCTCATATTGTCTCGTGATTATATTTAGGGGACTTATTTCAGATGAAAGGAGTAATTCAAAATGAGAATTGAGGGGATAGAAATACCTTATACAAATCTCTCATTAAGTAATATGTCAAGATTTAGATTTATAGAAATAATTAAAATAATGCAAAAAAGAATAATAATAGATAATAAAATAATAAGAGAATTAAACAAACAGTTGGAAGTTCCTATAATAGATAAATCACGAGGTAGTTCAAAATGAAGATAGTAATTCTTGCTGCACTTATTATTTCTTTATTTTTAATATTTAGTTTTGGTGCTGGTCCAAATAGTGAAGAAGAAGTTTGGATAAGTCATAAGGTGAATTGTACTGGTAATGATTCAATTACTTACGCCGTAGATCAAAATAATAATTCCTATGTTAAATATAGATCTACTTGTTGGGGTATAATTAAACAAGTTCGTAATTCAAGTGGGGTAAGAAAATAGTAATTTATTGCATAGCCGAAGACGAAATTCCAATGTGGTATATGAATCATTTTAGGACTTGGATGTCTTCTAGAGGATATCATTCATTTAAAGTTAAGAAAGAAAAGAGAGTAGTTTATCACTCTCATCAAGTAAAAGAGTTTCAAATATTTCATAGTCTTGATGATAATGAAATCATGGAAGATGAAGGAGAGTTAGAAAAGAAATTGGAGTTTACAGATTAAATGAACAAAACAATGATTAAAACGGTAATAGTAACCTTAATAGTAGTTGCTACATTATATATGTTATTTTATTTAGGAGTTAAGGAATATCAAGAAGTTTACAATCAGGGAGTTCAAGATGGGGTTACAACTTTATATGTGGAGATGGCTGAGATTCTTGGAAGATGTGAAGCTTATCCCTTTCCTTTAAACAATCAAACTTTTAGTTTAATAATAGCTGAATGTTTATATCAAGGAGAATCATAAATGAAATTATCAAATAATGAGTTTAAATGTGAATGGTGTGGTGAAATCAAAACAAAGAAGCCTTTGAAGAATATGAATGCTAAGAATAGTTCTGCTTATGGTCAGGTCATTTGTGATAATTGTGGAAATCATATATCACAAAAGACTAAGATGGAGATGGAAAAGTGACAGATAAGAAGACAAAGGCGTTACATTTAAATAGTATTATGAGTAACTAATATGGATAAAATGACAGAAAAGATGCCCAAAAAAGAGATGTATATAGGTTCTGATGAAATAATAGTAATAAATGGGAAGAAGTATATTCCATCTAGCAGAACAAAAATGAAAGAGATTGATGGAATAAAACACGTAGATAGGTATCCTCTTGTTGAATTTGATGAGAAAGATTTTAATAAAAAAATCAATCATATTGCTAAAGTCTTATCAAAAAAATTAGATAAAGAAGAAATAATTGAAGAGTTAATTAAGAAAAAACCTTTTGAAGAGATTAATAAGCTTTATACATTATTTACTATGTCTAAGATAAAAAGTCTAAAAGTTCAGAAGGGGTGTATTGGAATTAAGGTTAATTCAGGATATAAAAAAACAGGTGGAGCATATTTTCAATTAATAGATTAAAATGAAAAAACCAAGAAGATTACCAAAATCAGTTCGTCCCGAAGAATTTCCAAAACTTATAAAGGTAATTCCTAAGAAAGATATTATTGCTAAGATAGCATTTCTATTGGCCTATGGGGCTGGAATGAGGGTGAGTGAGGTTAAGAGGTGTTCTCCTGAGCATTTTAGGGAGAATTCAATATTTATTCCTGAAAGTAAATATGGGGTTGAAAGAATTGTTCCAATTCCAAAAGGATGGAAAAAAGAATTTTTTAAAGAGCTTCCATTGAAAAGGGAGATAAGAGCATTGCAAAGAAGATTTACTAAATATAAAACTATAGCAAAGTTAGATCCAAAATATTCCTTCCATTCTTTAAGGCATGGTTTTGCAACAAGGGCTTTTGAAAATGGAGTACCTTTAAACCAAGTTAGTCTTGCTCTTGGTCATTCAAACATTTCCACAACTTCAATATATTTAAAAGCAAATCCAAAAGATATGTTAAATTCTTATGAGGAGTATTTTTAAGATGGACACTTATCCAAAATTTAAGGAAGATGAGGAATGTGCTTATCCTGAAAGGAAACAATGTAATTATGGAGAGAATATTAGTAGGTGTCCTTATATGAAATATAATAATTCTAAAAGTATATTTGATCCTTCAAGATGGGAGTGTACTTTTGAATCAAAAAAATCTAGCAATAACGACACTAAAACTAAACCCTCAATGAGTGAGGAAAATGGATAGTGACATAAATTATATGAAAGCTGTCTTATGAAATATAAAATCTACCAACATTACCTCTACGCTTCAATTGTAATGGCATTCCCAATGTTGTTTGTAGCCTTATTAATAACTAGGGCTGATTTGTTTATGTTAAAGATATGGTTAGGAGCTTCCCTTCTCTTTGGGACTATTGCCTTAATAGAAGATTATTATAATTTAAGAAGATCAAACAAATGGGAAAATAAAGATTAGGCAATTTCTCTACCACCCTCAACTTCCCCAAACATATCATCTAGTTTATCTTGAGGCATCATCTCAATAATTACTCCTAGACAAATAATAAAAATAAAGAAAACGGCCAAAGGAATCTTACTTCCAATTTCTCCTGTATTTTCTACCAATAAGAATACTAATCCACAAAACCCTAGAATAAAAACAATCATTCCAGGAGATATATTAATTTTAGGTTTCATTTACCAAGTGCTAGGTTTTAAAGGACTCCATCTCCTTGATCTGGCCCCTGACCTAGCCATATTCATTGCAACTGAACTAGAACCTGAGCCATGAGACTCTGAAACAATAGAACGGGACCTAAGGTTATATTGTTCTGCCCCCCCAATTGCTCTTCGATAACAAGACTCAATAGTATGAAGGATATTTATAATCATTAGAGCATATTTGCTTTTTTTGAATTGAGTATCCATCCCCATCTTTTCATAATTACAATAAAGAAAATTATTCATTTCATCTCCTAGGTCTGCCATTATCTCAAAGATTCTTTCTTCAGTATAATAAGATAAGAAAGTTTCCTTAGTAACATACATTGATATTACTCTCATAAACTCGGCCACTCCATATTCATTTAAAGGTTTCTTTCCATTGTCAACTATCTCTATATATTTATATCCTAGATTTTTTAGTTTGATCCCCCTTAGTTTACCTAATAACAGTTTACTATCCCTCTCCATTACATTAACTTCACTGCCATCCTTATTTGTTAACTTGACCAGAATATTCCTCTTTATTTCAGAACTATCAAAGTCTTCCTTATACTCTTCAATATAATAGGTCACTCCAGATTTTGGATCCTTTTTAACTTGAGCCATTACATTCTTTGTTGGACTATCAAAATAAGATCCCTCCTCAGAAAACTTAATTGTATCTCCTCTTAAGAAATGTTCTATCCTTTCTAATATCTTATCAGTTTCTAATTGATAGTGTATTAGGTTCTGTTCTTCTTCTGGTGCGAAGCCTTGAGAAGTCATAGCCCCTGTTACATTTAAGTTCTCTTGTCTAAGTCTTTCATTCTCCGTCTCAAGGTTACTCATATACTCTGTAGGATTAAAGTTTTCTTCCATTATATTGTTTAATATATAGGTTATAATATATAAATGTGTCGTTTAGTTAACTTAAACAAAATGTGTTTGTCACACCTTAAATATTATAATGGTCCCGCAGTTAAAGGTTTAGGTTTTTGGACAACGTCTTGTATAACATTTTTTGAAAGTTCTACACCTTGTTCACAAAGTTTTCGAGAGACTTCTAAGTTAGTCAACTGTCCTGACTCCTTAATGATTCTTAATAAAGCATTTCTTTGATTCAACCATCCTTGTTGTCGTGAAGTAGTTCCCTCATCTCCTCCAACCAAAAGTATAGCATCATCTTTCTTCTCATCATATTCTTTATTCTGTTCATCAGTAAATACTTTTCTAGAAGCGATTGGGAAAGTTCCTCTGAATGATTTAAATTCTTTATATTGTTTTGATTTATTCTTTCTCCATTCTAAATATAATAAGTTCTTCTTCTCCTTAGTATAATAAGAGAACCTTCCTTTCTGTAAATTATTTAGGGAGTAAACATGAATCAATGCGATTGTCCTTTCTTCAATTAAATACTGAGGCAACCTATGAAACTTTGGAATACATAAAACAATAAAATGTTTTTTCTTTCTAGCAATCATTGCAAGTGTTAAAAACTTTTGTTGTAGTTTATCTTGCCACTTAGTAACAAGTAAACCTAAGACAGCCTCGTCGAAATGTATTATCTGTTCTTTAGTTGAGGAGGCAAACTTAATTAACTTATCTAAATCAAAGAAGATATTGTCTACTATATATCTTCGTCCAGTCTTCTGCGAAACATAATAACAAACTCCTATAGCCATTTCTGTTTTTCCTTGACCCTCATCTCCATCAATAACAATTATATTGTCATCAGTACCTTTCATTCTTTTTATCATTAAATCTAATTTAGAATTAAGTTTATCATCCATATGATATTCTTTATCTTTGACAATCATAATCCCTCATCATCATCATCATCTATAATCTTTGAGAATAGATGCCTTAACCTTTGTTGAAGCTCCATAAGTATTTGGTTTAATCTTATATCTAATTTTGTATCAAACTCATAACCAAATTTTTGTATTCCCCTTGATACATTTGATTTCTTCTTTATACTAAATGATAAAATTTCATCCTTGTATATTTTTGCATCATCATTACTTAGATAAGGCATTGCACTAATCACATATTGTTTGACGAGACTCAAATAACATTTTTGTTTTTCAGGAGAATCAATAGGATAGTTAGCGTCGAGATTAACAATACGATTTAATATATCATGCAGTCTCAATTGCGAAGCAAGGGCAATGTTAATACCATGCTTCTGCTTATAAAAATTTTTATTCTCCTCTTCTTCCATCTTAATATTTCATACAGTTAACTTAACTTTATATAATTAACTATTCTTATTTTTAGTTAATTATTTAAAGTATGTATTTGTCCTATAATTATGAAAACAAACCTAAAGGTGGGGATTACAATTGTATTTATAATGTGTTCTAGCTTTATGATGTATTCTTATGATGTGGCAGACGAGGGTATTAAACTAATTTCTGAAGATGATATGATTGATCTGTTACAATCATCTAAATTAAATGAAGACTATACTGAGGAGATTATCAAAAGAGATAAATTATATGTTGGTGATAAATACAAATGGTGAAACTGAAAAGTAAAAGTATAAAGAAAGGTTTGAATAAATTAAAATTGTGGGATACTAACTTAGGATTATTAATTGTTTCATTTTTAACAATGATATTTCTTTTTATTATTATACCCCTTGAACAAGTAGATATATTATTAGGAAGTAAACTGTGGGTAATTGTTTCATTTATTTTTATAACTTCTACAATTGTTTTTGTTAGTGGAATGTCTTACCATTCATATAAACAAACAAAATATCTTTGGCTAAGCTTTATAGGTCTAGGAATATTTCTACAATTTTCAACGGGATTTTTAGTAGCTTTTATATGTCCTATATTATTTTATATTAAAAATGTACGAGGAACATTAAAGGGAGAAAATAAAATATAAAGATGGCAACAAAATTAAGAGGAGTGATTACAAAAAGTTTTAAAGCCCCTACAAAAACTGAAAGATCACTTCAACAATCCCTACCTGAATCTCAAAGGAAACTTCCAGTTCAAGAAGTTGTTCGACAACAAACAGTATCTAGAGGTCAAACTAGAGCACCAACACAAACCCTTGTATCCCAAAGAATTAGATCTGCTGCACAAAGGGCACAAGCCCAACAACAGGCTACTGTTAGAAAATTAAAACAAACAGCTGCACAGTTAAGGGCAAAAGATACAGCCAAGAGACAAGCCTTAAAAATAAGAGCAACCCAAGAAAGACTTCAAAAGAGAATAATTACGAGGCAACAAAGAATATTAAAACAAAGTTTTGTGAGTGCTGAAGATTTGTTTAGGGCAGGTAGAAAAAAGGTTACTAGACCATTTAAACCAATTCCAAAATTTAAAAGATTTAATAATATAAAGACTAAAGGATTAACTGCTGTGGATATAATAAGTGGTGGAAGAATTACTCAATCGCAACTAAATAAAAAACAAGAAAAGTTGAATAAAGATATTGGGTCATTCAATAAAGATTTTGGAAATGTTTCCTTAACTGAATCCCAGTTTAATAGGGCTGCGACATTACAATCAGATCTAGAACAAAGATCCCAAGGATTAGATATAGAGCAACAGAAATTATTTGGGAGTAAAAGATTTAAGTTTGCAGAGTCTATAACTTTAATTAAGAGAAAACCATTAACACAAAAACAAATAGAAAAGAGGATAGAATTTACAACTAAGGAATTAAAAGCAACACAGGATGAAATAAGGGATGCAACAAAAAGCAAAAGTAAGTTTAAAAATATTAATTTAAAAAGATTAAGGAAATTAGAACAAGGTAGAAAGAAAGCTGTAAGGGACTCAAGAGAAGGTAAAGGGGCTGTAATTATTGCAGGTACTTTTCCAATTATTCCTCTTACTCAAATACCTTCTGGAGTTACAACTGTTCTTTTTTCAGGAAAACAAAAAGTAAGAGGGGGTAGAATAATTACAGATATTATTTTTAAGACATCCAGGGGACAAGTAGGATTAGCTAAAGGTGTTACAGTTACAGAAGGAGCCAAAGGTTTTAGTGTTGTTGCTGGTAGAACTGGAAGAGTGGCTGTTAAATTTCCTAGTAGGAAACCAAAGGTTATAGGTATAAGAAGTTTTGTTGGAAAGGAAACAACACAAACAAAACCAGCAATATTTAAAGTGCAAGATACTATTGAACTTTTAAAGAAAAAAAGAAAGATAGGAAGGATTAAAATTATTAAAAGAAATATTGAAGGACTTATACAAAAAGGAGTTGGGGAGGTTGGAGTATTTAGAGGGAGAAGAATAGTTAGGTCAAGACTTTTAAGGAGAAGAAAAAAGAAAGTACAATTAGATGAATTAGCATCCCTAGCTTCAATATTCACTAGAAAAGAATTAAGTCTTATTATTGGTAAAACAATAACTAGATTTAAAGTTAAATCTAATTTTATTGGACTTATTAAAGGTGACAAGAATATAGAATCATTCAAATTTATTGCAGGAGAAAAACAACAATTACAAAAAGCGTTATCAAATGTTATATCTTCTAGTGCCTCCGCAATAGCTAGAGCTGAAAAGAGTGGGGCTGTAGTAAAGGATATTAAAATTGCAACAGCTTCAACTTTAATTAAAGCTCCTACAATTGTAAAACCCGAACTTGTAAAGGCAGCGGTTTTAAAAACTCCAACTAAAACTTTTGTTAAAGAAGTTAAACAAGAAATAAAAACAATCGATAAAAAAATTGGAGAGGTTAAGGGATCGTCTTCTACAACTCAAGGTTTGCTAAATAAATCAAATCAAAAATCAAAACAACTAACCACTCAAATATCTCAAACAAGAAATAAACAAAAACTAAACCTATTGCAAAAGCAAAAAAACAAGCAAAAGCAAAAGCAAAATTTATTGCAGAAACAATTGCAAAAGCAAAAGCAAAAGCAAAAACTATTACTCAAACAAAAGCAAGTTCAAGTTCAAAGAATAAGACCTGCTAGTTTATCAATTAAAGTTTCTGGAAGAGGTATAAAATTACCTAGAATAAAATTACCAAAGAAGAAAATAACAATAAAAAAGAAATCAAAAAAGTCTCAAGCAGTATTCAACGTCTTCGGTAAAGCTAGGGGTAAGTTTGTGAAGTTAAATAAAGAACCATTAAGACGAGGAGATGCTTTATCTAAAGGGGCTTTTGCAATAGACCAAACAACTGCAAGAACATTTAAAATAGAATCTGCAGGGAAATCTAAAAAACCAGGGAAACTATTAAAGGGAGAAAGAAATTATTTTAAGAGACAAGGATTCAAGTTAAGAGAAGTTAAGATAAGAAAAGGAAGAAAGTTTAAATTAAAGAATAAATTTATTGAAAAAACTAAACACGCTATTGATACAAAGTCTGAGAAGAGTGGACTTTCAATAGCTAGGTTATTAAAGGAACAACGAGGACCAACACCTGCTAAGGCTAGAATGATACTAAGGGATAAGAAGATTAGAGGAAGACCACTAACTGTAAAGCAAAGAAGATTCTTCCAAGCTAGGGCAAATATTAAAAGTAGAACTCCAGCACAAAGAAAGACTATGTTAAAGAATTTAGCTAAAGCTAGGAGAGTTAGAAAGAAAAATTTAAAAGGAGGTAAAAAATAATATGGTAATGAAGAAAAGAAAGAGTGCTTTTATTGTTTCAACCCCTAGTGGCAGAAGCATAATCTCAAGGGAAGAAGATCCAAATAAAGCTTTACATAGAACAAAAACTTCAGCTTTATCAAGATTAAAACAAGTGCAACCACGTTTTAAGGTAAAATTAAAAGTTAAAAAAGTTTTAGTATCTAAAAGAAATCAGAGGTTTATTTAATGGGTAAAGTATTTTATTTGACGAAGAGTAGGATTAAGAAAGTTAGAAAAAAAGGCCAAAGGATAGTCAAGACTAAACAAAAGACTGGCCGAGTAATCTTTAAATTGAAAAAGAAGAAAGGAGGTAAGAACTAATTATGGTTACCATTGAAGAGTTAAGAAAGGAGAACAGAAGGTTAAGGGAAATGCAAGTGAAAATAAAAGTTATGCAAAAAGATAACGATGACAGAAAGAAATTGTTGATGGATAATAAAAGACTTGCTAGGAGAATCAAGTTTGATAAATCTATAGGTAGGTTTGGTAAATCCGTAGATACTGCTAAAAAGGCAGCTAAGATAACTAAGGCTGTTGGAAAGACAAGTGGAAAGGTTTTAGCAAAAACTGGTAGGGGTGCACTTAGAGGATTGCAAAGATATGCAAGATTTTTAAATGAACAAGAAAAGAAACAAAGATCCCTTAATAAGAAACTAAAATCTGTAAGAAGAAAGAAAAGGAGGAAATAGTTTATAAAGGTAAGTTAACTTAGATTCCTATGAAAATTCCTAGCTTGGTCTTCATAATATTAATCTTAGCAATTGTTTTTCAATATACAGAAGTATTTGAAATAGATAATTTGGTAATTTTTGGAATCTTTGTTTTCTGGTTTTTTACATTATATGTGAGTGTTCATCTAAAAAATAAGGAGAACTCAATACCCAAGCCTGTTTATATGGTAGATTAAAATGAAAAATGTAAAAAAAGAAGTGTTTATATTATTTTTCCTCCTAGTAATTACATCTAATGTTTTTGCATTAGACTTTATGAAACCAGCAACCCTTGATGAGAACTATACAATTATACAAACCTGTGCCTCTTGTACCTTTGTAAATATAACTATTTCTAATACTAATGGTATATTGGAAGCAAATGTTGAAATGATAGATAATGGTTCTGGGAATTGGATTTATTTTTTTACACCAACAGTAGCATCACGACATGATGTTACGGGTGAAGGGGATAAGTCAGGAATAGATACTAGCTTTGCAACATTCTTTGAGGTTACCCCTTCAGGAAAGGTTGCATCAACAGGAGACTCTATACTCTATGGTTTGTTCTCTCTCATATTGTTTGGACTAATAGCCCTTATATCTTTCTTTATAGTTGTTATCCCTGCAGAGAATGATAAGGATGACAGTGGATTTGAAACTAAGATTATAAGACTTAAATATGTAAGGGTGCTTTTAATATTTATCCTATACCCTTTAATGATATTATTGTTTAATTTCTTAAATGGACTAGCAGTTAATTTTAGTGCATTATCTATGTTTGCAGGAATACTTGGATTTATATTTGAAACAATGCTTAGATTGTCTTGGCCTTTCACATTCTTAATTATAACTTGGATTGTGGTTATGCTTATACATGATACTAATATTAACAGACAACTAAAAAAATGGGATAACTTCGACCTAAACAAAATTTAATTAAGATGGAAAACATTAATCAAACTATGGAGATGACGGAAATAAACCAAGAGATGGATGTTCTTAAGAATAAAAAGAATAAAATCAAAAAGATGCAGGAAAGAAAGTCAAGACTTAGATCTAATAATACTGGAAAGTCAAATGTACTTGGGCGAGTTTCTATTAACTTTAGAAATAGATTAGATTATATTAATGAGAAAAGAGAAGAAAATGGATATGATTGTTTATCCTATCCAAAGATAACTGAATTGATGGTTAAACACAAAAAGAATTACCCATTAATTGAAAGAGATATAATAAGATATAATACAGGATTAGATGAAGATGAAGAGGAGGCAGAGTTTAATGAAAAATAAAAAAGGACAAATGACTATATTGTTAATATTCTTATTATTAGGATTATTCTTTGGTTCAATATTATTATTAGTTGGGGTATTAGTTTCAACAAATATTAATAGTGCCTTAGATCAGAATATAACCCTTGGTCAAGTTAATTTAGCAGAGGTTAATGCAAATACATTTGGTAAGTTTAATGAAATGGTAGTTGTTAATGCTGATTGGTGGGGTGTATCTGCAATCTTTGGAATGATATTTGGATTGTTTTTATCTGCCTATTTCCTTAGAGGAACTTTCCCAAAATGGGGAATTATATTAGATATATTTATTATAATATTTACGTTCATTACAGCCCTATATATCAGTTCTGTTTATCAAATATTATTAGATTCTCTTTCAGGTGCAGGGATAACTATCTTAGAAGATATTACTCCTAGTACATCAATGTTTATATTAAACTTACCAGTCTTTGTAGTAGTTATAGGTGCTATAATGATGATACTATTCCATTCAGCTATACCTCGAAGAACTGAAGAAAGAATACAACAAGGAGGAATCCTTCAAGGAGTATAAGAATATTATGAAAACTAAATTTACTTTTTTATTAATAGCTTTAGTGTTATTTAACTTAAGTCTAGTCTCAGCTGTAGAGTGGGATAACAGTGGGATATATAATGAAAAAACTAAAACAATGACTGTTAGGAATCTATGGGGTGGTGGTTCTGAAGTTGCTACTCTAAAGTTAAATACTCCCTTAAATAACTACGTTCCATTAGGTTATCAAAAGGTTGCTGAATTTACTATAGATTCATCAAATAATTATAATGATGCACTTAGGACAATGAATTTTTATAATAAAAGAGATTCAGATAAATCTATTCAAAGAGCTTTTGACTATAAAGTATTAAGTATAGAACAAGTCTTAGTTAATGATTACTCTGATTCTTGCCAAAGCTTTTCAAATGGTACTATAAGTAAATGCACTTCAGAGGTTATAGGAACTCACCTCGAACAAAGAGAAGTATGGAATAATCTAAATGGGAAAAATTTATTGAAGGGAGAAGTTACTATAGGGATATTTACAGAGGTTTATCTTAATGATAGGGTAGAATGGATACCCACATTCTTTGGAATTGAAATAAGTGAATGGGCTATATGGACTGCTAGTTTGGATGTTGGTTTAACATCTTACTGGAAATTTGATGAACCTTCTGGTACTTTAAGAGGTAATATATCCAACATCAATTTTACTGCTGTTGGAACTTCACTATTTGCACAACCTGGTTTAATTCTAACTTCAGTTGGTGTTGATGGTGCTTTTGAGGGTTTTGAAAATGTTAGTGGTTCAGATGTTACAGTGATAGATTTTGGAACAACACAAGATTATGCCTTTACTTTTTGGATTAACTTTACAGGGGATCCTACCGCCTTTCCTATTATCTTTGATTCAAATAATAGGACTGATCCTCGTTGGCATCTTGAAACAGGAAACACAGTAAATACCCTTACATGGAGAACAACAACAAGTGGAGGAGGAGTAACTTTATCCCTTAATGGAGCCATTCCTCAAGATGGACTTTTCCATATGGTTACAGGAGTTAGGAATAATTCTGGTGCTGATTATTATTTCTTTGTTGATACTGTTTTAAATCAAACTGCTTTAGGACAGAGTGTTCAGGATGCTAATGCCAATCAAGTTATCTTAGGAACTGTAGGTTCATCATCAGTAGCAAATTTTAATATAGATGAATTTGGAATTTGGAATAGAACCTTAACAGAGGCAGATATAACACAACTATTTAATAATGGTAGTGGGGTAACTTTTACTCCGCCAGGACCACCAAGAATAGAACTAAACTCTCCTGTTCAAGCATTTGAAACCTCAAATAACACCGTTAATTTCAATTGTAGTGCAACTAATTCTACCTCTGATTTTATTGAGAATATAACATTTATATTGGATGGAGTTTTTAATGAGACTATTACTCTTCCTGCATCAACAAACTCAACTACTCAAATTTTTACTAAAATATTAAATTTTGGGGAACAAGATTGGTCTTGTCAAGCAGTAGGTGAAGATCTTCAAATTGGAAGTACGGCTGCTAGGGATATAAATATAACTAGAATTGAAATAATTAGTCAGGTTTTTAATAGTATAACAACTGAAGGAGCAACAGAAACATTCTCAATAAACTTTACAAAGTCTCCATCTTTACAGATTTCTACAGTTTCTCTAATTTATAACGATACAGTTAATTCATTTCCCTATTTAGTATCAGGAAATAATGTGTTCTCTTCAAGTAATATTGTAATTCCTATAGTGACTGCAGACACTAACCTTACTTTCAGTTGGAGTATAAATTTTACTGATGGAACAAATTTTATGACCGCTGCAAATATTCAAACTGTTCTTAATATTGCTGTTGATGATTGTTCAGTATTTAGTAATGTTATTTATAATTTTACAATGTTTGATGAGGAAAGCCAATTAATTCTTGGAAATGACACCACTTTAGAATTACAGATAAATTTATTTGATATTAGTAAAACTGCTGCTATAATTAACTTTTCTCAAAATTTTACAAATATTAATCCTGCAGCATTTTGTACTCAAGCTTCTATTTTACCAACTGTAAATTATTCGGCTTTTGTTGTTGCTAAATATTCAGCTAACCAGACAGACACAAATAAAAGTTATGCAATTGAATATCACAATATATTAAATCAATCAGTAGGTAATTTTACTATTCCTATAAATATTTCATTATTTGATTTAAAACAAGAGGATTCTACAAGCTTTAGATTAACCTTTAGGGATAGTTCTTATGTATTAGCTCCCGATATTTTAGTCCAGGTACATAGACAATATGTACAAGATAATGATTTTAAGATTGTAGAAATACCTTTAACGGATAGTAATGGGCAAACAATTTTGAATCTAGTACGAAATACTATTGTATATAATTTTATAATGGTTAATGAATCAGGTACAATTATTGGAGTATTTAACTCAATCAAGGCTTTTTGTCAAGACTTTACTATTGATGACTGTACAATTAATTTAGCTCCAGATGCCTTAACAGAATCGGTTTTTGATTATGATGAGAAATTTGATATTTTTATATCTCCTGCAAGTTATAATAATGTTACAGATGAGATAAGTATTAGCTTTGTTACTAATGATTTAACTGCACAGGCTGTGGAGATGAGAGTAACAAGAAATAATGCATTTGGTAATAGAACTGTATGTACTGATTCATTATTTGCAGCATCAGGGTTATTAACTTGTGATGTATCTAGCATTTCTGATGTAGATCAGTTTTTATTTATATCTGTTTTTGTCAATGGAGAATTGGCTAGACAAGAAACTATAAATCTTAATGCAACTACATTAAGCTTTGGAACATTTAATGGGGCCTTTTATGCCTTCTTATTAATATTATTTTTAATTACAATGTTTATGGAAGATAAGAAAGTTTTAGTAGTATCTTTAGCTGTTGGATGGGTGGCTGTAATATCTCTAGGATTAATAAATGGACAATTAGTCGGGGCTACATCTGCAGGGATATGGATATTAGTTTGTATTGGAATATTCTTATGGAAATTAAATAAAGAGGACTCAATATGACTGACATAAAAAGCTTAATAACAAATTTTGTTGTGCTGGGTGTTTTAGTATTTGCTATTATGAATTTTATAATTATTATACAAGTAGATAATAGTGTAGACGCTGAAAATAGAATAACTAATAATTCCCTTA
>SDBT01010474.1_pt1 | contig 14963 bp, 14 predicted proteins | sample 2277101 | NCBI WGS metagenome assembly SDBT01 (sample SAMN10404973, study PRJNA504765) | marine sediment metagenome | isolation source: marine sediment core GS10_PC15, 103 cmbsf | place: Arctic Ocean: Southern Knipovich Ridge | collected 2010 | reverse complement strand
CAGGTTCTGGACCTTTTTGGTATAGAGCCGGAATACGATCTCGATATAATGCAGGAACGTCAGAGTCTGGAGGAAATCGCCGGTCGGGTTTTAAGAGAATTGCCGAAAGTATTTGACGAGGTCAAGCCGGACATCGTTCTCGTTCACGGCGACACATCCACCGCTTTTATAACGGCACTTTCAAGCTATTACAAGGAATACAAAGTCGGACATGTCGAAGCCGGACTCAGGACTCCCAACCTCTACATCCCCTTCCCCGAGGAAGCGAATCGACGGTTGATCGACACGATCTGCTCGCTTTTGCTCGCACCGACCGAAAATGCACGTCGGGCACTGCTCGATGAGGGTAAAAATCCGGACCAGATTTTCGTCACCGGAAACACCGTGGTCGATGCATTCCTTTTCGCTGTAGAAAAAGCTAAAGACCACCCGCTGCCGCATCGTCTTGACGAACTCGAACCCGGAAAAATCGTCACGATCACCGCACACCGAAGGGAATCATGGGGCGACGATCTCGGCAATATCGCGAAGGCACTATCTGAGCTGGCGGGAAGTTTCCCGGATTTCACTTTCGTGTTCCCGATACACATGAACCCGATCGTCAGGGAATCCATGCTGCCGATCATGGCCGGGATCGATAATCTCATTGCCGTAGAACCTCTTGGATATCTTGATTTTGTCGCCCTGATGAGCAGGTCGCATCTTATCCTGACTGACTCCGGCGGAATCCAGGAAGAGGCGCCGTCGCTCGGAATCCCGGTGCTGGTCATGCGGACGGTCACCGAACGTGAAGAGGGCATTGAAGCCGGATGCCTGAAATTAGTCGGAACCGATACCCAGACGATAGTAAAAGTTGCGTCCCGAATTCTGTCAGATCCGGATGTTCACGCTCAAATGGCAAAGGCGCATAATCCGTACGGCGACGGGAAAGCGTCGTGGAGAATAGCCAATATCCTGGAGCGGATTCTTACCGATGAAGGGTTCGATCCTGACGAGCGAGCCGACGACAGGTTCCATTTCTCTCCCGCCCTTTAATACCGATCTTTTATTTGCCTTCATTTAGTCAAATCAATCCTCAAACCTTAGAACCTAATGATGTACAGCATCCTGCTGACCTCCCGATAGAGGGTGAGGACGGAATGTAGAAATCGGGTAATCGCGATGCACCATAATATTCTTGAGATATTCCTGTTCCTGATGGTAGTTATCTTCAGCGCCAAGGCTGCAGGATGGGCATCGGCCAGACTCGGCCAGCCCGCGGTCCTCGGAAAAATCCTGGTCGGTCTGTTACTGGGACCCACACTGCTCGGAATCGCCAAAATGCCGATTTTTCCCGAGTCTCGTGAGCAACTGCTGACATACGAACATCAGCGGGCAGTAATTGATGAAGTAGTCAAAGCACACGAGGATGCGGGTGAAGAGGTCGGTGCCGAGGAGATAGTCGAAAAAATCGCCGCCGAGGCACACGCGGCAATTATCGCAACCGACGAATTAAACTATGCATCGGGATCGAGTCGCGAGTTGATCGCCGATGTGGCCACCGAATCCCTGCATGGCGTCCTCGAAGATCATAAAAGTTTCCTGGAAGATGTAATCAAGGTGATCGCTGAACTTGGCGTGCTGTTCCTGATGTTCATGGCCGGCCTGGAGACCGATCTGAGGCTTATGAGGCGTGTTGGCAAGACTGCACTATCGGCGGCTTTAGGAGGAGTGATAGCGCCTTTCATTATGGGATTCCTGGTAACCTGGCTGATGATTCCGGAATTTGGAATCTACACCGCAATTTTCACCGGTACTATCCTCTGCGCGACCAGCGTAAGTATTACAGCCCAGACACTTAAGGAACTCCATGCCCTTACGAGCAAGGAAGGAACGTGCATCCTCGGGGCGGCGGTAATTGACGACGTCATAGGAATCATCATTCTCTCGCTCGTGATTGCGTTCAATCCCAATAAACTTCTGGGCGGGGGCAGTCATGCGAAAATGTACGAAATACTGCAGAGCTGGATAACCACGGGTATGGGTATTCAGGATACCGCTGCAAGCGTTGTCGGAATCGTGATACTGATAACCTGCATGGCTCTGTTTTTCTTCATCTTCTACTTCTTCGGTGCCGTCTTCTTTGAAAGGCTTCTGACCTGGGCCGGGAAACTTCCCGTAACCGTGCCGAAAACTGCATTTGCGATCGGAATAGGGCTCCTTTTTGCCTGGGCTGCGGAGTATATCGGAGCGGTCGCCGCAATCACCGGGACCTATCTCTGCGGTGTACTCATGGGCCAGACCTCCCATAAACACGAAATAGAAGATAAACTCGGAGTGCTGACCTATGCGTTTTTCGTACCCGTGTTCTTCGTGAATATAGGACTCGAAGCGAACGCACGAACTCTGAGCGGTAACATGCTCTGGTTCGCTGCTGCCATCTGCATTGTGGCTGTGGTATCGAAGGTTGTCGGCTCACTTATCGGTGCAAAACTGACCGGTTTCTCGATGATTGAATCCATGAGGGTTGGAATGGGTATGGTCAGCCGGGGCGAAGTCGGGCTGATAGTCGCGTCGGTTGGTCTGTCGGCTGGAATTATCGTTAAAGAGATCTTTTCAGCGATGATTGTCATGGTCCTGTTTACGACACTCGTGACACCGATCGGTCTGAGGTTCCTTTTCCCGAGAAAAACCGAACCCGACAAACCTTCCGGGGACGAAACTCCCACCGGGTCGAACGAGTCTGACAGTATGGTGAACTTAAGTAACGAAACTGACCGAACTGAGAGGGAATAACGATGCATCTGCTGGTGATAATCCTCGATAAAGCATCCGACATGGAACGGGTGATAGAAAAATGGCGAGAAATCGGTGTAACCGGAGTGACCGTACTGCCGTCGCTGGGTGTCGGTTCTACCACTCTGTACGGCACCGACGCACCTATCATCGCGAATCTCAGGAGGATTTTCGAGTCCGACAGCCGCACCTACAATCACACGATGCTGTCGGTAATCAAGATGGAGCAGACATTGAAGGAAGCAATAAAAGTGGCGGAGGAGACCTGCGGTGACTTTATGAAGCCGAATGTAGGGATCATGTTTACGGTTAAAATCGACAATGTCATCGGCTTCAAGTCTGCGGAAAAGCCTGATGGTGGATGAGGGAGCTGAAAATCAGGGCGATACACCTGAAAAGGAATCGGAAACCTCTCCAGGAAGGAAAAAGAGGCCGGGCGAAGTTTATCGTGACTGGTCGCTGTATTCAGCGACGACGATAATCATCGTGTATCCGGTGGTTGGATTTATCGTGGGATGGCTTATGGTTCGATTCTGGCACTGGCCGGCCTGGGTGCCGGCATTGACGACGGTTGCAGGAGTGGTTGAAGGAATCCGGGAGGTTTACAAGTTGAGTAAGAAGGTATTGGGTGATAATAATGATTGAAAATAACAATTTGATTCAGAATCAGACCGTCGAAACATTACAGGCAGTTATCTATGCGGATAAATACCCCAGCTTCTCATTAAATCCGATTGACTTCCAGCGCCTTCTGTGGCATTCTCCATTGCCGGACAGAGCTGATTTTCACTAAACGGCCCCGATAATTATATAGATGCCTGATACATGGTCACATGGGGTCACCGGAGTGTGTAGAGGTCGGTGAAAAGACTGGATCACACATTTCTGATTAGTCTTTATCCTGTGAGCTTTGTGCTCACGGTTTTGGGTTCTGCCTGTGCGCTGATCTGGTTCGGCCATAATATTGCTACCGGTGTCGCGATCGGCGGAATCTTCGGCATTCTCAATACTTCACTTATTGCCAGCCTTACAGGATGTACACTAATTCCGAGCAGTCGGAATCCGGGTCTGGCCGCAGTGTTTTTCGTATTGAAGGTGCCGGTTGTCTGGGGACTTCTCATACTGGGATTTTCGCAGAAGTTAATCGATCCGATCGGGTTTGTTGCAGGTTTCCAGGTTTTCATTCTCTCTATTGTAATCTTCGCAATATATAGCCATATAAAGATACATAGGAGTGCCGCAGCCTCGGATGGAAGTGTGCGAGGTGAAACTGTTTGATCAATATTCACTTACTTGCTGCACAGGGGGCTCATTCAGCCGGTCAGGCTGCGAATGGAGATCATGTCGAGGAAGGACTTCCACACCTTCAGAACATAGTCGGTATGGTGTCGAACTGGACGCATCAGGCATGGATGGCGAACTGGATAAACGTGATATACAGCGTGGCAATCATGCTGATTATCCTCATCTTCTTCTCTTCAGTCGCCAGAAACCTGAAGAAAATACCCGACAGGCGTCAGGCGTTTGTGGAGACCGTTTTTGGCGGACTTGACCGGTTCGTTCAGGATATTCTCGGTCCCGAGGGTCGAATCTACGTACCACTGCTTGGAACCATATTCATTTACATACTGACGATGAACCTGTTCGGGCTGATTCCCATTCTGGGACATTCCCCGTCAAGCAGTCTTAACATCACACTCTCACTCGCACTGATAATTTTCATCACTGTCCAGATTCACGGGATCAGAAGTCTTGGAATAAAAAACTACTTAAAACATTTTGCCGACCTTCCCGAAAAACCCGTCCTCGCCCAGTATATCCTGGCTCCCCTGATGGTGTTTCTGCACGTCATTGGAGAACTCGCCAAGCCGGTGAGTCTTTCACTTCGACTTTTTGGAAACATAACAGGCGAGGACGTACTCATTGCGGTATTTGTGATGCTCGTAGCATTTGTCCCGTTGCAGGTTTTTGTTTATCCAATAGCTTTACTCGGCAGTTTCATTCAGGCACTCGTATTCACATTGTTATCGACGGTCTACATCATGCTGATGAGTCCGCACAAGGAAGAGCATTGACGACATTGGTTTCCATCCGCGGAAACACTTTTGTATAAAAATATGGATAAAGGAAAATCCCAAGGAGGATTATCTGAATGGACCTTAGTTTCGGAATAGGCTTCGCACTCCCAATAGCGATTGGTATGGCAGCCATTGGAAGCGGTCTCGGTCTCGGAAAAGCTGTTGAAGGGGCCATGAATGCCATTGGACGACAGCCCGAGGCAGCCCAGAAGCTGTTCGTACCGTTTGTTATCGGTTGCGCTCTAATCGAAGCCCTGACAATTTACGCACTAGTCGCATTCTTCGCTGGACAGGGTATTGCCAGAACCGCGGTCGAAGCGCTTGTTACGATGGCTGAGAACGGTTAAGGCTGACTCAATCCATGGGACTGTGATCCCGCACAGGATGGTGTCCTGAATGCAGGAAATATTTGAGGCGCTGAAAATTGAGCCGGCGCAGATTATATCCAATGTTATCGGCTTCGGAATTTTATGGTGGCTGATACGGAAGTACGCCTGGAGACCGATACTCGACTTCATGGACGAGCGTCGCGAGGAGATCGCCGGCAACTTCCGTAAAATCGACCAGGAGCGTGCCGACCTGGCTGGTCTCAGGGATGAGTACCAGGGTCACCTCGATCGTATCGATGATGAAGCCTCCCGCCGTATCAATGATGCGATACGAAAAGGCGAGGACGCCGCACGTCAGATCGAGGCGAACGCGAGATCGAAGGCCCAGTCGATAATCGAGAAATCCCACGCGGATACCGAGCGAATTATCGAACAGGCCAGGCTCGATCTCAAGAATTACGTGGTCGACATGGGAGTCGAGGCAGGTAAGAAAGCCGCGATGGAAGTTCTCGATGAGAGCACCCACCGGAGGCTGGTCGAGAGATTTGTCGAGGAACTTGGGCATGTTCGCTAAAATAATAGCAGATCGATACGCAAGGGCGGTTCTTCACAGTTGCCCGGATCTCGCTGCAATCGAGCGAGCCAAGGACGAGCTTATAATGTTTGGCGACGCCTACAGAGCCTCGGAGATGGTTCGGGCGTTTCTGCTCAACCCCAAAATGCCCGCCTCGGTCAAGATCTCGATCCTCCAGGCCGGTTTCAGTGAGAAACTTGGTCCGGAGACCATGCATCTCCTGATGCTTGTCCTGGCCAAACGGCGACAGTCGATTCTGCCTGATATAGCAGACAGATACACTGTGCTGGTCGACCAGGTAAGGGGCGTTGAGATTGCGGTAGTGGTTACGGCTGTTCCGGTCGAGTCGGACCTCCGGAAACGGCTTATCGACTCCGTTCAGCGTTTCGGCACCAGGAAAGTCGAAGTGACTATGAAAGTCGATCCGTCGATTCTCGGCGGGGTTGTTGTCAGGTTGGGAGACAGGCTGATCGACGGCAGTCTGAAGAGGAGATTCCAGGATATCAGGCGGGCCATGCTCGCTGCTCGTCTGCCGAGATTGTCCATGAATGAGAAGTAATCCGGTCTTGCCGGTTAGATGAGTTCGATCGGTTGAGGGAATAAATCTATTATGATGCGTGTACTGATTCTTACTATGATTTGCCTGCTTTGCTCAGGCTCAACAGCTCAGGCTGATGAGAGAGTCGATCTCATCAATTACACTGACGAGAAGTCCGTACAGGAATCTGATACGGATTCCGGGTACATCCTCGAAGCCGCCTGGCAGGTAGCCGACCCCCTGGGGGAATTCGCTCCTGCTCTTGGTGCGGCAGGCGCTCTTAACAGGGCGCTCGGTATTGTTTTCTCGGGACATGCTTCCGAGCAACAGATCGAAATGCAACTCCGGTTGATTGAGGATCGCGAAGGAAACGGAGTTCGCTGGGCACCCTTTGCTGAGGATGTCCTTTCCGAATTGCAGGTTTCAATTGACATGGTGTTCCCTGAACCCATAGAGCTTCGTCCGTTCGACATGGAACCCAGCGAAATTCCGACGGTAACACCGGACAACCCGAACATCGTGGCAGTCCGGTATGACGACGAGGAATACCTGGAACGCCTGCTTCAGCGGCTTTATTTCAAGCTGATACAGGGTCCCGTTCTTCTGACTGTGCCGTATTCCGGCAGCAGCGAAAGAGTTCCGGAGGAGTATCGCGACTGGAACAACTTCCGCTATGCCGGCAACGACAACGTCATGGAATGGGACGATATCCGTCTGGTATGGGTTGACTGGGAACTTACTCAGACAGTTGTTTTACGTTACGAAGACGGGCTTATAGCCTGCTACGATTCAGGTAACAAGTATTACATCGATCATACTGCAGCCGTAGCGGCTGCAGGGGCGATGTTCGCTCATCCGGATATCGATTCATACGGGAACGGCAGCGCGTTGAATTACGTGCTGGTTCCCCTGGAAGAGTAATCCGGATAGCAGTCGACTAGCGTTGAATAGCAGTTAACGAAAAGAAAAAAGGAAGGGAAACCGGTGAGTGATTCACTGAGACCCGAAGAAGTAGCGTCAATAATCCAGGCCGAGCTTCAGAGCTTCACACAGCCCTTGAAGCTGGAGTCGGAGGGCACGATCCTGCAGATCGGAGACGGTATCGCCCGAATCTATGGACTCCAGGAAGCCATGGCCGGGGAGCTTCTGGAATTTCCTCCCCTGCCCTCCGGTGATGCGGTCTACGGCATCGTGATGAACCTCGAAGAGGACAACGTCGCAGCCGCGCTTTTCTCGAAAAGCGACCACATCAAGGAAGGTGACCCGGTCAAGCGTACCGGCAGAATCGCGGAGGTTCCGGTCGGCAACGCGATCGTGGGCAGGATCGTGAATGCGGTCGGCCAGCCGCTCGACGGCAAGGGACCGATTGCCTACACCGAGACGCGACCGATCGAGCGTATCGCCGCAGGTGTCGTTCAGCGCCAGCCGGTGAACGAACCGCTTCACACAGGCCTGAAGGCTATCGACAGCATGACCCCGATCGGTCGGGGACAGCGTGAGCTTGTTATCGGCGACCGTCAGACCGGTAAAACGGCTCTCCTGATCGACACGATCATCAACCAGAAAAATGCCGACGTTCCGGTCAACTGCATCTATGTCGCGATCGGGCAGAAACAGTCCACGGTCGCGCAGGTCATCAAAGTCCTGGAAGAGTACGGCGCCATGGAATACACAACCGTGGTTTCCGCTACCGCCTCCAACCCCGCGCCCATGCAGTTTATCGCCCCCTATGCAGGGTGCGCGATGGGCGAATTTTTCGCGGAGAACGGCAAGCATGCCGTACTGTTCTACGACGATTTGTCTAAACACGCAGTTGCATATCGCGAGCTGAGCCTGCTCACAAGGCGACCACCAGGTCGCGAGGCTTATCCCGGCGACGTTTTCTACCTTCACTCCAGGCTCCTGGAGCGAGCGTTGAAATACAACGATGAACTGGGCGGCGGAAGCCTGACCGCCCTGCCGGTGATCGAGACACAGGCCGGTGACGTTTCTGCGTACATCCCGACAAACGTCATCAGTATCACCGACGGCCAGATCTACCTGGAAAGCGATTTATTCTATGCGGGTATCCGTCCGGCAATTAACGTAGGTCTGTCGGTCAGCCGGGTCGGCGGCAAGGCGCAGACCAACATGATGAAATCGATTGCAGGTATGCTCCGAATCGATCTTGCACAGTACCGCGAGCTAGCGAGTTTCGCGCAGTTCGGAAGCGATCTCGATGAGATGACCCTGAAGCGCCTGCGACGCGGTGAACGCATGACCGAGGTCCTGAAACAACCGCAGTACCGCCCGATGCCTGTCGAGGATCAGGTTATCGTCATCTACTGTGCGGTTGAAGGCCATCTCGATGAATTCGAGCTGGATAAGATCAACGAGTTCGAGCAGACTTTCATCCCGTGGATGAAGTCGGAACATCCGCAGATCATGCATACTCTTCGGACAACGAAGAAAATGAATGATGACACCAAAGCTCAGTTCGAAAAAGCAATCGAGCAGTTTATACCCAAGTTTCGTAAAGGAACGATCGCATCAATAAAAAATAGCCCGGAAACCGAAACTGTCGAGGGATCGGAAGCTGAGGAAGGGGTCGCTGAGGAGACTCCTGAGTAACCGATCCTCATTCACTTTCCGTTCGCCTGACGGGTGTCTTAATAATGCAGGGGGACAGGTGGAGGAACGATATGGGACATCGAAGCCTGGCAATAGGAACAATTCTTCTCCTGGTATTCCTCAGCCCTTCAGCGTGGGGTCAGGAATTCTACAATCCGGTGTCCTGGAGCTACACCGGACCCATGGTAGAGGACGGCACATGGGATATCGAGGTTACATCCTCGGGCAGATTGTTCATGCCCGGTGACGGGCTGACCCTGGGAATCGAGTTCAACATCAATTCTGTCGGATTGACTTACAACATCGACCGAATCGAGGGAATTTACACACTCGTTACAGGCTCCCGCGTTTTCGATGAAAACGGTAATATGATCGGCAATTCCCACGCAATGGTCAGCACCCTCCTTACCGGAGTGGGTCTGCCCGTTGAAGGTGAATCATTCGGACTCCCAACCGACCGTTTCGGCGGTGCGTTCCATCATCCGATCGATTCCTACATGGTCACGCCCACCGACGAGCTGACTGTCGATCTCGAATCGGGGACTCTTACCGGCACCACGGTGCATGGAATCCTTCTCAATCCCGATATCCCTGCCGGCTGGTACCAGATACGGGTAGATGTCGGACTGGAGATTGTTGAAGGATCCATGACTACTCTCTGGGGACAGGACCCGACACTCGCTACAACGACGAGGGACGAACATTCATACATCATCACAAGTCCGGTGGCGGTCGGGACCGAATTGCAGCCGAGGATGACCTGGACCCTGTTCTCGCAGATGCTCCCGAATGGCGGTGTTATCGCACTGGAGGACCAGGGTTACGCTGCGAGCACTCGCGGCATCGGATTCAACACCCGGGCAATCCTTCCGATGACCGACAGTCGAGGCAGCCAGGCTCGGTATCTTATTGAGCCGGAGTTTCCCCTGGTCTGGAATCCGTTTATGCGCGGGGCAGGCACACAACTCGATCTCGACTACCATTCCGGATGGATGGAAGTCAGGATCGAGAATCCCGACGAAACGATAGTAAATCTCGGAGGCGCACCGTTTTCCGGACGTCGCGGAATGGGTGCGACAACTCTGCAGAACCGTTTTGAATACAGTTTTTCATCGTACGGCCGGCATCGAATTGAAGTAACCGGCTGGATCAGTGATGCCTCCGGACAGATTTACACGGGTGGTGGAGTCTACGAGGTTTACGTCGCCCGTCTGCTGGATATTGAACCCAATATCCTGCCCGGCACACCCTTCAGAAAAAACGAGTATTTCGACTCCGGCTTCCAGTTGTTCCCGTCCCTGCCTGCGAACGTTGAAATTGCATGGGAACTCGATCCCTGGTCGAGAGAAGACCCGAATGACGGATGGTTTACAGCCCGGGCCAACAGGTGGGGCTACTTTTCACCACCGATCGTCAGCGCGAGAAACAGGATCGACCGCGAAACCCGTATCCAGTTCAACGATCCCGGTGAATATCGGGTTACTTATCGAGCTACATACCGCGAACCGGACGGTACTCTCTGGCTCGGCGAAAAAACCATTACCGGGATTGTTTACTCGGATGACCCGATCGAACTCGCCAGCCGTCCGCCTTCAACCGGATCGTTCTCGATCACATCCGATGCCCGCTACCATCCGGTGCCTGCGGATTCAGGCGATACCATGCTGATTCCGGTTCCCGGAAATCCGGACCTTCCTACGGTCTATACCTTCCCGATCGGTTTCATCCTGGGCGAGCAGACCGGATTCAGAACCGACGACAGCGCGCTTCTGGAAGTTTCCAGCGGTACTGCGGGAACGTTTGTCGTTCCCAGGCTCGCGGGAGCAACCGGACTATTCCCGAGAATGTACCATAATGATATCGACCGTCGGGCCTATATTGTTTCGACTGCAGCCAGATCCGACAGCTACGAGCAGAGCCGGGTCGGTGAAGGAAATCCAGCCGCCCATCTGCCCTATCCTGTATTTCCATGGCTGCCGGGAGAGCTGTCGGCTGACGGTCCGGGAGATTTGTACCACTTCTGGTCGGGCATGGTTTACCGTGATATCACCAGTAACACCACTCGATACGGCTACTATTCAGCCGGTGGCGCTGTCAGCTCGAGTGTTTCATCGGCCAGAGTTCATGTTGAAGGCGCACCTCTTGTGAACGACGGATGGGGCACACACAGTCTTGTAATGCACAATACCGCGATCCGTCCCGGTTCAATCGTCAGCGAAGGCGCACCGTTCACGCCGGGTGCATACTATCTTCCGCTTCCGTTGAACTCGACACTGGAATTCACGGTCACTCCTCCCCATGGAGACGAGCGAACCATCACGATCACCGGCGATAACCGGGGATACGCCAATAACATCATGGATCGATTCGATCTCGACCGCCAGGGCGTCTGGCTGTGCGACGCAAAACTGTTCCAGGACGATGAGGTCGGCGGGATTCTTGGAGTAAACATAGCCGAACCATGGGCATTTTATGTGATCGATTCCGGCAACAGTCAGCCGATTCGGTTCCACCTTCCGCCCAGTATCACAATCGATGAAGAAGTGATTTACCTTACCGGTGACCTGCTGGAAGGCGACATAGTCGAAGGCACTGCTTTCATATCCACTACCTTCAACGGCGCGGTGATCGAGCAGACCTCCAGAACCATTATGAATGGAGGGTTCATCTACTCGGTCGATCTGGTCCAGGTTTCGACATCCTATCCGAGTTTCGATCCGCAGGATCCCGCGGACAGGCTGGTAATTTCGGTTTTCGTAATCGGACGCAACGTGGACGGCGGTCTTCGTCATGCCGCAAGACTGATTTATTACGAAGGCGGAAACCTTTATGCAGGTGAAAAAGACTACAGCAGTATCGATCCCTTAACCCGCGAGGAGAGACTTCGCGAACTCGCCGAAATGGCCGAAACCCTGGAATCGCACGAGATCAGGGACCGGGTTCCGATTGAAAGCGAGACGGAAACAGATTGAAAGAATAAGCTATGGTTTCACTCAGAGACCTGAAACGTCGCATTAAATCGGTGGAAGGCATCCGCCAGATTACTCGCGCCATGGAAATGGTCGGCGCGACCAAGCTGCACCGGTCGCAGATGAGGATCGAAGCCGGTCGTCCATACACCGAAAAAATGGACGAAATTCTCAGCCATCTCTCGGAAGCAGTACAGGCCGGGATCGTCCATCATCCGCTGATGGAGCCACACGAGGAGTGCAACAATCTTCTGATTATCGGTGTGGCGTCGGATAAAGGTCTGTGCGGGAGTTTCAACTCGAATGTCATCCGGCGGATCGAGGGTAGAATCCGTGAAGCCAAAGAGGACGGCATTGAAACCGAGCTTCTGTTGATCGGGAAAAAACTACACGACTATTTCTCACGTCGCGGTCGGAAAATCCACCCGTCATCTGAAAATCTCAAATCGATCGATCAGTCGCTTCCACTCGAACTGCTCGCCGACCTGACATACCTCTGTACTTACGCATACCAGCTTGGCGAGTTTGACCGGGTAGAAATGATCTACTCCGAGTTCCACAGCGCGGTTCGTCACGAGGTGGTGCAACACCAGTTTCTGCCGATTGTCGGACTGGAGCCTGAGTTGGACGAAACAGATAAGAAACAGGAAAAATCCCGGGACTACATCTTCGATCCCGATCCGGACGAGCTTTTCTCCCTTCTCATACCGAAGTATGCAAGAGTCATGATGTTCAGAACGCTTGCCGACAGTCTTGCGAGCGAACACAGTGCGCGCATGAACGCAATGCACAATGCAACAGAAAACGCGGCCGACATGATAAAGGAGCTGACGCTCAAGCGTAACAAGGCTCGGCAGGCTGCAATCACCAAGGAGCTTTCCGAGATTGTCGGAGGAGTGGAAGCTCTCAAGGGCTAGATGGACTGAAGGATAAACCAAGGAGCACATACTGTGAGCATTGGAACGATAACCCAGGTAATCGGACCCACTGTCGATGTTGAATTTCCGCCGGAAGGACTTCCGGAGTTGTTTAACGCCCTTCGAATTCAGGACGAGGCCAGAAGTATCGACCTGGTGGTCGAGGTCGCACAGCACCTGGGCAATTCAACTGCGCGATGCATCTCGATGGGATCCACCGACGGGCTTCGAAGGGGTATGTCGGTTGAGGATATGGGCAGCCCTATCGAAGTACCTGTCGGCGAGGACTGCCTCGGACGAATCTTCAACGTCATCGGGCTTCCGGTCGACTTCCCCGATATCCTGCCCGACACCCAGGAGCGCTACCCGATTCACCGACCGGCTCCACCTCTCATCGAGCAGTCAACCGAGACCGAAATTTTCGAAACCGGCCTGAAAGTTGTCGATCTGCTCGCTCCGATTCCCAAAGGCGGCAAGGTCGGTCTGTTCGGTGGTGCAGGTGTCGGGAAGACAGTTCTCATCATGGAGCTGATCAACAACATCGCGAAGGTTCACGGCGGTCAGTCGGTGTTCTCCGGTGTTGGAGAGCGCACCCGCGAGGGCAACGACCTATGGCTGGACATGGCCGACGCTCACGTGACTCCCACATGGTCAGACGAGGAACGCGCTAAAAAGAAACAGACCAGTGCACGCTACAAACCTCCTGCGTTTGCACTTCTCCACACCGACGACCAGGGGAAAACGGATCGAAAGTCGATTCCCATGGGAGAGTCATCTTTCGGCGATCACAAGTTCAATTTCGATTATGACTACATTGCCCGGATCTACACACTCACCTGCGACGATAAACCTGTAACACTCGATCACGAGATCGATATCGACGGCAAGACCTGGGTAATCAACGAATTCGAGCGCGTTCTGGATAAAACCGTACTGATTTACGGCCAGATGAACGAGCCGCCCGGCGCCCGACTCCGTGTCGGACTCACCGGACTCACTCACGCCGAATATTTCCGCGACCAGGGTCGCGACATTCTACTTTTCATCGACAACATTTTCCGGTTCGTACAGGCAGGCAGCGAGGTTTCCGCTCTGCTGGGACGAATGCCGTCCGCCGTAGGTTATCAGCCGACCCTGGCTACCGAGATGGGCGCTCTGCAGGAGCGGATTACATCGACCACCACAGGCTCTATCACCTCGATGCAGGCCATCTACGTCCCGGCGGACGACCTCACCGACCCCGCTGTGGCAACCACGTTCGCGCACCTCGACGCATCGGTGGTTCTGTCGAGGCAGATCGTGGAGCTTGGTATTTACCCGGCGGTCGATCCGCTCGACTCAACCAGCCGAATCCTGGACCCGCTTGTTGTCGGTGACGAGCATTATACAGTCGCAAGGAGAATTCAGGAGGTTCTGCAGCGATACAAGGACCTTCAGGACATCATCGCGATTCTGGGTATGGACGAGCTTGCTGATGAAGACAAGATCATCGTGGGTCGGGCCAGAAGAATCCAGAAGTTCATGTCGCAGCCGATGTTTGTCGCCGAGGCGTTCACAATGATTCCGGGCGAGTATGTTCCGGTCAAGGAAACGATTCGGGGTTTCAGAGAAATTCTTGACGGCAAGCACGATGAATTACAGGAAGCGGCTTTCACTTATATCGGCTCGATCGAGCAGGCTGTCGAGAAGGACAAAATGCTGAGAAAGGCCTGAGAACCTGATCTGAACAGACGATTATGCCTGGACAACTCTTCAAATTAATGATCGCGACCCCGTCCGGATGGGCTGCACGTGACGACGCCGAGAGCCTGATCGTTCCGGGCGTCACGGGATATCTCGGAATTCTGGCGAACCATGCCCCGCTGATGACCGCACTTGGGATCGGTAAACTGTCCTACCGCGACAACTCCGGATACGATCACTTATTCGCGGTCACCGAGGGTTTCCTGGAAGTGTCGGACAATGTAGTGACGATCATCGCAGACTCCGCAGAAACCCGCGAGGATATCGATATCGACCGTGCACGGAACGCTCTGAAAAGAGCCGAAAAGAGGCTTGAGGAAGCGTCGATCAGCCCGGAAATCGATATCGAACGTGCCAGGATCGCCTACAGACGCGCACTGAACAGGATAAGGGTAGCAGAAGGCAAATCGATAGTGGAGTAACGTAACCC
>SDBT01010473.1_pt1 | contig 14964 bp, 10 predicted proteins | sample 2277101 | NCBI WGS metagenome assembly SDBT01 (sample SAMN10404973, study PRJNA504765) | marine sediment metagenome | isolation source: marine sediment core GS10_PC15, 103 cmbsf | place: Arctic Ocean: Southern Knipovich Ridge | collected 2010 | reverse complement strand
CGGCGAGTACTACACCCCGCGCGCCGTCACCGCCTTCATGGCCGACCGCATCGACCCCAAGCCCGGCGAGCTTCTCTACGACCCCGCCTGTGGCACCGGCGGCTTCCTCACCTGCGCCATCCGTCACATGCGCGAGCGCTACGTCAAGACGCCGGAAGACGAGCAGACCATGCAGCAGGCCCTGCGCGCCACCGAGAAGAAGCAGCTCCCACACATGCTCTGCGTCACCAACATGCTGCTCCACGGCATTGACGATCCGTCGTTCGTCCGTCACGACAACACCCTCGCCCGTCCCTACATCAGCTACACCAAGTCCGACCGCGTCGACATTGTCCTCACCAATCCGCCCTTCGGCGGTCGCGAGGAGGACGGCATCGAATCCAACTTCCCCAAGCACTTCCAGACCCGCGAGACCGCCGATCTGTTTCTCGCCCTCATCGTGCGCCTGCTCAAACCGGGCGGCCGCGCCGCCGTGGTGCTGCCCGACGGCACTCTCTTTGGCGAAGGCGTCAAGACGAGGCTGAAGGAGCACCTGCTCGAGGAGTGCAATCTCCACACCATCGTCCGCCTGCCCAACAGCGTGTTCAGGCCTTACGCCTCAATCGGCACCAACCTGCTCTTCTTCGAAAAGGGCGAGCCCACAAAGGAGATCTGGTTCTACGAGCACCGCGTGCCCGAGGGCCAGAAGGCCTACTCCATGACCAGGCCGATCCGGCTGGAGCATCTCGAGCCCTGCATCGAGTGGTGGGACCGGCGCGAGGAGAACGGTGTTGCCTGGAAGGTCACCATCGAAGAGATCAAGGAGCGGGGCTACAACCTCGATTTCAAAAACCCCCACGTCGAGGACGACGATCACGGCGACCCCGAAGAGCTGCTCGCGAAGCTCGAAGAGAGCGAGGCGAAAGCCGCCAAGCTGCGTGACAAGCTCAAGGCGATACTGGCGGAGGCTCTGCTTCGATGAATGCCGACGACACCAGGTTGGTTCACGATTTCATGCGAGTCGCCGAAGGTGACGGCGAGAGCCGCCTCGAGATCGGCATCGTCGAGTGGTCCGGCCCCCACTCGCCCAAGCTGCACTGGAAGACCTATCGCACCTGGAGCAAACCACCAAACCCAGAGCAGCTGTCGGCGGCAAGACGTTCGGCACTTCAAGACACGCGGTTCTTTAGCGTGTGCCGGAAGTGTGGTGAGCAAAACAACGCGGGTCACATGCACGACATCGAAACCTGCCAGGCCTGCGCTGAGCGTCATCTCGGCGTCGTCTACTGAGCGCCCTAGAACCATGAATACCAACACCCTGCTACAGCATTTCGACGAGATCAGCGAGGCGCCGGATGCGGTGTCGAGGTTGCGGCGGTTCATTCTGGATCTTGCGGTGCGGGGGAAGCTGGTGGAGCAGGATCCGGGGGATGAGCCGGCGAGCGAGCTTTTCAGAAGAATCGAAGTCGAGAGACGTCGCCTTGAGGAGGCCAAGAAGAAAAAGAAGGGCCGGTGCCCCCCCGAACTGGAAATGGAAGACGCCCCCTTCGAACTGCCCGGTTCTTGGCTGTGGGTGAAACTGGGGAGGATTGGTGACTGGGGCTCTGGCTCTACCCCTTCTCGGGGGGTGACCGAGTATTACGGAGGTGACGTTAGTTGGCTCAAGAGCGGGGAACTTAGGGATCGCCTCGCTCTCGTTGGTTCAGAAGAGACAGTCTCAGAACTCGCGCTTGAGGAATGCACATTCCGCCGCAATCAGCCGGGCGATGTTCTTGTTGCCATGTACGGTGCGACGATCGGGAAACTGGCGATTCTCGGCGAGGAGGCGGTTACTAATCAGGCTGTATGTGGTTGCACGCCGTTCCCTGGCGTGATCAATCGGTATCTTTTTGATTTTCTTCTGTCTTGGCGGACGCATTTCCACACGTTGAGTGAAGGCGGTGCTCAGCCAAACATTTCAAAGGTCAAGATCATCAATACACCGTTCCCCCTGCCCCCGCTGGGCGAACAGCACCGCATCGTCGTCAAGGTGGACGAGCTCATGGCCCTATGCGACGAGCTCGAGGCGGCGCAGACCACGCGCGAAAAACGCCGCGACCGCCTCGTCGCGGCCACCCTCCACCGCCTCAACAGCGGCGACACCGATCCCGACTCAGCCCGCACCTTTAAACAGACCGCCAGCTTCTACTTCAACCACCTCCCACGCCTCACCACCAAACCCGAACACATCCGACAGCTCCGGCAGACGATTCTTAACCTCGCCGTACGTGGGAAGCTCGTTCCCCAACATTCAGGAGAGGAACCAGGATTAGAGTTATTCAATCGGATCAGGTCGGAAAGGGAAAGGCTTGAGAGCGAGGGAAAGGCGGCTCGAATCAAGGCGTTGCCTCCGATCGCAGCCACCGAAGTGCCGTTCAGTATTCCTCCAAGCTGGGCGTGGGTCCGAACCCAGGAAATCTCGACCAGGGTCAGTGATGGTGTCCACAAAAAACCCAACTACGTTGACTCGGGGGTGCCGTTCATCACTGTGAGAAACCTCACCGCGGGCTCCGGCATCAGTTTCCAGGAAACCAAGTTTATTTCCGAGGCTGATCATGAGCAGTTCATCAAAAGGACCCACCCAGAAAAAGGGGATGTACTAATCACGAAAGACGGCACAATTGGGGTTACCCGGGTAATCGAAACAGATCGAGTTTTTTCGATCTTCGTTTCCGTCGCGCTCGTGAAGCTAGTAGAGAGGCGAACCAACGCCTTCTTCGCCTTGTGCTTAAACTCAGGAGCGGTCCAATCCCAGATTGTCCCTAAGGGAGCGGCGTTGAAACACCTTCACCTCGTCGACCTTAGGCATCTTCCGATCCCGCTTCCCCCGCTCGCCGAACAGTGCCGTCTCTTGGCGAAGTTGGATGAGATGATGGCCCTTTGCAGCCAGCTGGATTCCCAACTCTCCGACGCCTCGACCATTAGTCACCACCTTCTTGAGGCGACAATCAATGAGACTCTGACTGGGGGCAGATGTCTTTCGGAAGCAGGCTCGTAATGGAAGGTCTCGCTGTACACCTGTCATCGCATCCGCAAAAAAGGACTCGGGTGCCCTGGATTAAGCCGCAGTGGCGCGTTAGTAGTCAATTGAAGGGGCACCCAGTAAAGAGTCTCTGTGGTCGAGACGCGGGACTGGCCCCATGGGAATATCTGACCCGTTGTGCAGGGTCCGGGGGCTCGTAAGATGGCCGACACCAGAATTCGTACACTCAGCTTACCGCAGGCATCAATAAAGGTCGCTGTGGAGTACTACAACGAAAACGAGAAATCAAAACTCGACAATTATTCGACAGCCGAAAAGATCCGCAGCGTCGTCAACGAGGGCGTAACCATATCGACCGCAGAGTTCCTAACGTATTACCTATTCCATAAGAAGCGCCCTGGCAAATTCGGATGGCGAAATTATGAAGAGGTCGGTTGCCACATAGATGCGGCACTGGCTGAGTTAAGTGGTTGGGTGGAATTCAACGGCTACTCGATTTCTACACCGAATGATGTTGATCCACAGGACAGGGCGATTACGGAACGTATTGGCGAAAGCATCGGGTTGTCAGTCATAAGCAAGATCCATGAGCTTACTGCCGCTGATTGGGGCAAGATCCCAGAGGGAAAAACTAAGACCTTTGACTACGAAATCGCCAGCGACGGTATGCAAATCGTACAGATGGAGGCCAAAGGAAGCTGTACCCCAGACAACTCTGTGAAAACGGATTCGATAAGGAAGCAAAAGAGCAGTATCGCGGACAAAAAGAGCACTATCTTGCCGATGGAAAACGATGGGGCATACGATTTCCCCGCCGACGTTCGGTACGGAACCATCGGGGTCATGGGGGAGCAACCCACCGTCCCAGTCCGCTGCTACCTCGTCGACCCGGCTGCAGAGAATTATGATGACTGGCCGAGACGGCTTCGCGTTCTTCAGCGCGTGCGATTCATCCGAGACTGGATCTCCTTCATAAGCCCACGGTCTCAACTTGCTGCAGCCCTCAACACGAGATTTGCAGCTCTTGAAAAACTGTCCGATCCGCTGTTGCTCGATGATGTTCCCTTGTTGGGTGGCCGCGGCGAGCCGCTGGCGTTCAACCGGATCGGCGGAACCCAGGTAGACTACTCTTCCTTCTTTGCCTCCAAGTCCCGCATTACCGACGGCCCCGCAGGCGGTATCACGCTGCAACTGCCAAACGACGATCTGTTTTTCATCGGCGTCCGAGAAGCGCTTGTCGAAATGGCTGCTGGACAGCAACTGACGAGGATTGCCGAATTCAAAACTGAATCAGGCTCGATGAGGAAGACTGTACGATGCGTCTTCCCAATCGGTGCGTACCGTCGACTGCGCCTCCCTTCACATATTGAAGAACGCGTGTCGAAAAGTGGTAAATACTTCTGGTTCGAAATGTCGGGAGAGATATACCATTCAGACACGGGGATCCTGTTTGGTGTCCTGCCGCTGCATGAGGCAATTAAATAGGAGAGTTGAGTGCCAACTGGTGCTTTCCACCCTGATATTGCAAAAGTGCCAGGCCCGCAGTTCCGTAATCACTTGCTCCAGCCTTCCCGAAAACCGAGAACAACTACAGAACTGCGGACCTGTGCACCCATGCAACAATCGAAGGGTGGCACCCATGCAAAGGAGCCCACATGGACGGTGAAACGCAACTGCGCGCGCTGCTCACCAAATTGGATGCGACAGATCCCCCGGTTTCGGTGACTGACATCGTGGCTCCGTTTCGAGTGCTACAGAAAGACCTCGAGGAACAGGGAATCCCGATCCCCGAATCGCTGAGATACGAATTGATCGCGTACACATTGATTGGTCGTATCGGACAGGAGGACGAGTCTCGTTGGGGGACATACTACGGTCCAATGGCTGTATTCTCGGATAACGAAGGCAAGGAATATGATGCTCCCGATTTAGAGTCAATCACCGAAGGTGCGCTCGAATATTGGCAAAATCGCCATCGGGCAACTTCAAATATCGTTGCTCGCATGAGGTATGCGGATCTGATTTGGGACTTTTCGAAGACGGTCGCAGGGTCAAATCCTGATGTTGAATATGCCCAGAGCGTTATCGACAGCACGATCGATCTGCTCAAGAAAGGATGGTACGAATCTGTGCGCCACGCCTGGTTGGCTATTGAAAGGGCGCTGTCGGTTGCCCTGAGCATTAACGACAAAGCAAGAGTGGCGAAGGTTCGTGACGAGCTGATCCGTTATGAAAACTCGGTGTGCAATGATGAAAGCCCCGGTTCCTGGGGCAGATCATTTGATTTGCTGGTACTCAATAAATCGGTAGACCTACCTGATGTGCAGGAGGACCGGATCATCTTGGACCTGGAGGGCCGTCTAGCGCGGGTTGTGTCGCCTGATGAGGGGACACCTATATCGCCGTTAGCGGTGGACCACGCTACGTTTAGGTTGGCGAATTACTATAGCCGGAAAGACAGGTGGGACGACGTGAAACGCGTAATGCGCCTATACCGTGACGCCCACCTCGAGCTTGCGAATTCACCTGCGGTCTCAGCATCAATATCAGCGGCTTGGTTGCAGCGCGTTGCTGATGCGCTTCGGGCGAAAGGCATGCGAGACGACGCCAAGGTTGTGCTTTCGCGCCTGGAGCAAGTGCAGGGCAGGATTGGAGAGGAGCTAACCAGTCATAGTCATGAAGTGAGCATTTCGAAGGAAGAGCTTGATCATTGGCTTGATGACATAACCGCCGGCAGAATCGACGAGGTGTTCTCACGGGTTGCTCATTACTTCGTGCCGCGTCGAGAACAAATCGAGGAACAGATCAAAGATCTCGCGGAGAAGGCACCTTTACAGGCCTTGATCCAGAACGTGATCACTGATGAAAATGGTCGCGCCCTGGGTACGGTCGGATCCGTCCAAGACGATTTCGAAGGCCATATTGTTAGGCACATAGCGCAGTCGATTCGTTTCCAGGTGCCATTTCTGCACAGGGTCTTGAAACGCCTCGAGACCAGCGGGATGCTCGATGTCGAATCGTTTTTGGACCATCTGTTCTGTAGTCCGGTCTTCGACCCGTCTCGACGTGAAATCTTCCGGAGCGGGATCGCCGCGTATATGGTTGAAGACCACATCACCGCAATCTCCGTGTTAACTCCACAGGTTGAAGAAATACTGAGGGAGATTGTGAGGCTTTCTGATGAGCCTGTTTTGAAGCCTGGTAAACACGGAGGACAGAACCTCAAGAACCTTGCGGATCTGCTTCGAGAACAGTGTGTCCTGAAAGCGCTTGGGGACGACGCTGCCAAGTATCTTTCCGTGTTGCTGGAAGATCAACGAGGTTGGAATCTGAGACATGAAGTCTGTCATGGATTGCTGGCTCGGGCCGGCTTCAGTGCGGTCGCCTCTGATCGGCTCATCCATGTTCTAATCTTGTTGGCCCAACTCAGAGAAACGGACGAACCATTAGTCAAATCGTGATGACCGATAAAGGTCCCGGCACCGCTTTGTACAATTGTTGGCTGGATGGAGCTCAGCGCAGGGGCGAAAAGGCCGAGAATACGTGGGCGCTAAATGACAAGGGGTCTTGGTGGAAGGCGGCTAATCCTGTTACAGGTACCCGTCGCAGGTTTGAGCCGGCTCGTGATGGCCCAGCCGGTGGAATTCGAATAGGTGCTGTTTAATCAGTCGCCAGACTCCCCGAGGGCCGTCCGAAGCCCAGCGAGGCGGTCGAGGGCGATCGAGAGCACTTTGTTCACGGGTGGTTCGAGCTTGAGCTCCCAGTCTCTGCCGTCGGCTTGCAGCCGAAGAAGCCTGATGCGGGCGATGTTGACGGCGTGTTCACGGTGTATCCGGACGAATCCGAAGGGCTCGAACAGCGGCGCCACCTCGCCGATCGGCCTGACATCCACAAGCGGTGTACGCGAGCGCAGGCGGACCTCGGTTTCCCCACCCTTGGCCCGGAGGTAGTACACATGCTCGGGGTCGAGCGCGCGATGCTCGCTCCGGGAGACGTGAACGACGACACGACTGACCGCCATACTGACTTTGTAACACGACCTGGTCACTACGCGCACCAGTTGGTCAATCAACGCACCGGTTGGTCTTGTGGCATCGGTGCCTCTATAAAGGAAAACGTATTAAGGAAATAGGTATGATTCGGGTTGGGCTGGCGTCAGCGCCGCGCGCCGAGAGGGAGGTTTCCCATGCTGCGAACCGCGGTCGTGATCGACGAGCGGTACGAGGAGCACCAGACCGGGTACGGGCACCCGGAACGCGCGGAGCGGGTCGCGGTTCTCCGTGACCTTATCGAAAGCCTAGGTGGCGCCGGCCTCATCCGGGTCGAGGCGCGGCCGGCGACACCTGTGAATGGTATCCAAAACCCGCGGGTTTTGGATACCATTCACAGGGAGGACTGCATCGTGGTGGGGTGGATGACCACGGAGCAAGATCATGACCTCCGGGCACAGTTCGTGTCACCAGTCTTCCAGGAAGTCGCGCTTCTTCTCTATCTCGATCTGATTTCGGATCCCTTCAACAATCCTCTCGAGGTATTGCTTGTGCTGTAGGAGCACCGCGTCGTCCACGAGCGGCAGAAGAGACTCAATGTAGTCTGCACGCTTCTGCAGAGTTGGAATAGCGCTTCCCGAATACGACCATGAGTAGGGCTCAAGAGGGAGTATCTTGAAGTCATCGAGATTCTGATTATTTTCCAAGAAGAGCTTGACGAAGGCGCGTCGCCGGTCAGTCGAGAAGTCGGAAATGACACTGAAGAGTAATCTCATTCCCTCGGAATCCTCGTTGCGCTCTTCGATGACCATTCGTAGGAACTCGTCCTGCCGTTCAAAGATCTCCCTGTCATCTGGTGAACTCTTCTTAGTTCGAAAGAACGTAGCCAGATCCGTACAGAAAAACGCGGGACGCTCCTGTTCGATGGACCGAATATGGTCGACAAGGCGGACCATGAGTTCCGTCGCGTCACCTCGCTTCCATAGGAAGGAGAAGTCGAGAGAGTCATCGTGTCGACTGATCCACCCTCTCCGACCAAATTTCCAATCGGCGAATTCGAACAAGAAGTCCGGATCTGCCTCAAGAATCCGGGCGAGTGTTTGCCCATCGTAGTCGGTGTACCGATTCGAGCCACAATCAGCCAAGTAGGCCGACTTGAGGAGCTCGAGATCGCTTGCGAAGAGTTCCAGGATCGATTTGTTGGCCTCTGTATTTGGATTGAACAGGAGAGAAAGAGCGCCGACGCTGCGAGGATCTGCTTCACTTCTTTCCAAGAGAATCTGGGTGACGCGCGCGACAATTCGCTTGTCGATAACACGGTACCTGAGTAAGGCATCGACGTCGCCCGACAGTTGCTCCGGAGCGGCACGGCGATAGAGATCACAGAGTTCCTCAAGTCGTTCCTCTGTGATCTCCTCGGGCGGCAGCGTCGAATAATAGCTGAATAGCCAGCGCTGTCGCGAACTGTAGTTGCAGCTAGTTAGGACCTCCAATGCCCTCTCTGCACCCGCTGTCTCGACAAGTTTCGCCACAACCTCACCATGGAAGAAGGCAAAGGGGTCGTTGCGGCTCAGATACTCCTCTAGCACGACTGGAAGAAGATCCGGGTTCTGATCTGCCAAAGCCAAAAAAACCACCCTGAGAGCCGTCTTGAGTTGATACTCGTCAGGGCCCGACTGGATAGTGCTACTGATCTCCGAACACTGGTCGAACAAACGTCGGTAGTCATCGAGGTCGTAGGTAGCCAAACTCTCCTTGATGCGCTTCTCCTTGAGTTCCTGATATTCAGCGTGCTCGAGCTTCGGATCGCGATGCTCCGTCCGGTCATCAAGAAGGAGTCGAGAGACTGCGAAAGTAGGGCTCTGAAACCTCTTCTCGAGTGCCGTGCTCGACCCGATTCCCTGTTGGCCCAAGAGGTCGAGAAAGTCCTGAACGAATACGCAATGCTCGTAGGACTGTGGGTCTAAATGCTCCTCAGCAAACTCAAGGATTTGGATGGAATCCGCAGCTATGGCTTCCTTTGCGGTGATCTTGTGGCCAGCAGAAGTGTATTTTCGAAGAACCTCGACCGCCGCGTCCTTTAAGCCTGGGTTTCCGTAAAGTACAAACACCCGCGCCAAGATGTCTCGACGAAGTTCGAGAAGTTGGGAGGTAGCCGGCACTTGGAACCGCCTGATCGAAATGGTGCGCCGGCTTTTCGAACTGGTCTCCTCAAACTCCGTCTTGAGAAATGCGCTGGCGACTCGGAGGAACAGCCTCAACAGCAGCTCGCTTTCATTTGCGGTACCTCTCTCCCAAACCAAGTCAATCACGGCTCGCTGAACTATGAAGCCCGAGCTGAACGAATCGAACTTGAAACCGAAGTCGCTCGTCAGGAGCCGGAAGACAGAAGGGGCACCGCTCGGCTTTTTTTCCAAATAGTCGAGAGCAAGGCCGATCGGAGTCCTTCCAGTGGTTTCGGGGCTCTCGCTGAACCTCCCAAGAAGCTCTAGGGCTGGGTCCTCAGCCCTTGTGGGCTCACTCTCCCAATCGAGGGCTGACAGATCCTCACTTTCCCCAGGCATGTTCGCAATTCGTTCTCTTACAAGGAGAAGGACCTCTGTCTGCTTGAAGTACCAGAAGAGTCGAATGAACTTCAAGAACGTCTGCTCATCACCGCCTGCTTCGAGCTTTTTCCAGTAGGTATCGATGTGTGGCCGCATTTGGTCGACTATTGTGTCGCTGTACACGTTGATCGCTGGGCTCAGAGCATCAACTAGGCGATCGCTCAAGGTCGGAAAGAAATTCTCAAGAAGAATCGAAAAGTCGAGTTCCTTTTCCTTGAAGAAGCCGCGGTAAAAGAGATAGGTAGCTAGAACCTGGTCTGAGGTGCGTACTACTTGGTCCTCGTACATGTCGACCGCTTCAAGCTCGTGGAGCTTCCTTACCGCGGACCAGAACGAATCTGGCGAAATCCCGAATGCGGCCTCAATGGCTTCCATCACCGGGGCGTGCGACCGGTCAACGGTGCGAAAGAACGCCACAATTCCTCCGACCTTCAAGACTTCAGAGTCGCTCAGGTCGTCGAGATCTTCGCGGATAGAACTGTAGTACCGCTCATAAAGATCCGAAACGTCAGCGATGCTCTTGAGGGTGTCCTCTCGTTTCGCGATCTGGGCAGCCATGATGGCTAGGCGTGGGTTTCCCTGTGCGATCTCTGTGATCCGGTCGAGATAGAGATGGTTGTGGATTTCGTACTCCTGCTGGACGAGCTTGCGAAGCTCCTCGTCTTGAAAAGGCTGTACGGTGAAGTGAATGAAATCGCCGAACTGCGCTGCCTGTTTTCGAATTTTGTCTGCGGCATAGTCCCTGACGGTTACCACTACTTTGATTTGCCGATCTTCTGCTTGGTTCTGCAGGAGTTGGACTACGTAATCGAAACGGTTTATTCGATTCGCGTCATCGACCAAGAGAAGGTAGCGGCCGGGTTCCGAAAAATGGATCCGTAGGTCTTCGAATAGGTCTGGGCCTCGATTGAGGATGCACAGCGTTCTGCAGTCCGGATGGGCGGCGGAAAAGCGCTTCAGTACTTCCATGGCAAGCCGCGACTTTCCGACGCCGGCGCTCCCGGAGATTACGACAAGGTCACCCTCTTCGAGACCCGTGAGCGCGGTAGCAAGTTCCTCGTCGCGGAAGAAAAACGATGTGCTCAGTGGTGTCGCGAGCGCGTTCTTTCCATACGCGTCAATAAAGTCCTCTGGAGGAAGAACCTGGCCGGTATCGACTTCGATACCGAGGAAGTCTCGCGCAAGTCCAGGGTACTTTTGGTACAGATCGTACGAAAGCGGACCCATCCCGAACGTGTTGAGATTGACGCCAGCCGTCTGACATGCGTCAGCAAGCGCGTTCTCCTCTGTCGGTGTAAGCTGCCCGGTATGGCAAAATACAACCTCCTCGATCTTTTCTAGCGGTATTCCCGTCTGCTCGGGAGTGAGGCATTTGTCTAGATCGCCCTTCAGTTTATTGAAGAGCCCGTCTCGCTGTGTTGTGTGCTCGGCAAAAATGAATTTGCCATTCGGTTGGACCACAAGTGAGTCGGGTGTACCGGATCGGGTCTTGTCTGCTCCAATCACGGCACCGAGAGGGTTGATCCTCTCGTAGCCCCGCTTGTGAAGGTAAGCGTCAGCAAGTTTTTGGAAGGCCCCTCCGCTGAGTTCGAGCAGCCTGCTTTGAATCTGATTCAGCTTCGACATTGATCTGACCCCTAGGCGTTCTGCGCCGATCTCTCCTGAGTCGCAGCCCTGACGAAGGCGTGCCTGATCTGAGAGATAGCGTGCCATTGCTTGAATTCCCTCTTGAAGGGAGGTGCGTATGCGTTCTAGGCCTGCTGATTCGACGCCAGCTTGTTCGTGCTCAGCGATGAGCCCCTCGATCCGTTCCAGAGGGTCCCGGCCGGAGTCGCCGACAACAGTGCGTTCAAGAGCGAGCGCCAGCTCTGGCTCTATCCCCTGCCGCGCGAGTTCCACGATTCGCTTGATCGAAGGAAGAGCGACAGAATCGTCATACTCGCGGATCGTCTGAATCACCGCGAGGTCGCGTAGGTGTTTTTCGGAGTACACGGCCGCATTTCGCCCTGTCTTCGTCGGCGGAGACAGGACGCCTTCGCGGAGATAGAAATGGATACTACTTCGAGGAAAACCCGATCGGTCCTCTAGATCTCGCATTCTCATATCAAATCTCCCATGTATAGTGTAGAGTGACACTTCACAAAAGTCAACTGCGAACCGTAGGCTCGGTCACTACGGCGCCATAAAGGTGCCCGGCACCGCTCTGCACAATTGTTGGCTGAATGGAGCTCAGAGCAGGGGCGCAAAGGCTAAAAACACATGGGCGTTATATGACAGGGGTCTTGGTGTTAGGTGGCCGATCGTGTTATCGGCATCCATCGTGGGGACGAGCCGGCTGGCGATGGCCCAGCCTGTGGAATTCGAAAACGTGCTGATTCATCAGTCGCCAGAATCCCCGAGGGCCGCCCGGAGCCCTGCGAGGCGGTTGCGGGCGATCGAGAGCACTTTGTTCACGGGCGGCTCGAGCTTGAGCTCCCAGTCTCTGCCTTCGGCTTGCAGCCGAAGGAGCCTGATGCGGGCGATCGAGAGGACTCTGTTCACGGGCGGCTCGAGCTTGAGCTCCCAGTCCCTGCCGTCGGCTTGCAGCCGAAGAAGCCTGATGCGGGCGATGTTGACGACGTGTTCGCGGTGAATCCGGACGAATCCGAAGGGCTCGAACAGCGGCGCCACCTCGCCGATCGGTCTGACATCGACAAGCGGTGTACGCGAGCGCAGACGGACCTCGGTTTCCCCACCCCTCGCCCGGAGGTGGTACACATCCTCGGGGTCGAGCACGCGATGCTCACTCCGGGAGATGTGAACGACGACACGACTGACCGCCATACTGACTCTGTAACACGACCTGGTCGCTACTCGCACCGGTTGGTCAATCAGCGCACGGGTTGGTCTTTTGGCGAATGAACGGGCTATTTGACCCTCAGGCGCCCGGTACGCCGTTCGTAAATGTGCCAGGCACCGCTTTGAGGACCTGTCGTTTCGGAATTCGGCCTATGTCTGCAAAGCGGTGCCTGGCACGGTTAGGAACTTGGTCGTGCGCCTTTTATCCTCGCCGTTCGCAACCTTCGTCCCAGAAGTGGTAGCCCAGTTGATCGTGATGAGTAGCCGACTCTTTTCCCTGACGCATTGTGGCCTGGAGCTAGTCGAAGCCGTCGAGGCTGTTGCGCCTTCAGCGTGAATTCCAGTTCTGTCGTAGTCACGGCATGGATGAAACGAGAGAATGGGGGAGAACGGCAGTCCAAGCCTGAGCGTGAAGATACGGCGAGATGACTATTCGATGTTTTGAATCCCCGAAACAGTCGGCTTCTTGGTGGTACAGGATTCGGGCGTGGGTCATGGGAACCGTGGGTGAATCCTGGGTTTACGGGATTTTTACGAGTTCAGGGGTGCTTGACGCCAACCGTGATGCCACAATGATTCTAAATTCGTGCCAGGTACATACTTGTACAATTGTGCGGAAAACTCCATCGGTGCCAGGCTTGAAGAAGTTGGGAAGTTGACTTAGTTTGGGTGCATGCCGAGGCGGATCATGATCCGGATCGGGGGAACGTCTGGGACGCCTTCAAACAGGGACTGGCGGAGTCGGCGGGAGGCGACGAAGGGTCAGCGGTGAATTGGTGACGAGGCTGTCTTCATGACGAGATGTGATCGACGCCCAACTTCCCAACTTCTTCAAGCCTGGCACTGATGGGAGGCGACGAAGGGTCAGCGGGGAATTGGTGACGAGGCTGTCTTCATGACGAGATGTGATCGATGCCCAACTTCCCAACTTCTTCAAGCCCACTGATGTTTTCTTTGAAGCTCCCCCAAAACTCCCCCTTTTCGGCGCTCTCGCACGCCTGGGGGGGGAAGAAACTACACGCGGGGAGCCTCCGGGCGTCCTGAGGCGTCGTAGGGGGATTCTTTGGGGGTGTTTCAGGGAAAGTCTAGGGGGAGCCCGGGGGAGTCGGAGGGGAGCCGTACCTTGCCGCTGTCTGCGGAGACGTTGCCGCAGAGGTGGACGAGCCCGGTACACTGAGGATGAGGATTGGGAGTGTATCAATGGATTTGAAGACTGCTAGGACCTGGCTGTCCGGAACCCGCGGCCTCTATATCATTTGGTTCCTCTTTCTAATTGGATACGTAATACTGATGGTGAAATTGAATTCCTCCGGGCTACTCCCAGAGAGTGCCCTAGCAGGGAACATCACCCAGTTCGTAGCGTGGATACTCGCCCTCGTCCTAGCTGCCATTCACTTGAAGATTTCGCGAGAGAATGATTTTGAGGGCGGGCGAGAAGAGACGAAGAGGAGTCTTGAAATCGAGGCATTCCGAGGAATCAACGAAGGCATATCTGCATTCTCGAGTCTGGCTCGTTCGATTAAATCCCCGTTCGATTCCCTCCGTTCGTACATATCGATCTCCCCCCCAACTGAGTTTTCACGGAAACGCGCTCAGGAAGTCTTCTCTTCAGAGATCATCGCTCCAGGACCAAATCTTTGGGACGCTCTAACTAAATTGACTCTCGCCATCGAGTCTCACGAAATTGCAGTTGTCAAACATAGATACCTCGTCAACTACCTGTTCCCACAAATAGAAAAGACTTCGGACCTAATCTGGAGATTGAAGCTAGATCTGCCGTCGATGATATCTCGCTGGCTACAAGACCCTGAGGTAGGCACCGAGATCATTCAACGCTGTGGGGAGGCCTCTGACAAGCTGTTAATACTAGAGGGTTATGCGTTTGACCTGAGGATTCACCTTATGAACGAGCTTCTCGGGGATGTATTCGGCGAAAAAGTACCTCAACGGGAGCCCACTGACCCCAAGTTCGCAAGGTTGACGGATGTTGCGACACCCGAATTGGTCGCCCGGATGGATGAACAGTGGATCCGCCGCGTCGTTGGCCAGGATGATGCGGACTGATAGCGAGTTATTGAGATGCCTACGCGCAGGCGGGCCGTCCAATTTGCACACGTCACCACGGGCCTCCGCCACGGAGTCTCGAATATGTCCCATACACTCCCGATGCGGATAGACCTGTGTAGACTTGTGAAGGGTCCTTGATGACAAGGCGAAAGAGCCTGTCTAAGAAAACTCGTTTTGAAGTCTTCAAACGAGACTCCTTCACGTGTCAGTATTGCGGAAAAAAAGCCCCTGATTTGGTCCTCCAGGTCGACCACATCAAACCCGTTGCCTCCGGCGGATCTGACGATCTCATGAACCTCATTACCTCTTGTCAGCCATGCAATGCTGGTAAAAGCAACCGTAAAGGTGCCAGTCACGTTATTCCGCTATTGTGGTGAGAGCGTTGGGCGAGGCGGAAGAAAGTGGATATGCCGAGGCACAATCTGCATCTTCGGAGGGCGGCGTGTACCACGTGTACAGCCGT
>SDBT01010472.1_pt1 | contig 14964 bp, 7 predicted proteins | sample 2277101 | NCBI WGS metagenome assembly SDBT01 (sample SAMN10404973, study PRJNA504765) | marine sediment metagenome | isolation source: marine sediment core GS10_PC15, 103 cmbsf | place: Arctic Ocean: Southern Knipovich Ridge | collected 2010 | reverse complement strand
CATGTCGGAAATGAATGCACTGGAACGCTTCCGGGCCTGCATGGCCTACGAATCGGTGGACCGCGCGCCCTTCTGGGACTGGGGCGGTTGGCCGGAAACGATCGAACGCTGGAAAACCGAGGGCTACGACCCAAAACGCGATAATCCCACGGCTGCGGTTGACCAACGCCAGTGCTTCGGCGGCTGGTTCTTCCCGGCGCCCCCCTTCCAACGCGAAGTGATTGAGCAGACGTCCACGCACATCGTCTATATCAATCACGAAGGCATCCTGATGAAGGAGCGCACGGATAACCCGCAAAGCTCCATGCCACAGTTCCTCAAGTTCCCGGTCGAAACCCGTACGGAGTTTCGTGAGTTCTGGAAAGCGCGCATGCAGCCGGACCTCAGCAAACGTATCGGTCCGGCTTGGCGCCAACAGTTGCAGACGTGGCGACAGCAGCCGGCGCCCTTCATTATCATCTCCGACCGCTGGGGCGGCTTCTTCGGACCACTGCGGAACATGCTTGGGGTGGAACGTCTGTGCATGCTGTTCCACGATGATCCGGCCTTTGTCGAAGAGATGATGGACGCGAATGCCGACTTCATCATCGCCATCATGTCACAGATTCTTGAGGTGGTCGCTATCGACGCATTCGGTTTCTGGGAGGACATGGCCTACAACCACGCACCGTTGATTTCGCCCGCCATGGTCCGCCGCTATATGCTGCCGCGCTACCGCCGGGTGGTTGACGTTCTTCGCCGTCGCGGGGTCCGGTACATTGGCCTGGACAGCGATGGCCAGGTTGATTCACTGATTCCGGTCTGGCTGGATGCCGGTCTGAATTTCCTCTATCCGTTCGAGGTACAATGCGGCATGGATGTTCTCGCCGTCCGCCGGAACTACGGCCAGGACCTGCGGATCTGGGGCGGCATCAACAAGCGCGCGCTGGCGGATTGCCCGGCGGCAATCGATGCGGAACTGGCGCGGGTGCGGCCCTTGATCGCTGCCGGCGGCTACATCCCCCACACCGATCATTCCTGTCCTCCCGATATTTCATACGCAAATTACTGCTACTATCTGAAGCAGCTCGAAGCGGCCTGCCGGCCATAAAGGAGTTCTCCAATGACCAGGAAGCTCACTTGTCTGGATGTGGCGGACAAGCACAACGACGTCATGAAGGTCCGCAACGAACTGTATGACAAGTGCCTCTTCTACCACATGACTGATCCGCTGGAGCTCTGGGGCCTGACCCTCGCCATGTTGAAAGCTCGTCAGGACATATCATGAATGATCTCGATCGCTTTATCGCCTGTCACGAATATGAACCGGGCGCTCCCCGGCCAAACCATGAACTGGGCGTCTGGCCGCAAACCGTTGCCGAATGGCAGGAACAGAATCCAAGAGCTGTCAAGGACTTCTCCTGGAACTGGTTCTGGGACGAGGACGAACTGGCCCTGGACCACCGGAACTACATCTGCGTAAACTACGATTTTATTCCGTTGTTCGATTACGAGGTCCTGGAAGAAGACGAGCGCTACATCGTGGCCCGCAACGGCAAAGGCATTGTGTCTCGCGCCCTGAAGGAAGGCACCGTTGGCGGCGGGCGCATGTGCATGGACGAATACATCGGCTTCCCCGTCAAGGAACCGAAAGACTTTGCCGAGATTAAGAAGCGGCTGATTGCCGGCATTCCGGAACGCTACCCGGAGAATCTTGACGACCTGATCGAGAACCAATACAAGTCACGCACCTGCCCACTTGTTCTCGGCACCAACTGCGCCATTCGTGGCTTTTACTGGTGCGCTCGCGAATGGATGGGTACGGAGGCCTTGTCCTATGCCTGGTTCGATCATCCCGAACTGATCCATGAGATGATGGAGTTCTTTGCCGACTTCGTGATCGAGACCAGCCGACCGGTACTGGAGAAGATCCAGGTCGAATACGTCTGCTTCAACGAAGACTATGCCATGAAGTCCGGCCCGCTCCTGGGTCCGTCAACGTACGAGACCTTTATCCAGCCCCACCTTGAACGCATCTGCAGTTTCCTGCGCGATCACGGCACCAAGTACATAGCGGTCGACAGCGACGGCAACCCGGAAGCGCTGATTCCACTGATGATGGATGCCGGCGTCGACATCGCCTGGCCACTGGAGCGCGCCAGTCATGTCGATCCGTTGGCCTGGCGAAAGAAGTTTGGACGCGACCTGCGTTTGTGGGGCGGCGTTGACAAGCGGATTCTGGTGCTGGGCCCGGAAGCCATCAAGGAGCATCTGCGAACCTTTATCCCGCTGATCGAAGAAGGAGGCTTTATCCCCACCGTCGATCACACGGTTCAGCCCGGGGTGTCGTGGGATAATTTCCGGTGCTACATGGATCTGAAACGCGAACTCCTGAACGGCAACTTTGCCGCCCTGGACTAACCCCATCACCGCAAAATAGACCTATATTAACTTGGTTGCAGACAGCGCCGCGGCGCATTTGCCCCGGCGTCAACCAGGGTCTTGACGATAGCCCCTGTTCGCAGAATTGCCAGCGGCCGGACCGCTGCTTTTTGCCGGGGGCCGGCGAAAATCATGACCGCGGCAAATCCACAATTTCCCGGCGATTGCCGCTTGAATTTGTGGGCGAGCGCACTTAGTTTACTCTTGGTTACCGAGTTCTGCATCCCAACTCCGGCAAGCCTGTGCTTACATCCGGTAAAATCATTGACCAGTTGCTCCGGAACCGCGGCCCGTTCGTCCGCGTGGGCTTGTCTGATCATCCCTGGGGCGATACCCTGAAAAAATGGGCGGATGAGGAGGGTTATCCCAAAGACGAAAAGGGAAATCCCGTCTCGCCGGTGGACCATTTCGGTTTCGACCTGGTGGGTGTCGGGGGGTGGTTTGACGCCTTGCCGTTGCGCGGCTTCAGCGAGGTGACCGAAGAAACAGATGAGTGGAAATCCACGCGCAATGGCGCCGGCGCGGTGTTGAAGTACTGGAAGAACAAGTCCGGAACACCGGAGCATATTGACTTCCGCATGACCAGCCGCGAGGTCTGGGACCGGGATTACCGGCCGCATCTGCTCGAGCTTGACCGCGAACGGCTTGATCTGGCGGGCACAAAAAAAGCCCTCGCGGAACGCCGGGCGCAGGGATTGTGGACCCACTACGGTCATCTTTTTATCTGGGAGTTGATGCGCTGCAGCATGGGCGACATGTGCATGTACGAATCACTGGCGCTGGACCCTGACTGGATTCACGACTACTGCCGGGTCTATACGGACTTGTATAAGATGCACTACGAGGTGTTGATAGAAGAAGCCGGCAAACCCGACGGCGTCTGGATCTATGAGGATCTGGGCTACAAGAACGGCTTGTTCTGTTCGCCAAAGACCCTCGAGACCTTAATCTTTCCCTATTACACCGAATTGGTGGAATTCTTCCACGGCTATGACCTGCCGGTGGTGCTCCACGCCTGTGGCGGGATTACCCAGGCCGTGCCGCTGATTGTGGCGGCGGGATTCGACGGCCTGAACCCAATGGAGGCTAAAGCTGGCTGCGATACGCTGAAGTTCGCCGACCAATACGGTGACAAGCTGGCCTTCTTCGGCGGCCTGGACGCCCGCGTGCTTGAATCGGGTGACCGCCCGTTGATCCGCCGCGAGGTGAGCAATCTTGTCGAGGGCATGAAGGCCCGCGGCGCCCGCTACGTGTTCGGCTCCGATCACTCGATCTCGACCAACGTGCGTCTGGCTGACTTTGAATACGCCATTGCCGTCTACAAAGAGCACATGGACTACTGAAAAGCCGGAGAGGCGCCGGAGTGGCCGAACGGGTGCAGTCGAAATGCAGTGTGCGGGCAACCGTACCCAGGGCTCGAATCCTCGCCTCGCCGTCGGCGTTCATAATACTTGGAACCCGCGCGTATTGCAGATCAAGCGGCTTGACTCGCGCCGTTGGTTATCTACTCCAGCCAGAACATGGCGGTTCGCGGGGTAGTGACTTTCACTTTAAAGGCGCGTGTTCTCCGGGCCACTTTTCTGCCCTGATAGGCTTCGGTTACGCGACAGCGCCGCGGCAGACGCAAAGTATAGGTCCCACTCCGGGCTGCATGCAGCGCCACGAAATTATCACAGGCGTAGACCACACTGTTCTGTTCGCACCAGACATTGCTGCCAGCGTAACGGGCGCACTCGCGCAAGAGCTCCGGCGGGAGAGGGACGGCGGGGGAGAATACAACCGCATAGTCATTCGCTCCGCGTTTGCCCTTCCGGCCGTTCCCGGCGGCGCCGAGTCCGAACTCGTTGATGAACAGCCCGGGCCGATCAAAGAAGTAGTAATAGAAGCAAGAACCAAGTTCGCGAGCGCTTGTTTCTTCCGGCTTGAACCTGGTGGCCTTCGGTACAAGCAGCGGCCCGTACTCGCGACTGTCGGTGTAAACCGCGGTGGGCAGGCGTTTCGCCAGGGCATGGCTGCTACCCCCCATAAGCACGCGACGCGGGCATGACTTGAGAATCAGTTGCATCTCCACGCCCAGTAGCTTTGATGCTCCCTTCGCGCTCCGCACCTTGCCGTCGGTAATGCCGGTGCCGGGACCGAAGATCGCCACATTGCCATTCCGCAGCACCTTAGACTTCAAGAGCTTCAGCACTTCCTCATCAACCTTGAAAAGGTTCGGGAAAAGCCAGGTCTTGTAGTTCGGCATCTTTTCGTGGCGCAGGTCATCGAGCAGATGTATCCGGTAGGGAATACCGCACAAGGCCAGGCCTTCCTGGATCTGGCGGAAGACGGCAAGATGCTGAAAGCCGCTGGAGAAATCCTCGTATAACGCGGCGCGGTCGTCAATCACCAGGCAGATTGCATGTTCGGTATCGCGCCAGGGATGCGTTTGGAGATTTTCGAGCAGTCGCCACTGCTTGGCGATGTGCGCGGCCACGGTATCGTCATGGTACCACCAGTTGGCAAAGCACACAGACATGAGGTAGTACATCTGATTGCGCGAGATGGCCCAGGCCAAAGTGCGGTCGAAGCCGGCGCGCACCTCCACGGCATTCCACAGTTTGCCGAAATCCCGCCCGCCGGGCGCTAAGAGCTTGCCGTCCTGGTCACGGTGCACGTAGGTCCGGATGTCGGCCTCCATCCAGTTCACCTTGCCGCGAAGCGTAAGCGTATCCGTGAGTCCCTCGGCCTCCCAGCCATATCCAGGCTTGCGATTGAAGTAGATTCCCGGCGTTTGCAGCATATCAAAGCCCGCGAGATCGAGCAGGCTTGCGGTGTTGGTTGCCCCGGTGGCCAGGAGCATGTGGCCAAAGGTCCTGGCAGGGAACCGTTGCCAATCACCACTGAACTCAGGGACATTCATCCAGCCCTGCATTCCCTGTTTCAGGATGTCAAAGGCTTTGATTACCGGCCGTTCCCCCGTGCTCTCAGCCATTGCCTTGAACATGGTTCGGCAGTAGCGATGAAAAAGCTGCTGTTGCAGTGTGAAGTAGTCGCGCTCGCGCCGCACCTTGGCCGGGTCGGGCCAGTGCAGGATTTTCTGCCGCGCGCGTTTCTCATACCATTCGTTCTCCTCGGGCACGCGCACCGTTGCGAGCGTGGCCGCATCGTCCTGCCAGGCCTTCTGCAGGGCTTCGTCAGTCTTGTACTTCTTCTGTGCGAAAGCGCGAAAGGCTTTCTGCATCGGCTCAGTCGTGTCAAAGAGCAGGCCTTGACAGGCCGCCTCGGTAACGCCTTCGCCGAGTGGGAACACGACATAGCCGACAATGCGGTTGCGCCAGGGCTGTGCCTCGCACCACTTCACCAGGGCGCGCAACATGAGGTCGAGATCGCGGATATAGTCGTTCGAGGCGAAGCTCGGCTTGATTGCGAATCGTTTGCCGCCCAGCGGCATCAGATGTGTCTTGTGCTCCTGGCGCCAGTCTTTCGGCGGGGTATTGCCCGTGCGAATAATGAAGAGCGCTTCCGGGTCCTGCTCGATGAGCCAGCGTGTCTGCTCGGTCAACCACAGGGCATCCGCCGGCACCGCGACCGCCTTGCCGGCTATGGGCCAGAACGGTCCCTGCCAGAATTCTCTCTTGCGGCCGGCAAAGGCTTTCCCTTGCGTAACCTGAAGCTGATACAGATTTGTGCGGGCCTTGACAAAGACAGCTTGCTTGGCCTTCCAGTGTTTTACCGAGAAGTCCGAGGCCAGGCCGTAACCAGTCCACGGAATCGTCTTACCTTCGGAGGAGACGATTACGGTCCTCCCGAACACTTGCTTCAGCCGGTAGGATACAGGTTTGTCCCCGGCCCCGGCCTGCCGGGCAAGGGAGACCGTTACGCATACGAGGAGCAAAACCTTCTTCACGTGTCTGCAAGGAAACACACTCATTTTCTCAGTTCCTGTGTTTTCATCTCAGCCCGAACACCCGGGTGTCCGGGGAATTGAGATTGATTCCGAACAAGTTCACCCTATTTCTCGTGAACTATATCCGGCCCCGGCGCTGAGTCAAGTCTTTTCAATGAAGGAGCTTGATATGCTGTCAACTCCAGAACGTCCTGATCCTGACTTCGGTCCCGTCGGGTGAGACGACGAGCTCTGCGAATTGTGCGCCGCCACCGGGTTGGATCTTGTAGTGTCGGGATCCGTCCGGGCGCATCGTCGGCTCCAGGTCTTTGGTTCCCGGGGACTGGGCAAGCCAGGCCTGGACATCTGCAGAAGGAGCACGAAATGACACCTTGAACCCTCGGGTGAATATGTTGCCGGTTACTACAATGCTCAGGTTTTTGGCCGTCTCGGGGAACGGCGCAAGCCTTGCCCATTCCCGCGTGAGAGAAATCGCTGATGCCCTGTCGGCTCGGGTGGTTGGGTTTGGCACCGGCTCAAAAAGCCGCCTAAGCGCGAACGCGGTCCAGAACACCGTGAGCAGCACGGTAACCACTACGATGCCAGCGCAACCCCCAAAAATCGCTAAGATCACTTTTTTGTGCTTCTTCTTCATCCTGTGACCCGAACAATATACATCATCAGCCCAGCGTACGCCGCCACCGATACCGGCACAATACAGCCAATAGCGGTAATTGCCAGGCCCGTTTCTTTTCCAGGCCCAGCGTCAGTATCTTTCCCAGCCGGTTCATTCTCCAGCCTTTTCTATCTTGTCCGCTGTAGCCTTGGCGAAAGCGGATTCTCGGCAAGTATATCCGGCGCGGGCGGTGAGGCAAGTTGGTATCTATCAGGGGGCTTGACAGTGCTGAGTTGTCGGGGCTTCGCGGTGTGCGTGCCCGCTCTTCTACCGTAAAGCCGCCAAGCGCTTTCGCAGGTAGTCAATAATCCCCCGCAACCATGCCTGCTTGCCGACGTCCACACCATACTTGTTATCGTGCCAGTCCCGGGCCATGGCATCGGCTTTCTCGTACTGCTTGAGGGCTTTCTCCCCGGCGCCGGCCTCGCGATAGGTGTCGCCGATGCCCACGGTGGCGGTCATTACCTCATCGCTTTTGGGGTATTTGCCGATGGCCTTGCGATAGGTCAGGATTGCTTCTTCGAATTTCCTTTGTTCAGCCAGCAGCCGGGCCAGTTCCACGAGGGCCTTGGCCGCCAGCGAACTGCGCGGATAGAGCCGTTCGAAGGAGCGATAGGTCGCTCTTGCCCGGGCTGGATCCTTCAATCCCTGCTCTTGAATCTTGCCAAGGTCCAGGAGCGCGTATTCGGCCAGGAGGTCTTGTCCGTATTGGGCCAGCAAGGCTTCCAGGGCTTTTGCCGCTGCCGCCGGTTTCCCCAGGGACTTTCCGCCGGTCACGTCATACAGGATGGTGGCGCGGGTATGGGCGGCGCGGGGCGCCACGTCCGAGAGTCGGTACTTGGCCAGGACCTTGCCACAGACTGCCGAGGCTTCCGGCAGCTTGCCGTCCAAGCGCAGCTTATCCGCCGAGCGCATGAGTTCGGCGGCGGCCTGGTTATAGACGGCTGCCGGGTAGCGTCTGGCATTTTTCGTTGGGGGATCAAGTGAGACCTCGATGTCCTTCACGGGTTCGCCGCCGTCGAGGAAGCGCGCGCAAACGAGATGCCCGCCCCATACCTGGTCAACCACAAGCAGAAGGGAGTTCCAGCCCTTTTTCAGGGGCGCGGGCGCTTGGTCGCTGTCGTATGAAGGACTGCGCTGGATCTGGTTGGACCAGATCTTCTTTCCGTTCAGGATCACCTTGAGCGCGTCATCCGAGCTGCCGGCAAAGATGGCATTGGGCCTGTTCCTCGGGCTGTAGATATACACCTGGCAGCAAGTGATGGCGTAATCAAAGCCGCGGCCCGCCACCTGAAACAGGCTCCCCATAGTGGGGCCGCAGGTGGTGGGCGCCAGATGCACCTTGTGCCACCGCTGGCCCTGCACTATGTCGCCGGCACGGGGCCGCACGGTACGTTCGGTCACCCCAGCCTGCTTCAACACGTCCGCGCTCATCGAATCGCCCAGGAACGAGACATTAAAGCGCAGCGGGCTGATCGCGAGCCAGTGCATCATGGAACCGTCCGAAAGCAGCGGATAGACGAGCACCTCCTTGAAGTTCTGCGGCTTTTTCTCACCGCATTCGCCTCGAATCGGCAAAAGCACGCCTGTTGTTAAGAGAAGAAGTCGAAAAGTCGAAAAGGCGAAGAATCCAAGGGACTTTGAATATCCGTGAAACTTGTTCATCTTTGCTATCCTCCATGTTCGGAACTCAATGGCGCGAGGGACCCTTGGGCCCTTGCCGGGTGTTATTTGCGTGGCCCGTAGGCTTCCACTTCCATGATTCCTACGGTTCCCATCGCGTCGTTCGTATCCTTCACTACAATCCGGATCTTCTCCGTGGCCGTGGGCCTTTTGAGCCGGCTGGTCCTGGAAACCCGGACGTTGTCCTTGACCGTATCGATCGTCTTCCAGGCCTTGCCGTCCCACAGTTGCACATCCCAGTCACGGATGCCGCTGTCGGCCGGGGTCCAACTGCTGAAGGCAATCGTATAGACCGTAACCGCGGAGATTTTTCTGGGGCGGTCAAATGCTATCTCGAGCCATTGCGGCAGCGGCTTGCCGGCTGCCGCCATCCAGGTGGTGGGAAAGAAGTCCCGCCAGTTACCGATCAGCCGCTTGCCGTCAATCGCGTTTTCCGCCTTGCCGGCCAACGTGAGCTCGATGATTTTCGGTTTCGTGGCTCCCCAGGCGAGTTCGGCCACCCGCACCTGCTTGCGCATCTCGGAGGAGGCAGAGGCCGCCGCGCCGTTCTTCTTCAGAGCCCAGTTAACCAGTTCAGTGGCTCCGCCGACCTTGGCCCCGGGCGAAAAGATCTGAAGCTCGGCGATCTCCACCCGCGAGGTACGGCTGTCCACCACGGTCAACCGCACCTGATCGGTGAGAATCGGCTTGAAGGTATCGGTGCGGAACCGGCGATACGACTGATCCCGGCGGGAGACGAGTTTCCGCCACTTTCCTGCAGGCCCCATGGCCTCGAGGTCGTAACCCCGGGGGCTGTAGCCCCAGATGCCTACCCGGTTGATCCTGGCCGGCCCGGCCAGCGTGACCGTGAGAGATTGCGGCAGCACGTTCGGCGTCAGGCTCCGCCACGAGGTCCCGCCGGCGGTATTGCCGTCAATGGCCAAGACTGCCGGCGCCGTGCCCTGCTCGGAGCTGGACTCGGCGATCGCGCCTTGCCTGGACAGGGCCACGTTCGTGCCCCACTGTGCGCGTATGGGGCTGAACTTGGCCCGCGCCGGGAACACGAGGTAGGTCGGGTAGCTCCCCACGGAAAGCCTCAGCGTCCGCCTCTTCACGGATACTGGCCGGGGATTGCCAAAGCAGTCGTAACTGGTCACCTTGGTGGTGTTGGTCTTGAATGCCACCCGGGTTACGGGTCCCGGCACGCCAGACGGCAGCCAGTTGCACGCGGTCCACAGCACTACGACCTGTCGTTTGGGTCCCCGGTAGAGGAACGCGCGCACCACTTCGAGGGAGCCGAAGTCGAGTTTTTGCGCACGGTTCTGGCCCTTGACAAAGCCCGTATAGGTGCGCAGCGCCACCGCCCCGGGCGTAAGCTGCATCGCGCGCAGCCACATGTCGTAGTAGCCCATGATGTCGGTAAAGTAGTAGAAATTATGACGGTGGTCGATGCCCATGACCGCATTCTGCCAGGCATATTGAGAGACGGCATGCTTGATTATTTCGCGCATGGATCGCAGGTTGCTCCAGCCGCCGTGGCCGTAGCCGGCCTCGGTGAAATGGATGGGTTTATTTTGGTCCCCGTTATTGCGGATCACTTGAAGCAGGTCCCGCATGGTTTGGGGAGCAGAGCCATCGTCGAAGTTTCCCGCATAGGGGTGGAAACTCAGTTCATCCGTGAGCTCCTTCAGCCCCAGCTTATAGAGTTCATCCAGGTAGCGGACCTGGTCGCCGCTGATGCCGCACAGGACTGGGCCGACTACCTTGGTCTTTGGCGAAGCCTTTTTGATGTTCTCATAGGCTGGCCGCAGGAAAAGCTCGATGTACTCCTTGGGCTGCAGCGTGCCGTTAGGCTCGTTGATAATCTCGATCCGGGGAATGCTATCCTGCACGCGCTCAAACAGCTTGAAACAGACCTCCCCGAATCTCTTGGGGTCACGGCCCACGGGCGAACCGTCAATCTGATAACTGACGTTCACGTCCGTGCCCTTGGCCCATTCCACGTGTGCTTTTACCCTACGCTCGACCTCGTCAATCCGCATGGGGTTGATGCTGACCCGCTTGAGGCCCAGGCCGATCGTGTAATCGGTCTGGACCTGGTTGGCGAAACGCTCGCCCATGTTGGCTTGGTGTTTCAGTACCGAAAAGATCAGCCGTTCCTCACCTTCGAGGAGGCTGTTCGTCCTGTCGTTGACGGTGAAGTACACGCGGTACCAGCCAAGTTTCCTGACGGGGAGGCGGACCTTGACCTCCACCGTATCCGTGCCCTGGCTGAAGTCCAGAGGCGCCTCGCCTTTGGCGACCTGCTTTTCAAAGGCGTCCTGGACGCGGTACTTCACCCGCAGGCCCGGCCGCCCGGCGATCTTCTGATAGTGCTCTTTCCTGAAGCGAAGAGTGGCCTGGACCGGCCTTTTTCTGTCGTACTGCCAAAACACGGCCGGGGTGTTGGCTTCGACGATGTGTATCGGCGGCGCCCCAAGGGTGGGTTTCTTGCCCCGCTTCGCGATCAGCGTGTAGACATATTCACTGTTCGCCACGTAGCCGCCACGGCTATATTGATAGTTGCCCACGCCGCCGTTCTCATTGGGATTGAATGGATTGCCCGCGCCTTGGTTGAGAAGGCCCAGCGTGGCGCCGTTGCTATAATAGAACTTCACCCGCGGCCAGGGCTGCCGCCCCTTCAGCGCAGGCATGGGCACCGTTTCCTTGAAATCGAGCGAGCGGACCATCTGCACCCCCTTGCCCAGATAGAAATACGGCCCCCGGCCCACTACGCCCGAGTTGCCGCCTTCCCGGGCCAGAATCTTCACGTAAAGGGTACTTTCCGCGGCTTCGTAGCTGATCCGGAGCGCGCGCTCGATCACCCTATCTTGACGTTTAACGTCCAGATAGGCAATTATTTTTGTTGGGCCCTCCTGTGAGACTGTCTGTTTCACAAAAGGACCGAGTTGGTGCGCATCGATGGTCATTTTTTCCACCGCAACGGCGTCGCCGATGAGCATGCGTTCCAGCATCCCGGTCTTGCCGTTGACCTGGGCTTGGTAGACCGCGGTTCTAATCGCGAAGTTCCCCAAAATATCCTTGCTGACATCAACTCCCCCAAAACCGACGCCGGGAAGCAAGACCGCCAGCACCCACAACACCAGGAAAGTACGCACCAACAAGCTCTCCGAGAATCCTATCTTGTTCATAAAGAATTTCCCTTACATTTGTTCGTTCTGTTTTGACCCGGCACAAATTGCGAAACGGGAAAGAACGCCGCTGGTCGCGGACACGTTTTCCCTGCCGCTCATTTTTTCTTTGCCGGTTTTTTTGACGGTGGCTGCTTACAGCAGAGCACGCGCACAGCATAGTCCGAGGAAATCAGTTTCCCGCCTTTGTATAACCCGGCCAGCACGGGATAAAATCCCGCCGCGGCCTTGGGGTTCATGCGGACCTTAAAGGTTTCAGTATGCATGCCTTCTGGAGGAATGGCCACTTCCCTGGCCGGCGACGAGCAGTCAACGCCGTTTGGCAGGCGCAGCCGGATGAGGCCGGTCAACCTTGTCTTGCGGACGTTACGGAGCCGGAAGCTCAGTTTCGCCGTTTCTCCCGGATGAAGAATGCGTTTGCGGGGAAGTTCCTGCACAAAGAAGGCACTACTCTCGCCCTGCGGCTTGGCATAGACCTCGACCGCGCGGAGGCAAGACTGTCTGGGGATCCACGGGATCTTTTCGAATAGACACGCGTTGACCATGGTGATGTGCAGTCGCACGCGCTCAGTCAGAACCGGGTCAAAACGGTGGTCAATGACATTCTGGTAGTAGTTGCCCCGCACCTTGTCCACAGTTCGCCACCGGCCATTTGAAAACACTTGCACGTCATAGTCGCGCAAGGTCCGCTCCCAAGCCCCGTAATCGAGCGCCACGCGCACGCGGGAAACTTCGACTGGCTTGGGCAGCTTGACCTCGAACCAGTCCGGCCATTTGTCAGCGTGTGCCTTTGGTTCGCACCAGCCGTAGCGACTTGTCGTGTATCCGGTCCAGTCACCCAGCAGCGCGGTCGAGACGCCCTTGATGGGGGTCGAAGCGGCGGCCGTTGCCCCCAGGGTGGCGAGGGCGAGATTCGGCTGTACCACCAGACCTTCGTAAGATGGCCGGAACTCCACCTTGGGCCCGGCCGACATGTAGGTCGGGTCGCCGTGGAGAATGAGCCGCAGCCGGCCGTTCGCGGGTCTTGCCACCCGCCGGTTGCCCATCAGGTCCGTAAGCGTGACTTCCGCAGCGTTAGTCAAGACCGTCAGGGGCGTCGGCTCGTCACTCGTATAGGCGACGGCCACGGTGCGCGTATCGTCACGGTAAAGCTGGAAGTAATGGCCCTTGCCGGGCAGCGGGAATTCTCTGACGAAGCTGGTATCGCGGAGGCATTCGTTCATGACCTGGAGGGAGACCGCGGCGGAGGTTGGTTGCTTGTAGTACATCAGGAAGAAGTCGTTGTAGCCGTGCTCATTCATGTAGAAGATATAGACCCGGTCGCGAGGGATACCCATGGCTTCGGCGTTCAGGAGCATGTGGACGGCGTTCAGCGCCTGGCTTTCCCTTCGGGCATTGAAGCGGTCATAGGTATAGTCGTTGTAGCCCCAGCCGCGGTGCCAGGCCGATTCGGTCATCCACAGCCCTTGTTTCGGGTCGTCTTTGAAATCGCGCACGATCTGCCGCCACTGCTCGATCTCGGCGCGGTAGGCTTCCTGGAAGCCCTGGCCGGTGTATGGGTGGAACGAGATGCCGTCAAAGACCTTGTCCGCTTTCATTTCGTAGAGCTTCCGGACCCAGCCGTGGTTCTCAAGGCCGCAGATACTGCCGCCGAGGAAATTGGCTTGGGGATTGCCTTTCTTCACCGCTTCGTATTGCGGGGTCAGGATATTCTCGAAGTAGTGCTGATGGGACATGCCGAGGTTAGGCTCGTTCACTGGTTCCCAGGCGTCAACACCTTCCTTTTCGTGGGCATACGCGGCCCATTGGGTCAGCCATCGCAGCCTGGCCTCCGCCATCAGTGTCCGCCAATCCTTCTTCTTCTTTTCCTGCTTCTTTTTTGCCTTGACATCTTCCTCGTCTTCCAGCTCTGCCAGATCGTCGTCATCGTCATCTTTCATCTCCAGCGTGTCACCGATGGCCGGGGTCTTGGGCTGGACGGTGTATCGTTTTTTGAACCAGTCTTCCAGGTCCCTTTCGTTCGGGCTGCCGCTCATCAGGTTGACGAAGGTTTTTACGGTTCCCTGGCGACGGATCTTCAGGTAGGACACCCGGGCTTTGGCGTATTTCTCCCAGTCGATCTCACCATCGTCATCATGGAACCTGTGCCAGATGTCAACGATAGACGGCGTCCGCCGCAGGCCGCGAAGACCCAGCACATTGGCCCAGATGGTCTCATCATCAACGCCGTGCTTGCCGCTGAGGTTGCGGAACTTCGGACGTTCCAACCGCATACGGGCGAACGAGAATTCATGGGTCCGTTTGGCCCCCTTGCCGGTGGCCGCGGACATGGTCAGCCGGGCGCGGAAATAGCCCATCGTCTTGGGAGTCAAATCAACGGTCATTTCCTTCATCTTGCCCGGCTTCAGATCCACCGTCTGCTCGCCTTTGCCGGCCGGGAATTGCCGATGATCTTCCAAGGTCCACTGCAACTTGTACTTACCGGCTTCTATGTATTTCTTGTTGAACTTCAGATGATACAACACGCGTTCGTCTTGGTTGAACATGCCCCGGGCCTGGCCGGCGTGGATCGTATAGAACGGGGCCGGGCGGAGCTTTTGCCCCCGCTTTGCCGGTTTAATGATCATGGCGAGGCGGTTGTTCGGCTGGGCGTTCGTCAGGCCCCAGTAGCCCCGGCCGGGGCCCTTACGCAAGCTGCCGTAAGCAACGTGCCGGCCGATGGCATGGCCCAACCCGCTGATCCCGCGCAACTCCAGTTTTGCCCCATTGCTGCAGGTAACCTCGACCTCCGGCCAGTAGTGGCCAAGGTGGCCATAGAACGAAAATGGATGCGGGCCGTTCAGGCGAAAAGTCGGCAGGGCGTCCTCTGCCCCGTTGCGCAGGTTCCTGACGCCGACCGCGTCTTTGCCGAAGATCCCGTACAGGTTGAACGATGGCGGCTGCTCACGCTTGCCGGTGCGCCGGTTCAGGCGTCCCGTGCGCTTCTTCAGATCGGCCATCGTCACCTCGATCCGGTCCGGCAGAAAGCGCAGGCAGTAGCCCGGCAAGTTGATGCCGGGCGCCATCTGCACGATGTGCAGGTCGCGCGGCTCCGCCCAGTGGATCCCGGAATCGGCAACCTCGACCAGGAGGATGGTGTTTTCGGG
>SDBT01010471.1_pt1 | contig 14964 bp, 14 predicted proteins | sample 2277101 | NCBI WGS metagenome assembly SDBT01 (sample SAMN10404973, study PRJNA504765) | marine sediment metagenome | isolation source: marine sediment core GS10_PC15, 103 cmbsf | place: Arctic Ocean: Southern Knipovich Ridge | collected 2010 | reverse complement strand
CAATTACTTAGATTCAAAATTTGGTCGATCCTTTTATAAGGAAGGGAGTTGGTCGCGTGTCCCAAAACAGCGACTCTATGATTATTCATAGTATACGGTTGGGATAACCAAAAAGATCTTTTGTACACAAAGCCCCGGTATAATGCTGGGGCTTTGTGTTTGACAATACAGATATGATATAATGCAGTGCACTATGGTAGGACAAATCAGAAAAGTTTTATTGATAGAAGACGATGAGTTCTTATCGTCTCTGTTGCGTAATAGATTGACCAAGTCTGGCGTTGAAGTTATGCATGCACGAGATGGTCAGCAGGGAATCGAAGCACTCAAAACATACAAACCAGATCTAATTCTTCTGGATTTAATTCTGCCTAAAAAATCAGGGTTTGAGGTAATGGAAATTATGCAACAGGATCCACAACTAGTGGATGCTCCTGTTATCATCATATCTAATCTGGGTCAGCCGGAAGATGTGCAGAGAGGGAAGGACCTAGGGGCGGTTGAGTATTTTATTAAAGCGAAGACATCTATTGAGGATTTGATTTCCAATATCTTTGAGTTCTTAAAACTTCCTGCGGAACCTAAAAACTAAGAAAATTTCCCCTATATTTAGGTCTTCAGAATCTAAATATGCTATAATTAATGTGTATTTAATATTAGTTAGTTGGTAGATATTAAAAGAGGTCGATTATTGTGTTAGTTATCTTCATTATTAATTAAATAAATCTATGAAAAAAGGGTTTACATTAGTTGAACTTCTTATTGTCATCGGTATCTTGGCTATCTTGACCGCTGCAGTTGTGGTTGTTCTTAACCCTGCAGAACTGCTTAAGCAAGCACGCGATGCCCAGCGATTTTCTGACCTGGACAGTGTTAAAAGTGCTATCTCTCTCTATCTGGCTACTGTAAGTAGTCCAGAACTTGGGGAGACTGCATATTGTAATGTCGGAACAGTATTTGGCACTACAGGTACAACGACCTGTGCTACAAGTACCTCAACAGCTGTGGATGGCACTGGATGGGTCGGAGTTAATATTTCAGCAGCATCTGGTGGTTCTCCGCTAGCATCTCTGCCTTTTGATCCGGTTAACAATGCAACATACCGATATGCGTATGATGGTGTTAACTCAGCAGCAACATTTGAGTTGAACTGTGCGTTGGAAAGTACCAAGTACGCCACCACAGAGGACTTGGATGGAAAAGATGGAGGAAATGACGATGACCTCTACGAAACAGGTACTGATCCCGGATTGGATCTGGGGGATTGAGCTTAGTGGTAGCGTAGCTTTCAATTACAATAGTGGTCGTGTCGATAGTGGCATGACCACGTTTTGTCGCACTCTTTTCTGTGAATGTATCGGCAGTTTTAAGTTTTTAGATATTTCTATACAGTCTCGGTAATAAAAATTTTATAATCATGCTCAGTTTTTTGCGTGAATATGTTATACTAAACGCACGATTTAAATTGATAGATATAAGAGTGTTATTAGTAATTTAATGTATGTATGAAAAAAGGATTTACTCTGGTTGAACTCCTAATCGTAATCGGTATCTTGGCTATCTTAACTGCCGCAGTTGTGGTTATTCTTAACCCTGCAGAACTACTTAAGCAAGCACGCGATGCCAAACGATTTTCTGACCTGGACAGTGTTAAGAGTGCGATTGCACTATATCTAGCTACTGTGAGTGATCCGGTCTTAGGACAGACTGCATATTGTATGGTTGGAGAAGTATTTGATAATGGAAAAAATTGTACTGCACGTACCTCAACAGCTATAAATGGCGTTGGATGGGTCGGAGTTAATATTTCAGAAGCATCTGGTGGTTCTCCACTAGCATCCCTACCTTTTGATCCGGTTAACAATGCAACATACCGATATGCGTATGATGGCGACAACACAGCAGCAACGTTTGAGTTAAACTGCAAACTGGAGAGTACCAAATACACGACCACAGAGGACTTTGATGGAAAAGATGGAGGAAGTGACATTCTGTATTACGAAATAGGTACTGACCCAGGATTGAATTTGGGACAATAATAATGATGTGGCTTTCAGTCACAATAGTAGTTGTATTAATAGGAGTACAGTTATTTCTGCGCTCCTTTTTGGCTCGCAATGTCAAAAAAATCTTTTGGGTTGTGGTTGGAATCGTTGTGCTATTTTTAGCGTATGAAACCTTGGCTCATTATTCTGTCTGGTTGAATGATGAGGGGGTAGCACGGTTCTTGCTCCCTCCGTATCAAGGTATCGAATACTTTGCTTTTTTTGCGTTAATGCGTATCTGGATACCGTACATCGCTTCTCTGGCGCTAAGCTTTTTGTTTTGGTGGGGGGCAAAACGATATAACATCGCCCACGGTGGTCAGTTTTTTGAGACTGAAGAGTATGTCTTGGGGGCGATGGCGTTGTTTGTGGTTGGATGGCCTGGTGTTGTAATTTATACAGTACTCTTGCTGATATTCTTTTTTGGGATGTCGCTGATGACATTTTTTATGAAAGGGAAGCTGTACAAACTCTCCACATACTACTTTTGGCTACCAGTCTCACTCTTTGCTATACTAATGAATGAACTCGTCATAGAAGGGACGGGTCTATGGAATTTACTGAAGTTTTAGAAAAGCGTATGATTCATATTCCTCCTGAACAACTTAAAAAACTCTTAACTCGGAACAATGTTGTGAGCGCAGAACAGTTTGATACTGCACAGGCGCAGGCTTTTCGTATGGGGCAGGGTGTGGGTGATATTTTGGTCGGGCAAGGGCTAATCACTCAAGATTTTTTATATAATACCGCCGCTTCGTATCTCGGAGTTGATAGGGCAAATTTGCGCTCAGTGGGTGTAGATATACAAATTTTGGGGTTGGTTGATGAAAAGTTTGCCAAAGAACGCAACGCAATTCCTTTTTCTAGGGATAAAGATGGGACGGTGAATGTTGCAATGGCAGATCCGATAGATCTTCCGACTGTAGAATTTTTGGAGAAACGACTAGGGACGAAGATAAGATCATTTTTAGCTACCCAAGAAGACTTGGAGAAAGGATTTTCCGCATATGGGAAAGAGATAACCGAGGATTTTAAAAAGATAATTCGGGAGAATGTTAAAAAATCCTTGCAGGCATCTGCAGGGGTAGAGGATGAAGAAGAGGCGGCAGAACAAATTCAAATTGTTGAATTGGTCAGTAATCTTCTCTCATACGCAACATCTTTGGGGGCATCTGATATTCACTGGGAGGTATTGGAAAGTGAAGTTTTGATTAGGTTTAGGATCGATGGAATTTTGCGAGAAATTATACACATTCCAAAGGATGTGTTTCCTGCCATCTTGGCACGTATCAAGCTACTCTCTGCATTAAAAATTGACGAACATCATAAATCCCAAGACGGACGGTTTCGTTTTAATACCGGCCAGAAAGTGATTGATATTCGTGTCTCAATTGTTCCAACGCTCTATGGAGAGAAGATTGTGTTGCGTCTGCTTGAGGCTTCACAAAGACCGCTCTCATTAACAGAGTTGGGGATGATGGAGGATCATGTCGATCTGGTTAAACGCAATATTAAAAAGACATACGGTATGGTGTTGGTAACGGGACCTACCGGATCAGGAAAAACTACAACTCTGTATTCAATTTTGAATATGTTGAATCGTACGGAGGTTAATATTGTGACCATTGAAGACCCGATCGAATACAACATCAAATACATTAACCAGGTTCAGATTAATCCCCTTGCAGGAATTACATTCTCCTCCGGGTTACGTTCAATCCTTCGTCAAGACCCAAACATCATTATGGTCGGTGAGATTCGTGATGAGGACACGGCTGATATTGCGGTGCATGCTGCCCTAACAGGACATTTGGTGCTCAGCACCCTTCACACAAACGATGCCTCTACCTCAGTACCACGATTGATGGATATGAAGGTACAACAATTTTTGGTTTCTGCGGTGATGAACATGGCGCTTGCACAGCGTTTGGTGCGTAATATCTGTCAGGATTGTATTGAATCTTATACCCCCACCGAAGAAACAAAAAATGTGATACGGGAACAGCTCGAGTCAATTGAAGGAGGAAGTAGTGTGGAGGTTTCTAAAACATATTATCGGGGGAGGGGGTGTAATGTATGTGGTAATACTGGATACAAAGGACGTGGCGGAATTTTTGAAATTTTTGAAGTAGATGATGCGATAAGAAGCGTTATTAATGCATCTGATTTTTCTTTGGGCAAGCTGGTTACTCAAGCACGCAAACAGGGAATGGTCACCATGTTTGAAGACGGACTGCGCAAAGCTACGGTTGGAGTCACTACCATCGAGGAAATAATGCGTGTTATTCGCGAATAATCTATGAGATTTAGATACAAAGCGATACAACAAGACGGATCGATGACCGAGGGAGAGGTGGCTGCACGTGATTCACGAACGGCACTTTCTGTTTTGTCGTCGCGTCAACTCAAGCCTTTGGTTCTCAAACCAATTAGAACCAGGGGTCTTAATGTCGCACTTTTTGAAAAAAACATTACATTAGAAGACAAGGTTTTCATCACTCGTTATCTGGCGCTGATGCTGAAAGTTGGAACAGATCTGTTTCAAGCGATCGATATTTTGATCGATGACTTTGATAAACCGGCGGTACGTTCGTTGCTGATAGAAATTCGTTCTAATCTGGAAGAGGGTAAGCCATTTTATACCACCTTTGCTAAACACCCTAAATCATTTTCACCCGTGTTCATCAACCTGGTTAAAGCGGGGGAGGTTTCAGGAAACCTGGATGGAGTTTTTGAAGAATTGAGCGACTCTCTTCAGAGCCAACACGAACTGAGACAGAAGATTAAATCTTCTTTAACATACCCGGTTATCTTGCTCGTTGCATCACTGTTGATTCTTATTTTGTTGGTGAGTTTTTCTATCCCAAAAATTGCAAAAGTGTTTATGTCAGGAGGAATTGATCCCCCAACCTTTTCCAAATATGTATTCACGGTCGGATTGTTTGTAGGGGATAACTTGATAGTTTTGTTTAGCGTGCTTATCGTGGTTGTTACGGGGTCTATTATCTTTTTTGTCAAAACATTTCTTGGAAAACGGATCTTGTATAACATAGCACTGATGATACCTGTTATAAAAAAGATTATTCGTCAGATATCATTGCAGCGATTTGCTGCAACACTATCTTCACTGATGTCTTCTGGTATTCCCATTACTGAAGCGCTGGAGGTAACGGCTGGTTCAGTTGGTATGCCAGAATTGCAGAGTGCGTTGAAGAGGATATCACAAGAGGGACTTAAAAAGGGACTAACGATAGGAGAGGCATTTAAGAAAGAGCCCGTCTTTCCAAACGTTATCGCTAACCTTATTGCTGTTTCGGAAAAATCAGGGAGCTTGGAAGAAATTCTATCAACCCTGTCTGATTTTTATACTAGTGAGATTGAATCAGCTGTGAAGTCTATGGTGTCGTTTATCGAACCTGTTATGTTATTTTTCATCGGAATAGTTATTGGAACAATTGCATTGGCGGTTATTATTCCAATTTACCAACTATCAACTTCGTTCTAATGAAGAACTACAACAGAGCTGGATTTACGCTTTTCGAAACGCTCGTTACGATAGGTATCCTGGCGATTATTGTTATGGTCGGTGGATTTAATGTGGTGAATTTTAAGAGTCATCATAGTTTTGATCTCGATGCTGATGTGATTGTGGAAGCTATGCGCAATGCTCAAAACAGAGCACTTTTTAAAGAAGGTGGGACTGGATGGGGAGTTCGTTTTACTAACGTTGCAGACGGACGTGATTATTTTGAAATCTTTTCCGGCAGTACTTATTCCACTTCAACCGTTGTGTTGAGAGAAAGTCTCTCAGCTGCTTCTGAATTTGCAAATCCTGCCACAGGGCTTTATACAGACATCACCTTTTCAGTCCTCACAGGCGTTCCATCGTCTGCACAGACGGTGGTTTTGCATCGTACGACAGGTGATGATATATACACTATTACCATGAATAATTTGGGTAAGTTGACTAAAAAAATAGAAACCGGGCTTGTTGGGTTGTGGTCGTTTGATGAGGGGACTGGTGTAATTGCCTATGATGCATCACACAGCGGTTATGATGGTGCGTTAGATAACAGCACCACATCTCCATCCTGGATTGCAACGTCAGGATGTCGAGTTGGACGGTGTCTAAGCTTTAACGGAACTGATACATATGTTGATATAGATGGATATGGCGGTATCAGTGGTACTAACGATCGTACAGTAACGCTTTGGGTAAAGAGTGCGACTGATAATACAGTACAATCCCTAGTTACTTGGGGGGAAGAGACTACTGGAGCGAAATACCATATCCGTGTTGAGGGAAGCATCGATGCTGTCAGGGTTGAAGTAAATGGTGGGTATAAATATGGGACAACTGATATTATGGATGGCTCGTGGCATCATGTTGGTGTGGTGTTTTCCGGAACCGATGTGTTGGATCACGTGCTTTATGTCGATGGACAGGAAGAAACTATAGGTGCAAGTGATGCGCAATCGATGGATACATCGACGCAGAACGATGTGTGGATAGGTGCGGACATACTTTATTCTAGATTTTTAAACGGAAGCATTGATGATGTGCGTATATATGACCGCACACTTTCTGCTACAGAGATTCAGCAGTTGTATCAATCTTATTAATAATTTTAATCATCACCATTCTAATGAAAAACACAAACAAAACCGGGTTCACACTTATCGAAATGCTTGTTACGATAGGTATTTTAGCAATTGTTGTTGCGGTTGGAGGATTGAATATAGTGAATTTTAAAAGTAGTCATAGCTTTGATCTTGATGCCGAAGTGGTGGTGAGTGCGTTTCGCAATGCTCAAAACAGATCGATTTTTAAAGAAGATGGGACTGGATGGGGAGTTCGTTTCACCAACGTTGCAGACGGACGTGATTATTTTGAAATCTTTTCCGGCAGTACTTATTCCACCTCAACCGTTGTATTGAGAGAAAGTCTCTCAGCTGCTTCTGAATTTGCAAACCCTGCTGAGGGATTTAGCATAACAACCACCTTCGAGGCACTTACTGGTGTTCCGTCTTCGGCGCAGACTATTGTTTTGCATCGTGGAACTGGAGACGATATATACACTATCACGTTGAGTAATTTGGGGAAGATGACAAAAAGGAAGGAAATTGGACTAGTAGGGCTCTGGTCGTTTGATGAGGAGAGTGGCGATGTGATTTATGATAGCTCCAAACGTGGTCATAATGGGGTAATTGTTATTGGAGGATCGGGCAACCAAATAACATCTTCTCAATCACGATCTGGGGGATCAAAGGGTAGGAGTGGTAAATCTCTCAAATTTGATGGAACTGATGACCAGTCTAATCTTCCTGATGTCGGGGCACTCAGTGAAGGAACGTTTGCATTATGGGTCAAACCTTCAAGTGTGAATGCTAACCAGGGATGGATCGATTCCAATTTTGATATTTTTCAGGAGGTTGGGTCAGTTGCCTCGGTTCGTGCTGGTAATGAAGACTCGACGGGGATTGGAGGCTGGGCAGAAAACACATGGCATCATGTAGCGATGACATGGGATGGAAGTACGTTTCATGGATACATTGATGGATCTTTGACGGCAGCATCAGGAATACAATCAGGTTCCCGTACAGGAGCGCTGTATATAGCACGAGTTAATGCTGGTAATTTCTTTGATGGGCAGATCGATGAAGTGCGCGTATATAATCGTGCACTTTCTGAGGAAGAGATTCAGCAGTTGTATCAATCTTATTGATGACTTTTTTTATCAAAAATGAAAAAGGGCAGTTGTTGGTAGAGATTCTGATTGCGATTGTGGTCGGAGGTATTTTTATTACAGGTGCCACGGTTGCTATCTTGTCTGTAATTCGTCACAACTTTGAAAACCGTGGAAATCAGGTAGCAGGATCATTAGCGTTCAATTTGGTAAACCAGGTAATTGGTGTGGCACGTTCTGATTGGCACGATGTATATGGCTTAAATAAGGGGTCATCCAACACATACTATTTAGTCTCTGGTGCTACGTCGTCTGTTGTTGTATCTGGTCAAGAGAGCTCTCCTTTTAATAACATCACAGCTGGGCTTGTTGGGTATTGGAAGTTTGATGAGGATAGCGGCATAATTGCATACGATAGTTCTGGGTTTTCTAACGGCGGTGCTTTTTCAGGAAGTCCGACCCGTACTGCATCTTCAAGTTGTTCTCTTGGGATGTGTCTGTCGTTTAATGGAACAGGCGGGCACATAGAAGTTGATAACAGCTCAGATCTTCAAATTACATCCGCTCTTTCCATCGCTACATGGATAAAGACATCTGATGGAGAGGGTACAATTGTTTCCAAGACTGGCACTTCGAGTCCATGGCCTGGGTATATGTTTGGTGTGGGGAACAGTACGGTTGTTGATGGAAATCTTGGATTCTGGGATGGGGGTGGTACGATGATAGATTCAGGAATAACAGTGAATGATAACAGCTGGCATCATGTTGCAGTAACCGTATCTGGAACAAGTACCATATTTTATAAGGACGGGGTGGCAGGAAATGCCACGACAACAACTGCGCTTGCTTCCAACACAGAACCGTTACGCATTGCACGTGAAAATGCAATAGATAGATATCTCGCAGGATTATTGGATGATGTTCGTGTATATAATCGTGCTTTGTCAGCAAACGAGATTTCAGCGCTATATGATAGTTCGGTTTACACCAAGCATTTCTATGTTGAGAATGTAGAGCGTGATGGTGGTGGAGTTGGTAATATTGTTACAAGCGGAGGAGATGATGATCCTTCTACACAAAAGGTTGTTGTCAATGTGTCTTGGGAGGGGGGGCGAAATATTTTCTATACCACATATATAGCACGTATACGTAGCCTACTTTCTTATCAGTCCGATTGGTTTGATGGTCCTGGATCTGATGGAATAACAACCACAGCCACTTCAACATTTTCAGTCTCAACTAATATTATTGCAGATTCAACTCTTGTGTTGGCTACAACCACCGCTTCCGGCAATCTGACATCTGTTATTTTTGATACTGAAAAAGTCGGGGGATCAAGCATCAATTCAATTTTATGGCAGGGGACTAAGCCTGCAAGCACCAATGTGCAGTTTCAAATTGCGTTTTCCAACAGCTCTGGTGGACCATGGACTTATGTTGGTGATGATGGGACAGGATCCAGTTACTATACCCCAACTGGTCCGGATACCTCTTTAACAATCAGCAACATCCATAACTACAGATATTTTAGGTATAAAGTCTATCTAACCCCTGATGGGGGCTCTGGGCCTGAGATAGAGGGCGTCTATATCAATTGGAGTCGATAGTTGTGGTGTCTGTTGCTGCGTGATGGTATACTAATAATCAATAATTAATAAGTAACAATTCTGCGTATGAAAAAAAAGTCATCCCAGCCAATTCTGTTGATTCTTTCTATGTTGTTATTGGTTGTTGTTTTGGTGTTGGTAGGATTTATGTTGTGGAATAATACCGATCGCACTCCAGTTTATCATGCTGTATATCTTAATACTGGTGATATGTATTTTGGAGAACTTTCTAGATTTCCTCGTCTCAAACTTACAAACACATGGCACTTGCAACAAGGTCAGGATGGGATCTCACTTAATAAATTCTCTGATTCTGCATGGGGCCCAAATGGTACTTTGAAGCTTAATTCTGAGGCTGTTGTGTGGATCTCTCGTATTTCTGATGATAGCCCTCTAATACAGGCATTTGAAAATCAGCAAGGACCTCAAGATCAATTACCAGCATCACAACTTCCAGAACCTACTGTAGAAGCTGATACTGAGTAAGTATTGTTGGATGTATTATCTCCGTTCTTGTTGTCGTGGTGCCGCAGCACTGTCCACCATTCTTTTGATTGGAGGGATTATTGTTGAAACTGCTGCTGCAGGTTTGTTGGCGTCGTATCTGGTAAGTCAGGAAGGATTAGGGTTAAAACTGTCTAACGATGCAACGTTGATATCACGAGCTGGAGTCGACGATGCTCTTCTGTCCATTATGCGTAATGGAGAAGATGCCTCAGCAAGAAACTATCAGATCACGATCGGAACATGGAATACGCAGGTTGCGGTGGAAAAAGCGGTTTTGTTGACAGATGATACTCAGTTTACCATTACATCAATTGCAACAGTTTTGAATAAAAAAAGTGCTACTCAGGCAATTATTATAGTTGATAACATATCAGGTCTGGCACAAATAGAGTCTATTGATGATATTGCACCATGAGCATAAATCTTCCTGTTTTTAAAAAAGTATTACGTGTCTTACGACCCAGAGTTGAGGTTGGGGGATTAGAGATTAGCGATACAACGCTGGCGTATCTTTCAATTGACCCAGAGTCAAAAAAAATTGTTTCTCACTCACTTTCACTCCCTGTGGGTATTGTGATTGGAGGGAAGGTAAAAAAGAAAGCAGAATTGGTCAAACAATTTTCCAAATTACACGACAAAATTACATCGCATACCAACAAGAATATTTCTGTGATTGTTTCCTGTGGCGATGCGAATGTATATACCCAAACGTTTCTGCTACCACGCCTTAAGGGGGTTAAGATGGAAGAAGCTGTGGATCTGAACATGGAGATGGTTTCTCCTCTTGATATGGACACCTCTTATCATGATTGGCAGGAAATTCGCAATTATAATCTTGAGCCACAAGGAGCAGTACTGGCATCGTTTGTGGAACGAAAGGTTGTCGATTCATTTGTGAGTGCTCTAGATGCGGCACATTTTTCAGTGGTAGCTATCGAGCAAAAAGCGGCATCAGTAGCGCGCCTGCTGTCATCTCAAGAAGCCTCCTATGCTCCCGGAGAGCCCTACTTCACACTTATGGTCAATAGTGATGGATTGAGCTTTTCTATTATTAAAGATAATACACCTCGCTTTAATCGGTTTGCATCTTGGAGCGAAGTGTCCAAACAAGAAGGCGGACAGAGTCAGATGTCATTCCAAGATTTTCGAAATCTGGTTGTTAGAGAAAGCCATCGGGTTATAAACTACTACACCAGCCACTTCTCCGGATCCCTCAAAAGGATGTATCTAATTGCCCCAGGGCTAGAAGAAAAGGTGTCAGCTGTGCTTAAGGAAAACTTTGCATTTCAAGTACAAATACCACAGTTAAAAACATACAAGATACAGGCACCGTGGCTAGTTGTGTTGGGTACAGCGCTGCGTGGTATCATCCCACGAGTTTCTGATGAGGAGATTAGCTTGGCGCCAGAGGGGACAGAAGAGAAATTCAGACATTCACAAATATTTGCATTTATTGAATTGTGGAGAAATATATTAGCAACGGTATTTGTTGTGATTTTGGTGGCGTCACTGGGAGTATTTATATTTCTTAATTCATATCAAAAAAGCATCATACAAGATTTGGCTGGGCTCTCGGGAGCACAGAATTTTCCAGCACTTACTGCACTTAAAATTGAAGCTAAAACATTTAACGACAATGTTGCAATTGTACTCAAAGCACGTCAGCAACAGAATCGCTGGGCTAGACTTGTGAACGAGGTGTATGGTGCAGCGTCTTCTATTTTGCTTGATCGCCTATTCATCCAATCTCCATCAGAACCCATTACAATCAATGCTCGTGCTGATAATGAACAAGAAGCACTGGCTTTTAAAAATCGCCTGGAAAGCATTCAAAACATCACCAAAGTTGATCTTCCACTTGCCAGCGTTAGCCCTACACCAGGAGACAAAGTTGGATTCCGGATAAGTTTTCAGGTTAAAAGTTTGAATTTTTAACGTAAGTTGGCTATCGTAGAAAGGGTGCATATAAACACTTTATTTTATGAAGCCATATAATTTTTCCGAAATAGAGAAAAAATGGCAGAAGCGCTGGGATGAAGAGAACCCCTTTGCTGCTGCTGATGATAAACCAAACAAAACATATATTTTAGATATGTTTCCCTATCCTTCTGGACAGGGACTGCATGTTGGACATCCGGAGGGATACACCGCTACAGATATAGTTAGCCGATATCGTCGGCAGAAAGGAGAGAATGTATTACATCCTATCGGATGGGATGCATTTGGGCTGCCGGCAGAGAACTACGCCATAAAAACAGGAAATCACCCTAAGAAGAGCACGAGCAACAATATAAAAACTTTTAAGCGGCAGATTAAGTCGCTGGGCTTTTCATACGACTGGAATCGTGAAATTGATACATCATCTCCTGAATACTACCGCTGGACTCAATGGCTTTTTTTGCAGCTGTATAAAAATGACCTTGCATACAAGAAAAAGGCTCCGGTTAACTGGTGTGATGCGTGTCAGACGGTTCTGGCAAATGAGCAGGTAGTAGGTGGGGCGTGTGAGCGATGTAATGGTGAGGTTATTCAAAAAGAACTTTCTCAGTGGTTTTTTAAGATCACTGCTTATGCTGAGGAGTTGTTGGATGTCGATGGCTTAGATTGGTCAAATTCTTTAAAGACAACACAAAAGAACTGGATCGGACGATCAGAGGGGGCCGACATTTCTTTTGCGCTCAGTGGAGACGAATCCGTTACAGTATTCACAACACGCCCAGACACGCTCTATGGCGCTACATTCTTGGTGATGGCACCTGAGCATCCTCTGGTATCAAAGTTTTGTGAAAATGGACAGGTTAAGAACAAGGAAGAGGTTGAAGAGTACCGCAATAGTGCACAACAGAAGACCGAACTGGAGCGTAAAGAGATTAAAAAGGAGAAAACAGGGATTGCACTCGATGGAGTGCATGCAATCAATCCTGCAACAAAAGAGGAGATCCCAGTCTGGATCGCTGATTATGTGATGATGGGATATGGGGGTGGAGCTATTATGGCTGTGCCAGCACACGACACGCGTGATTTCGAATTCGCCCAACAGTACAAGCTTCCTATTCGTGAAGTTATCTCTGCACCAGAGAAGACCGATGATATCTATACTGAGCATGGAATGCTTATGAATTCTGGGAAACACGATGGCAAGGAGAGCAAAGTTGCTGCCCGTGGCATCGTTAAAGAGGTTGGAGGAAAGAATACAATACAATACAAACTCCGTGATTGGTTGATATCACGTCAACGGTTTTGGGGTGCTCCCATTCCTATTATCTATTGTGATAAGTGTGGTGAGGTGCCTGTTCCTGAAGATCAACTGCCGGTTGAACTACCTGACGATGTCGATTTTAAACCGACAGGGGAATCACCATTAATACACTCTAAAATATTTCATGATGTAAAATGTCCTGAGTGTGGAGGTGGGGCACGACGTGAATCTGACACAATGGACACATTCGTATGCTCTTCTTGGTACTTCCTGAGATTTTGTGATTCGAATAATGAAGAGAAACCATTCGATAAAAAACTGGTCAACAAATGGATGCCTGTTGATCTATATATAGGAGGAATGGAGCATGCGGTAGGACATCTGCTATACAGCCGCTTTGTTACCAAAGCATTGCGTGACATGAAATTCCTTTCATTTGATGAGCCGTTTTTGAAGATTTGCAATCAGGGACTAATTTTAGGGAAGGACGGTGAAAAGATGTCAAAATCAAGAGGGAATGTAATTAATCCAGATGATATTGTGGAGACCGTAGGGGCTGACACCCTTCGTATGTATGAAATGTTCATGGGTCCTCTTGAAGATTCAAAACCATGGAACACACAGGGGGTGATGGGGATACATAGATTTTTGAATCGTGTCTGGAAGATGCATGAGAAACTCTCTGATAAGGATGATGAGAGCACAACACGGATGATGCACAAAACTATCAAAAAAGTTACAGACGATATAGAATCTCTGCATTTCAATACTGCTGTCTCAGCATTAATGATCTGCCTTCGGCACATGGAGGAGACAGATACCAGCAAAGCATCGTTTGAACAATTTTTGATTTTACTTGCTCCTTTTGCTCCATTCATTGCCGAAGAGCTCTGGGAGATAATGGGGCACACCAAATCAGTTACAAACCAGACTTGGCCCGATTATGATGAACGGTATATTGTTGATGAGGCTGTCGTGATTGCTGTCCAGGTTAACGGAAAGATGAGAGGAACCCTTGAGGTTGATAGGGGGGCTGGACGTGATGAGGTATTGGAAAAGATCAAAACTGATCCTTCACTGGCTCGCCATTATAAAAAACCACAAAAGGTTGTGTTTGTTGAGAATAAGATTATAAACCTCATTATTAGGTGATGGTTTTAAACCCTCACCGCACCACGAACGCCAATGTGAGAAAAGGAATTCCCAGGATCGCGCCTGTTTAAATAGGCCTGCCGATTGCCGCGGTACCAAGTGGCGTTCGGGACATCGCCAGAAGCAGTAAAGTACGTCCCTAACTGGAACGAAATTGATCCATTCCCCTGATAGTCATCTATGGCCTGATCTGTCTGTTCCAGGTGAGTAATGGCATATGTTATATAATCTTCAGGAGTCATGCCAACTTCTGATATGTATGCCGGGTTATCTTGCAGTTCTTCAAGATATTGGTTCGCTGTTTTATTCGTTTCAAATTGAGGCCTGTCTTTAATCGTCTTCCCTTCACCCTCTCTGGGAATATTGGGGAGGTCTTCAAGAAGAAGAATTGTGAATCCTCCCTGTTCTTTTAATATATCTTTTTTTGTTCTTCCCTGGTGATTCTCTTTAGAAAACTTTTTGGGATGATAGACAAGATCTCCATTCACATCCGCATCTTTATATTCACTCCACGCCCATACAGGTTCACTCTTATTAAGCTCCAAGGGTTCATCGGGATCAGATGGATCTTTTTTTGTTGCCAGAAGCTTTCCATCTCTATGATGTTCTATGATAATCTGTTCGTATCTTTCTATTAAATCACCGAGATTCATGCCAAAGGGAACAATTAAGAGTTGAGTAAAGCCTTGTTCTATCTTTGTCTGTATCGTCTCTCTGTTTTCTTTCATTCTTCCAGCTATCTCTCTATACGTGGGGAATGTGTATTC
>SDBT01010470.1_pt1 | contig 14964 bp, 12 predicted proteins | sample 2277101 | NCBI WGS metagenome assembly SDBT01 (sample SAMN10404973, study PRJNA504765) | marine sediment metagenome | isolation source: marine sediment core GS10_PC15, 103 cmbsf | place: Arctic Ocean: Southern Knipovich Ridge | collected 2010 | reverse complement strand
GCGGGTCAAGTAACATAACTACTCCTTGGAGGATAAGTCTCAGAGAAGGCGACAAGATCGTGCCGACCAGTGTTGGCCGATTGTCAGCGAGCAGTCCCAGCTAAGACTGGATGCCAGTGAAAATAGACTCCCACTGGACAGCTTAAGTAGTGACCCTAACAGATTACTGCATAGATTGCTTGGAAATCATTGAAAATCGATGTGACCTGCATTGTACATTCCGGGGGTATGGATTACAATCCCCGCCGACCGCGCGACAGGCTTCGCGACCCCGGCCCTCATTGGGCTTGATATGCAACTTGGGACGGGCCAATGTGCCGCCAAAGAATGCTCACAATGAGTTCTGACCAACCGACAAAATCCGTCTTCCTGTACTCCAGTCAACTGGACCAATACAGCTACCCTGATGACAATCCGTTCAAGACGCAGCGCACGAGCAAGACACGCGAGATATTGTTGGCGCATGATATGCTGTCGGGGCAAGGTCGATCCGAGCAGTCTTTCCAGCCGGCCGAGCGAGACACCCTGGAAAAGTTCCACACCCCGGAGTATCTCGACGCAATGATAGCCGCCCAGGCGGGCAAGATGGGCGTTGAAGGCCTTGAGATGGGGCTCGCGACGGCAGACTGTCCTGTCTTTCGTGGAATGTACGAATATGCGGCACTGGCCTGTGGAGCGACACTGAGGGGGGCTGAGCTTATTCTGTCAGGTCAGTCCGACGTGGCATTCAATACGTCGGGCGGCTACCACCACGCCGGGCCAGGCTTTGCCGCGGGTTTCTGCTATATGAACGACGTGGCGCTGGCTTGCCTCGTCCTGGCCGAGCAGGGCAAGCGAGTTTTGTTCCTGGACGTGGACGTTCATCACGGCGACGGAGTGCAGAACGCGTTCTATGATCGCAGTGACGTGATGACGATATCGTTCCATCAGGACGGCAAGACAATCTTTCCGGGCACCGGCTTTGCTGACGAGATCGGTGAAGGCGAGGGCCTGGGCTTTTGCGTAAACGTTCCGCTTCCACCGGGTACGTACGACCAGGTCTACATGGAGGCGTTCGATGCGATTGCCCCACCGTTGGTGAAGGCCTACAAGCCGGACGTGATCGTATTGGAACTTGGAATGGACGGTCTGGCGAGCGACCCGCTGGGCGCTCTGAACTTAACGAATAACACCTACGCGGATATCGTGAAAACTGTGGTGGGCCTGCAGGTGCCGATTCTCGCAACCGGTGGTGGCGGATATCATCCGGTCAACACCGCACGCGGCTGGGCACTGGCTTGGGGCATTATGTCCGGCGATCAAGGCATCGCCTGTGATGCCTACGGCATGGGCGGCGTGATGCTGGAAACCACCGATTGGCAGGAAGGCCTGCGGGATCGAGTGCTAATCCCCGATCATCGTACGCAGGAGGCAATCTACAAGACGGTGCAAGCTACGATAGAGACAGTCAAGGATAACGTATTTTCCATTCACGGCTTACAGTCTGCCAATACTGGCGATAGCACGCCCGGCAGCGATAACCAAAACAGCTAATTAAGGACGACCTGGACACATGACTCTAGAAGGTTTTTTCAATCCGAAATCAATCGCGGTTGTCGGCGCATCTCGGACCGAGGGCAAAGTCGGACACGAGATACTCGAGAACATAAAGAAAGACGGCTTCACCGGCGGCATCTACCCGATCAATCCGTCAGCCGACGAGGTCGAAGGTCTCAAGTGCTATCCGGACCTGCATTCCCTGCCGGAAGTGCCCGAACTGGTGGTAGTGGTGGTTCCGGCCAAGTTCACGCCTGGCGTTATGGAAGACTGCGCCAAGCTCGGCGTGAAGTCGGTGATAATAATCTCGGCAGGCTATCGCGAGATTGGCGAGGAAGGTCTCAAGCTCGAGCAGGAAGTCGTCCAAATCGCCAAGCGGGCGGGCATCCGTTTTATCGGCCCGAACTGCCTGGGCCTGATGGTGCCGGACAAGCAGCTCAATGCGAGTTTCGGTGGCGAGTTGCCCGAGCCGGGCGGTATCGGATACATATCACAGTCGGGCGCGCTGCTGACGGCGATTATCGACATGGCCAAGGCCCACGAGATCGGCTTTTCCACACTGGTCAGCATCGGCAACAAGGCCGACGTCGACGAACTGGACGTCATGATGCATCTCGGCTCGCACGAGCCTACGAAGGTAATCGCCGGGTATCTCGAGAGCATCAATGACGGCGATGCTTTCGTCCGCTACGCCGAAAAGATCTCACACGAAAAGCCTGTGCTGCTGATAAAGTCCGGTGGAACCGAGGCCGGTGCCAGGGCAGCATCCAGCCATACCGGCAGCCTGGCAGGCGGAGAGACCGCCTATGACGTCGTCTTTGACCGCGCGGGAATCATCCGTTGCGATTCGATCGAGTCGCAGTTTGAATGGGCCCGCGCGTTTGCATATCAGCCTATCCCGGCCGGAAATAGCGTCGCGATAATAACCAACGCAGGCGGACCGGGAATCATGGCTGCCGATGCGATCGAACGCGAGGACCTCACCTTCGCCAAACTCTCCGATGAGACGATGGCATCGCTCGCTGAAAAGCTTCCCGCCGCCGCAAATGTAACGAATCCCGTTGACGTGCTGGGCGACTCGCTTGCCGACCGCTACGAACACGCCCTTGAAGTGGTGCTCGACGATCCAAGCGTTGACATCGTGCTCGTTCTGCTCACCCCGCAGGCGATGACCGAATGCGAAGCGACGGCCGAGGTGGTCGTCAGGCTCTCCCACGCTCACCCGGACAAGACCATGCTGGCCTGTTTCATGGGTGCGGGCAAGGTGCACAAAGCCCTGCATATCCTCAGGCACGGTAACGTCCCGGATTACGATTCGCCGGAATCGGCAGTAGCCACCATCCGCGCGATGTGCCAGTACGGTGCATGGAAGAAACGCCCCAAACGCGTCGTGAAACTCTTTACGGTTAACCGTCACAAGGTCGACCGCATAATCAGCCGACACCTCCGCCGCGGCGAGCGCGAAATAGGCGAAACCGAATCGAAGGAAATTCTGGAAGCGTACGGCTTCGTCACGCCCAAGGGTTCTGTCGCGACCACGGCCGAGCAGGCCGCAAGCATCGCCGATCAGCTAGGCTATCCGGTCGTACTTAAGATATGGTCGCCGGACATCATTCACAAATCCGACGTCGGCGGCGTAAAGGTGGGTCTCGTCGGCGAACAGGCCGTCATGGACGCATTCGACCTGATGATGTATCGCATCCCGCAGAAGCAGCCCGATGCGGACATCATGGGCGTACTGGTTCAGGAAATGTGCTCCAAGGGCAAGGAAGTGATCCTGGGCATGTACCGCGATCCGCGATTCGGACCGATGCTGATGTTCGGCATGGGCGGGATCATGGTCGAGGTGCTCAAGGACGTGGCGTTCTACCTCGCACCCATCACCGCCGAGGAAGCAAGGCGGATGCTCGTCCGCACCAGAACGTTCCAGATACTCAAAGGCGTCCGCGGGCAGAAGGGCGTGGACATCGACAAGATAGCCGAAGGCATCCAGAGGCTCTCGCAACTGGTGACCGAGTTCCCGCAGATACAGGAAATGGACATTAACCCGTTTGTGATCGGACCGGAAGGCACGACGCCGATCGCGGTAGACGCACGAATCAGTGTAGAGGAAGCATAAAACGCAATGACAGATTTCGACTGGAAACTGAAGTACGCCGAGCGCATCGAAACTGCTTCGGGAGCGATTAAGCAGATTAAATCGGGCGACAACATCTTCATTGGCACCGGCTGCGCCCAGCCCCAACACCTGGTTGATGCAATGGTAAAGTATTCGTCGCACATTTACGATGCGCACGTCATTCACCTGCTGACGATGGGCAACGCACCGTATGCCAGCGAGGAGTACCGTGACCGGTTCAAGATGAACAGTTTGTTCGTGGCGTGAGAACGTTCGCGATGCACTCGAGCGCGGAGTAGGCCAGTACACCCCGATCTTCCTGTCGGAAATTCCACGCGAGTTCCAGTCCGGGCGCATGCCCATAGACGTTGCGCTTATCAGCGTAAGCCCGCCCGATAGCAACGGCATGTGCTCTCTGGGCGTGTCGGTCGACATCGTAAAGTCGGCCGCCACCAACGCCAGATACCTCATAGCGCAGGTGAATTCCAACATGCCGCGGACCATGGGCGACAGCTTCCTTCACGTCAACAACATCGACATGCTCGTGTCTTTTGACGAACCGATGATCCAAATACCGGTTCACGAGCCCGACGAAACGCTTCATAGGATTGGCCAGAATGTAGCCAGGCTGATTGAGGACGGTAGCACCATCGAATGCGGTATCGGGCGAATTCCCCAGGCGATTGCGGAGTTCCTCAAGGACAAGAAGGACCTTGAGGTGCATACCGAGATGTTCAGCGATTGGATTATCAACCTTGTCGAGTGCGGCGCGATTACCTGTTCCAAGAAGACGATCAATCGTGGAAAGGTGATCGCCAGTTTCTGCATGGGTTCACAGCGGCTTTACGATTTTGTCGACAACAATCCGTTCTTCGATTTCCGACCGACCGAGTATGTCAACGATCCGTATGTGATTTCGCAGCACGAGAACATGGTCGCCATCAACGTCGGCCTGGAGATCGATCTTACCGGGCAGGTCTGCAGTGACTCGCTCGGCTATAAGTTTTACAGCGGCATCGGTGGGCAGGTGGACTTCGTCCGTGGCGCAGCCCGCAGCCGCAACGGTAAGGCCATCATAGTGCTGCCCTCCACCGCGCGTGCCGATAGCATCTCTCGCATCGTCCCGCACCTGGCCGAAGGTGCCGGAGTGGCGTTTATCGTGCAGGATGAATGGCAGAAAAAGGGAATGGGCACTTTCCTGCTGGCCTATATCACAGAGACAGCCAAGCAGCGCGGCGTGCGACGATTCTATGCAAAAGTTTTACCCAGCAACAAGGCCATGCTCGCCATCTTCCAAAACTCCGGATATTCCGTGAATACCGAATTCGACGGCGAAGTCTACAGCGTGGTGTACGAACTGTAGCTCGCCAGTAAACGGACCCCATGTGGGAATGCCTCAAAACTGGGGTGGATCGAGGAAGCCACACAACGGCTGTCCGCGGAAGGCGAATTGGCGCCTGAGCAACTGCTCAAGACCGAACGCGCAGCTACCGAAGTGGATATGGATCTGCTCGGAGAGCAGGTACTGCCGGATTGATTTTCAGCCTTTGCCCTCAGCGCCGCCGCAACCGTCGCCGCATCAGTAATGGGCAAGCCGTCGCCAAAAGCATCAGCGTCACAGGTTCGGGAATCGGGACGTTCACCACATTCAGTTCGGCCAGAACCGGGTCCGACTGCCAGTTAATGAGAATCTCGTTGAGGTCCACAATGCCAACGATACCGTCTCCGGTCGGCAATGTGCTGGTGTCCGACCCCCAGTTTGCCACGACCAGATCCAGATCAGCCTGTCCGACGCGGAAGTCTCCGTCCAAGTCGCCCACCATGCGTATGCTATGTATGAGCTCCAGATGCTCACTGCCAAGAGTCTCTTCGACCTGATAATCGATCAGGGGCAGATCGCCGAACGCCCCATTGATCCCCTGAGCATTCCATACGCCCTGGCTGGCAAGGGCGTCAACCACGTCCATGCCATCGCCAATCACTGCTCCGAACACGGTGAACCCGCCGTTCTGGTTGTCCAGATTCGCTGAGTTATCACCCAGATTGAAGAAAAATTGATTCGTCGCGCTATCTGGGTCGTTGCCGATCTTGGCCATCGCTATAGTCCCGCGCGTATTCGATATGCCATACTCATTCACAATCGGAGCGTTGTCCGGGATAGACGCAAACTGGTCGACCAGGGTGGTCCCGGCTGTGGGATCGTACGTAAAGCCTCCGCCCTGAAGCACGAAGCCATCCATCAGCCTGTGAAAGAACGTGTCTGCGTAGGCACCATCGGCAGCGTATGCGAGGAAGTTCTCCACCGTTATGGGCGTGGCGTCTCCGTAGAGTTCTACGTCGAAGCTGCCCAGGGCGGTTTCAAATCGGACCATTGTTGAATCTGCTTCAGCGCGGCCGATACCGATCAACGCGAGAGTAACGAGTGCAAAGACTACACCCGTCCTTGTAAGCAAGTATCTACGAGACATGGCTACCTCCAAATCGAGCGATTACCCATCCATGGTACAATAAGGCAAACTTCCATTTGCCTCCATAACAAGGCTGGCACGAGCAAATGCACCACCTCCCTATCGAGAAACCATTATAACAGGAATCGCTATTTTGTCAATACACTCACCGATCCAAACAGCCCCGCCAGCCCGGATGTTACCGGGTATTAATTACCAACGCGGGCGATACTGAACCGGAAGACGTGCGCTATTACCTGCCCGGATTCCATCGCCGAACCCGCAGAGCTAACTACCACCGCCGCGAATGGCTTGCCGAATTCAGCGAGGACGTTCTGCCTTAGCGAATTGCTTATGATTACAGGCGATCTAACACCCGGGACTGTCTCCACGGTCGAATCGGCCATAGTTGAGACTTCGGCAGTGATTTGCAGGTTCACTGCGTTCTCGTCGGCGACCTTTTCGCGTGTGCCCTGGACTTCAAAGATCGCGCCAATCTGCTGGTATCGAACGGTGTTTATGTTATTCCCAGCCGCCGTTATCCGCCTGGAGGCCATCATTGGAACGCGCTGCTTGCTCTGCATCATCGCCATTTCCGAAAGGTTAACCTGCTGATCGACTGAATAGGCGAAACCGACCTTTCCGAGCTTGGCCAGTTCTTTCCTGAATGCGGTATTGTCGGTTACTTTGGCACTGATGGCGGCAACGTCCATTTTCTCGGCGGCTTCGACCGGCAGCGTCAACTGATAGACGGCTACGGTGAACCGGACCGGTAACGGCACCTTGGGCGGCGATGGGGGCATTGGCGGCAGCGACTGGATCACAGACTCGGCTGACCCGGTCGATCTGGTCCGCCTCTCGGGTCTTGCCGCGGATGCGTCGTTCCCGAAGTCCATCGCAACAATCCCAGCCACCACGACCCCTAAGACAAGAATCGATGCTACAGTAGTCTTTCCAGCCTTCATCTTATATCTCCCTATTCAGCTACGGTCCTTGTTTCCACCGAGGCTGTATTAGAGGCCTCGGATTCCAATCCGTCAATTGTGACTTGCGTGATGCGATAATGCAACTTCGCACCCGGTTTCACCTGCCAGTCAAGATAGCTCTGCCCATCCGGCGAGGCGACAAGCGTCTTGCGACTGGGCGCGAAATCGGCCTTGTCGCCGCAGTAGATATTGTAGTGATGCCAACGCTTTGATTGCCGCCCTTGCCAGGTAAGCCGTATGCCTCGGTCGGCGGCTTTGGCCGAGAGTTTCAACGCTTCGGGGCGCTTAGCGACGAGTCGCCCTTCCGGTTTGAAGGCCTTGTCCGTAGCAAGGTAGAAACAATCGAGGCTCGAACCGTACTTGCTCGACGCGATCTCTACCGACTGCTTGCCTTTGGTGAGTTCCACAGGCTTATCCGATGTGACCCACTGCCACTCATCGGACACAGGTGCGGATACTTCCTGCCCTGCAATGCTGAACGCGGTGCCTTGGCGGCCTTTTATGCGAGCGACGACGTAATACTTTCCACCGCGCGTTGTGTTGATTTCCACCGTGACGCTGCCTGGCTTATCGGCCCGGCGCTGCCAGATATAGTACAGGCCCGATGCCATTCCTTCGAACTTCATCCAGATCGCGTCGGGCGCAGGTGCGTCGAGTTCGGCTGAGATCGCCTTCTCCGCTTCGCAGAAGACTCGCGAAGGCAGATCGTCGATAAAGTATCCGGCAGCCACTTCGTCGGACAATCCGCTTTCCAGGCCCGAATGCTCAACACCGGTCACCGCGTAGTAGCAGGTCTGGGAAACCTTGGCGTCATAGTCCATGTACTTCGTATCCGTCACGGGCTTGGCGGTTATGAGTTCGAACCCCTTGCCGCTTTGATCACTGCGATAGACGTTGTATCCGGCGATTTCCTTGTGATACTTCCGGGGCGCCCATTTGACCTCGGCGGCTGTGCAATCGAACACCTCGACTTCGACGTTCGCCGGTGCCAGCGGCTTGGCCGCGACGACGACGAACACGCCGGACTTATTGAACGCGTTGGAATTAAACAGCAGCTTGGTCCCGTCCGGGCTCATGTTGGGGTGGTCGAGGCTGGTTGCTTTGTTGCCCCAGCGATCACGCAGGCCCCAGAGGTTCGTGTAGCAGATGCGGAAGCGATTGGCCCGCCCGCCACCGAGGATCGGCTTTGCGAAAACCTTTCCGATTTCCGAAAGCCACTGTGGATCGTTGCGTTGATACTGGCAACTGTACATCCATCGCTGATCGTCGGGCCAGTTGGCTGCGTATCCGCCGCGGTCGATCGGGATCGGATAGAACCCCTCGCTATCGTCGAATTCGGTGCCCGGCCAGTTGAGGTTTTGGCCCAGTTTGAACGTATCACCGTTCCACTCGACATACTTCCCGCCGGCGTGTGCACTGAAAAAACGCCCGGTCGTTCCGTGACACCAGTCATATCTAAATGGTACGATTGTATCTTCTCCGGTCTTGAAGTTGCGAATGTGGAAGCCTTCGCCGTTCAGCCCGCCGGACGGGTGAAACCGCTCGTACCAGTACATAATCCGCTCGGTATCACCTGGGACGAACTGGTAGGAATGATGGATCAGATATGGTTTGCCTTGATCGTCCTTGTCGAGCGTCAACTTCCAGGTCTTACCGTCGGTGATTCGCAGGACGGAGATATCGCCCCGCTTGTGGGCATCGATCAGATATTTTCCGTCCGGGCTGGGCTTGAGCCACCACGGACCGTCAACCTGGCCGATCTTGCGGACAACCTTGTTCTGCGAAAAACTCAGTTCGACTACCTCGTTCACCTCGCCTCGAATAACGGTATAGCAAAGGTCAGGGTTCGTCACCGAGCAGACCGGAGCCTTCATGAACAATCCCTTTTCGAACGCAATACGATGAGCGGTCCCGTCAGCCTTGACCACCATCGGCCCGAACGCATCGGTGGTGGCTTGGGGACCCATGCCTTCGATCTCGAGCCCGCCTTTAGCGCTGCGCGAAAAAATCATCAGCGAACCGTTGGCGTTCCAATTTGGACCCTTGAAGTAGCTCAGTTCGTCGCTGACGCCGCCCTTCTCATGCGGTGCCTGCGTGAGCATCATGATCGTAGCGCCCGTACCCGTATCGGAAAAGATCAGCCGCTCCGTCTGATAGCTGCCGTCCGCCTTGCGAAGCTTTTCATAAGGCTTTGGGGCGATGTCGATTCGCAGCAGGATCGCATCCAGGCCCCAATGGCTGGATATGCCGTCATCCTTCATGAAGCGGTGACGCCCCTTGTCTTTGCCGATCAGGTCCTGCATGGGCAGTTCGGCCATTCGGGCGCGGTCCTCGCCCGACATCAAACCGGCGGCCAGACCGGACTCGAAACCTGTTTCAGTCTTACCATTACTGCCGGCGATGCAAGGCATGGCCGTAATGGTTACGAGTAGAACCACAGTCGCTGCACGCTTCATCCAAGTAACTCCTATGCCCCCCTGCAATATTGACCAGTTCCGCTTTTGTGGTTAACTCCCCTTCCGCGGGTTCATTGCATATTAATCAGTTTCGTGAATCATCTTTGACATTTCCATCGCCATCTTCAAAAACATTGCATGTATCGGCCGAGATAAAGCATCAATTTGACGAGCTATCGTCCCAATGGTACGCACGGCTCATTTGGGTAAATATACCGTCAATCTCCGCCTGATCGACGCCAAGGCGAGAATTGACTTGCAGCAGACGCCAAAGACCTTAACATAAGAACCGATTCTGCCTTCTGGGGCTGCGCCCTGCGGAGGTGAGTGGAACGGTTTTGGATCCTGGCAAGAGCGGCCTGCCGGGCCAGTTTGCTTCTTTCCGCAGATTCCTACCTGCAGAGACCATTATCAATCATGACTTTCAGATCAGTAATCATCGGTTTGGGCTTAGGCCTTGGAATAGCCATGTGCGGTTATTTCAGCGACTGGATCATGAATCAAGCCTTCCTGACCACCAATCTCGTACCCCTTATCGCGTTCGGCCTGCTGCTTATGGGCTTGCTGCTGCTCAATCCCCTGCTTCGACTGCTGGGTGGAAGCCAACTCAAGCGCCCTGAATGGGCGGTCATCATAGGATTGATGTTAGTGGCATGCGTCATTCCCGGACCGGGAATGATGTGGCATTTTTCCAACAACGTCGTCGCACCCCATAAAGCCTACAACGCTCTTACCGGCTGGCGAAAACATGAATTGATCCGTTATCTGCCGGATTCCCTGCTGGTCGACCAGGGCCCCATCGAAAAAGGCATGGGTGCCAACCCGGAAAACTACGATGACGTAATCGGAAACTTCGGCGCTGGACAGCGAAGCGACAAGCCCCTCTACGAGACGGTTCCGTGGCATGCGTGGACGAAAACTCTCTCGTTCTACATCCCATTTATCGCCCTGAGTTTCATCGGTGCAATATGCGTGATGGCGATGTTCCACCAGCAATGGTCTCATCGAGAGCGATTGCGGTACCCTATTGCGTACTTCACATCCGAACTGATTTCCGGCGCCGAAGGTGGGCGCCAGAGCATATGGCGCAACAAGCTGTTCTGGATTGGATTTGTGATACCGCTAACGATACTGCTGCTCAATGGCCTGCACGAGTACGCCGGTGGAATCAAGATTCCTCTCCTTATAGATCTTCGACCGATCTCCCGCAAATGGCCCGTCTTCGCCAAGGTTCCCGATTTCTTCCGACTGGTCCGCCCGACGTTGTATTTCTCGGTGGCGGCGTTCGCTTACTTCGTAAGTAGCGAAATATCGTTTTCACTAGGCATCAACTCGATTGTATACGCGATCGTCTTCCTTGCCTTGTCCCAAGCCGGTTTCGACACATCCGGAGATAGCATTGTAGGCAGTAATCACAGTTACCAGATGTTCGGTTCGTGCCTGGGCCTCGCCCTGGTCATACTGTATACGGGGCGCAAGTTCTACTCATCAGCACTAGCCAAGGCGTTTTTCATACCCGTCAAGGAAAAGGTCGAACCGTCCGTTGTGTGGTTCTGCTGGGGTGCGATGCTCGCAGCTCTGGGCATGGTCCTGATGATGACCTATGCTCTGGGACTCAGCTGGATACTGGCAGTGTTATTCGTCCTTCTGCTCGGAATGTCGTTCACCGTCCTTACGAGGATCAACGTCGAGACGGGACTCTTCATGATTCAACCCGGGTGGAGCATCGCTGCGATCATGCTGGCGATCTTTGGATTCGCCTCGATGGGGCCGCACTCATTAATAATCATAGCCATGCTGACGCTAGCCTTGGCGGCCGATCCAATGGTCTGCCTGATGCCGATGGCCGCCAATGCCCTCAAGATCGGCGAAACCGAGAATATCAAACCCTCACGGTTCAGCCGCTGGCTTGTCGTAGCGGTCCTGATAGCACTCGTCGGAGGAATGCTCGCTACGATCTGCGTGCAGTATCGCTACGGTGGAGACGGGTACGACTGGGCTGATGATGTACCGCAGAAAGCTTTCCAACTGCTGCAGACAAATCTGATAGGTTCCGATGCCAGCCCGGCCGAACCGCAGGCGTTAAACCTGAGCATGTTTACAACCAAGGGACCTTTCCTCGTCAGTGCGGGAGTAGGTCTGGCGATCGTGCTCTTCCTCAGCATGATGCGTCTTCGACATCACTGGTGGCCGATCCATCCGGTGCTTTTCCTGATCTGGGGCACCTTCCCCGGAAATGAACTTGCGGCAAGTTTCCTGGTCGGATGGCTGTGCAAGGTGGGCATAACCACCTTTGGAGGAGGCCAGAGCTATAGCAAGAACAAGCCTCTGTTTGTCGGTATAATTGCCGGCGAGTTCGCCGCGGGAATGGTCTGGCTGATCGTAGGAGCAATATACTTCATGTACTTCAAGGTCGCGCCACCGGAGATCAGGTTCCTTCCCAAATAGAGCATTTGAAAATTGGATGCTTCGATCTCAGACGCGTTTCGAGGACGCAGCCAGCCTAACGAATCAGGCAAATTTGATGTACTCCGTCCTCGGCAAACTCTAAATGCACCAATAAAAAGGCCCGCTTAACGCGGGCCTTTTTTCTTTGAATAAGTTTGCTCGATCTATCCCGCCTGAATTTTCTCTATGAGGCGGGAGGCTATCTTTGATCCCATTTCATAGCACAATCGCAGATCCTCGTCGGTCGGGACATACTTAACCTTTAAGGGTTCGGTGACCTGCTCGATCTGCACATGCTCGAAAAACTCGGCGATCTGTTTTGTCGCTTCGCCGCTCCAGCCGAACGAACCGAATGCCGCCCCGATGAGCCCTGCGGGCTTTAGCCCTCTGACATAGCTCAGCACGTCTCCAAGTGACGGATATAACTGCCCGTTGATCGTCGGTGCTCCGATCACCAGCGCGCCGGCGTCGAGCAATTCGGTGGCCACGTCACTGCGATGGACACCTCGGACCGGAATCAGCTTGGTTCTGGCTCCGCCCGCCCAAAGCCCTTCGCCAATGGCACGGGCCATTAGTTCGGTGCTTTCCCACATGGTGTCGTAAAGCACAACGGCTTTGTTGGTTCGAGCCTGTTGCGCCCAACAGGCATAATCATTGAGAATGCGACTTGGATTTTTTCTCCAGATCGGCCCATGATCCGGTGCAATTAAGCTGACAGGCAAATGTGAATCGGTCAATTTGCCCAGCGTCTTTTTTATTGATTTGGCAAATGGCATAAGAATGTTCGCATAGTATTTGGCGGATTCGCAATCCATAACGGATTGTTCCAATTCGTCGTCAAACCGTTCATAGCTGGCCAGATGCATCCCGAACGCATCCTGCGAAAACAGTAACTCATCTTCATGCAGATAAGAGACCATACTGTCCGGCCAGTGGCACATCTGCGTGTCGAAGAATGTCAACGTCTTGTTACCAAGGGACAATTCCTCGCCATCGGTGACCTGGGTGACGCCTTCCAGCCGGTAGTGGGCAGCCAACGCTTTGACGCCCATTCTGGAGGCGAAGACCTTCTCCGGTTTGACCGTGTCGATGACCGCCCGCAGGCATCCGGTGTGGTCCGGTTCGGAATGATTGGAAACGATATAGTCTATCCGCCCGGGATCGATGACCGATGCTATGCGGGCGAGCACCTCACCGGCAAATTCAGCCTTGGCCGTATCTATGAGTGTTACTTTGTCGGCCAATACGAGAAACGCGTTATACGTGGTCCCCTTGCTTGTAAGGTAACCGTGAAAGTCCCGCACAGACCAATCGATAGCGCCAACCCAGTAGACATCGTCGGTCACTTTGACGGCCTTGAAAGCTTCTTTCATGAGTCGTACTCCGGCAAGAATAATGTCTGATTAAGTACTCTGCCCCGGTAATGCTATCGAGACAGAGTACTATACACATTCTTCCCGTTTACTCCACAAACCGCAAGGGGTTCGTTTTATTATTCCCCACCAGCGGGCGGCTGGAATGTTCTGGCCGCCATCTGCTGATCGAGCATGAAGATTCCGCCCGGAGCGTCGCCCATCAGTTTGATTTTCTGGACGATCTCGTCGGCGGTGGACTCTTCCTCGACCTGTTCGGTTACGAACCATTGCAGGAATATCTCTGTGGCATTGTCGCCCTGCTGCTTGGCCAGTGCGATCAACTTATCAAAGCATCCGCTGATGTGCTGCTCGTGCGCCAATGCCGCCTCGAACGCAGCCAGCGTGCTGTCCCACTTAGCGGGCGGTTCGGCGATTGCAAGCAACCTGACTTCTCCGCCGCGTTCGATGATGTAATTGTAAAGCTTCATCGCGTGGGAAGTTTCTTCCTGCACCTGAACGTTCATCCAACTTACGAAACCGGGCAGATTATTCGACGCGAACCCCGCCGCCATCTGAAGGTAGAGATACGAGGAATACACCTCCTCGTTGATCTGTACGTTCAATGCATCACGCATCTCTTGGGAAATCATGATTAATTCCTTCTTTCTGTGCTTTTCAACGATCCTGGAATCAGATTCTATGTGGAGCTAAGACTTCCACAGACCGTGAACCGAACAATACTCGCGGGCATATTCGATATCGCCCGCCGAGACGGGAAATACTGCTTCGGGCACGGCGCCCGGGGAAAGAAATTCACGATACGCCTTTCCACCGGCGATGATCTCAATCCATTCTATATAATGTTCAGCCTCCATCGGATGCGGTATCGATCCGACGGAAACCTTGGCCCCAGCGTCGGTCTGCTCGATCACCGGAACGTGTTTTTCGTTACCGGCATCGGTGTTCTTCTCGGTGAGCAGTTCCATCGCCTCACCGCAGCAGGACACATCGCAATCGGCTGCATCGAGTATCTCGACCACCGCACCATTTGCACCGCACCTGTAAAGCTGACCTTTTTCAATCGACATAGGACTTCTCCTTGCTGTTTGTTTTTATATGGTAGTTTAATGGACTGGAACTCGGGCTTTGTCAGCCCACCAGGTCGCCAACTGCTCCCAGAACCGCCTCGTAATCAGGCTGTTCGGTCAGCTCGCTGACAATCTCCTTGTATATGATTTTACCCGAGCGGTCAATCACCCACACGGATCTGGCCAGCAGATGCAACCCGTCGATGAGGACGCCGTACGCTTCGCCGAACGGCGCGCCGCGATAGTCCGAAAGCGTCTGGACCTGATCGACGCCCGCAGCCCCGCACCATCGCTGCTGGGCAAAGGGAAGGTCCATACTGACCACCAGAACCTCCACATCTGAACCCAGACCGGCAGCTTCGGAATTGAACTTGCGCACTTCAATATCGCAGACAGGAGTATCGACCGACGGGACCGAGGCGAGCACGACGATCTTGTCGCGATAATCCGAAAGCCGCACCTCTGACAAATCGTTGGCGGCCAAGGTAACATCCGGAGCCGAATCTCCAACGTTCACTTCCTGGCCCGT
>SDBT01010469.1_pt1 | contig 14964 bp, 11 predicted proteins | sample 2277101 | NCBI WGS metagenome assembly SDBT01 (sample SAMN10404973, study PRJNA504765) | marine sediment metagenome | isolation source: marine sediment core GS10_PC15, 103 cmbsf | place: Arctic Ocean: Southern Knipovich Ridge | collected 2010 | reverse complement strand
GATCTATACCGAGAAGCTTCGGCCTCAGTTTCATTTTACCTCGAAGCGCGGCTGGAACAACGACACCAACGGGTTGGTCTATTATGACGGCGAATATCACATGTTCTATCAGCACAATCCATTCGGCTGGCCGTGGGGGAATATGACGTGGGGCCATGCGGTAAGCACGGACATGATTTACTGGACCGAATTAGGTGATGCGCTTCATCCGGATGAACTCGGCACAATTTTTTCAGGCTCGGCGGTAGTCGACCATAAAAACACCGCAGGTTTTCAGACGGGCGATGAAAAGGTAATTGTGTGCTTCTATACGTCGGCAGGGGGGACAAATGCGTGGTCGGCTGATGCGCCGTTCACCCAGTCGATAGCATACAGTAACGATCGCGGCAGGACCTTTACAAAGTATGAGGGCAATCCAATCATAGGGCATATCAGGGGCGGCAACCGTGACCCGAAGGTAATCTGGCATGAGCCTACCGGCAAGTGGGTGATGGTGCTTTACATTGAAGAGAGCGAGATGGCGTTCTTTACCTCGGACGATTTGAAGAGCTGGACCGAGACGAGCAGGCTCAAGAGCTTTCATGAGTGTCCGGAGTTGTTCGAACTGCCTTTAGACCGTGACGAAGATAATAAGAAATGGGTGCTGTACGGGGCGGCCGGTGAGTATTTCGTGGGCGAGTTCGACGGCAAAGAATTTAAGCCCGAAACCGAGGCGATAAAGTTCAGCTACGGCAACTGCTTCTACGCCTCACAGACTTTTAGTGATATTCCCAATCATGACGGCCGGCGTATTCAAATGGCATGGGGACAGGTGCCGATGAAAGGGATGCCTTTTAACCAGATGATATTGCTTCCGGTCAGCTTGAGTCTCAGGACTACAGAAGAAGGCCCCCGCTTATTTGCCGCACCTGTCAATGAAATCATAAAACTCCGCGGCCGAAAACACCATTATAGAGGCGGGACACTTCAAGACGGAGATATTCTGGAGACGAAAATTAAAAGCGACCGATTCGAGATCCGTGCAAGCTTCAGGGGGGGCGATGCGACCGAATTCGGCTTTGTCATTCGGGGAATACCGGTGGTGTATAACGTCGAAGAGAAGCGTTTATCCTGTCAGGACATGCACGCACCGCTTGAGCCAAGAAGAGGTACAATAAACTTAACGATACTGGTGGACCGAACAAGCTTTGAAATATTCGGCAATAACGGCAGGATTTATATGCCGATGCGTGTGTATCCAGATGAGGATAACAAAACATTGGAGATCTACAGCGAAGGTGGTAAAACGCGAATCGGTCACGTGAGAGTTTACGAACCAAAATCGATCTGGCGATAAAATGGCTTTGGCCGGTTACTTTTTGAGGGCGTAGTGAAGCAGTACCTGGTCGGAGTGATGGAGCCTGCGGCAGGCTTCGCGGGCGATATTTGACAGCAGGATGGTGTAAAGCTCCAGGTCCTGTTTGTATATTGAAAGCAGCGCTTTTTTTGGCAGGACGATCAGCTCGGTATCTTCGAGAGCGATGGCTGTTGCGACGTGCGGTTGAATGCCGATGACGGATGTCTCGCCGAAGCAGTCGCCCTGTTCAAAGACGACCAGCTCAAACGGTGTGTCGTCCCTGCTGACAACCAGTTTAATCCTGCCAGACTGGATAACGTAGATATGGCTGGGCTGGGCGCCCTGGTGAAATATTGTTTCGCCGGCCGTGCAAGAGATTCTCTGAAGCAGTCTGAAGAGCGAATAAAGCTGTTTGTCGGTCAGGCCTGCGAAGATGGATATCTTGTTCAGAATGGGCAGGACATTTTCAATATCCAAAAGCGGTTGATATTCTTTCTCATCGACCATATCAGGCTGTTCCTTTTTGGACCTTTGACTCATAGCAATTAATTTTAACGGATTTGCCTGAAACCGTCAAATCCAACCTTTTGCGGGTCTGCGCATGCTATTATGCCGCCGTGTTGCTGATAATATATCGGGCTGTTGCCAGGGCGACTTGACAATTTAAATAGTGTCCCTAAAATTGTGGGATGGTCTCATGTCCGGATATTGTGTGTGCGAGCGATTGTTTGTATGAAAACCGATTCAAAATCTGAGCATATCAAGGAGCCTCCGAAGGGAGTGTTCGGGTCGTTTAGATACCTGGGGCCGGGGCTGATACTGTCGGCTTCGATTGTCGGGTCGGGTGAACTGATCGCCACAACGGCCTTAGGGGCAAAAGCGGGTTTTGCGGTTCTTTGGGTTTTGATTTTAGGATGTCTTATCAAGGTCGCCGTCCAATTAGAGTATGGAAGATTCTGCATCTGTCACGGGATACCATCATTTCAGGCATGGAACCAGTTGCCGGGACCGAGGGTTTGGCGGCTGCACTGGTCGATTCACGTCGGCCTCGTTAGTTTTGCAGCGATGGTAATGGGAATGGGGGCGGTAATGGGCGGGGCGGCACAGGCGGCTTCTGCTGTGTTTGGCGGCAGCAGCGTCGGGCTTTGGATTGTCATCCTGTGGATGGTTATCACGCTGCTTGTGTATAGTGGCAAATACCGGCTGATAGAAATCGCCGCGATTGGCATGAATCTTGTATTTGTAAGCATTATTCTTTTCTGTGTGTTCGCGGTGCAAAGGACCGAGTACGCCTTCGGTTGGCCTGATGTGGCCTGCGGCTTCGGCTTGAGACTTCCGGCTGAGGCTATCGTACTTGCACTGACAGCGTTTGGCATTACAGGACTGGGGTCCGGTGAGATCGTTATGTATCCTTACTGGTGCTTGGAAAAGGGGTATGCGGCATGGACGGGTCGGCGGGACGATTCGGCCGAGTGGGTCCGGCGGGCGCGGGGATGGATTCGCGTGATGACATTGGACGCGGTTATCTCCATGATTGTCTATACGGTGGTAACGGTTGCGTTTTATTTTCTCGGTGCGGCGGTTCTGCATGCACAGGCCGAGCTCAAGGATGGCACCGAATTAATCAGCCAGCTTTCGCAGATTTTCACGGAGGTCCTGGGTCCGGGCTCGACCGGTCTTTTTATGGTCGGGGCCTTTTTCGTGCTCTTTTCAACCGCGTTTGCCAATACCGCAGGATACAGCCATGTCTGGACTGATTTAGCGGGGCTGTATCGATTGTATGACCTGAAAAACCCACAAAGCAGAAAACGGGCGTTTGCTATCTTTGCCTTTGCTTTTCCGGGGATTTGGGGATTGTTCTATCTGTGGCTTCAGCAGCCTATACTTTTGGTTGTGATTCTTGGGATTGCAAATTCAGTCTTCCTCATTATTGTGGCCTACCAGGCGCTTGTTTTCCGTTACCGCCGGACAGATAAATGCATTGCTCCCACGAAGCTATATGATATGTTTCTCTTGGCCAGCGTTTTAGCAATCGGTTTTGTAGCGGTGCGTTCACTTATAGCAGCCCTGCAAAACTGGCTCGGCCTGCTTAATTAGGATAAGAAGGGAACTGACACTTTTTTGCGCTTCAATATTACGCAGTTGAAGAAACATTACATAGTTCAGGCTAACACATCTTTCCGTCGAGGTAACCCGGCTGGGCCCAGCAAAGTGCCCGCGAGTGGGCTAAGTGCGCCAGCCTTTTTTCCAACAGTTTTCTATCAACGGACGCTTGTTTGCCGGCGTCAAATTCGGTTGCCAGACGGATGTTTTCTTCTAAAACGTGCATACCGGTATGAGCGATCGTAGCTGTGGCTACGCCTGGCTCGCTCAAGGCGTAATTGAACAGTTCGGCGGCAGTGGCCTCTTTGCCGACTATGTCGCGCATTAGCTTCATCGCCACCACGCCAACATTTTTTCTGCGTGCAACCGGCATCACGAGTTTAGCGAAGTCGCCATATTGCGTAGGATTAAGGGCCAACATCGCCACGTCAACGTCCAGTTTTTCAAGCAGTTCCTTCGACTTGGGGGCACTATCCATACTGGAGAATCCAATGAATCTCGCGATGCCTTCATCTTTCATTTTGACCATTTCCCTGTAGCAGCCCCTTTCAATTGCGGCGATATCATCGGCTGGCCCAATGCTGTGAATCAGGATAATGTCAACATAGTCCATCTTCATCCGCCGCAGAGACTCTTCGACTTCGGCCCTGGCGCCGGCTGCATCTCTGGGGTTGAATTTTGTGGCGATTATAAGCTTGTCGCGGTAGGGGGGCAGAATCCGGCCGTAACGCTCTTCACTCAAGATAGAATCATCCCGCTCATAATCCGAAGATGTATCGAAGTAATTGATTCCCGACTCAAGTGCCTTAGCCATAATTAGTTCCCAGTCGCCGTCGTCGTTTCTGAGGAACTGCGAGCCGCCACCAAAGGAAAGCATCGAGACCTTAAGGCCCGTTTTGCCTAAGATGCGCATCGGCATAGCCCCGGCCTTAGATCTGGATCCATAATCTGTGCTTGTCGAACAGGAAGTCAGGCTGCCGGCAAGCGAAGCGGCCGCCACAGTTGCCGCCGAGCACTGGATAAACTTGCGACGAGATATCTTGTTTTTAGAATTGGCCATTTCGCTGATCTCCTAACCGCTTGTTACAGATTATACTATAGACCCATTATACATTTTGCTGTGCCGAATTGCAATACATCTGCCCGCACCGTAATCACCCTGTGCGGGGCAATTTTTCAGCCGATAAAACCAGCCTCATAATAACGGCAGGGGGGTGCAAAATCACGTCCGCAAGCTTCAAAACCGCAACAATCGCTACAGGTATCACAACTGCGAAAACCGCCGCTCAAATTGTCTCCAATGGGTCTGAATTGGTGAAAGGGGCATAAAGGAGGGGATTTTTATTGTCGATATTTTCTTTGTCGAAGCTATTCGGCTACTTACGTCCATTAAGGCAGGAAGGGCATATGAGCAAGCTTTTAGAGATATTTGGCAAGGCAATAACAGTTGATACGGCTGATTTGATATGGCACTGGCTGAACGCCGTGAAAGTGCCGTCGGACGGTGATGATGAGCAATACAATGATTTTGACGAAATTGTCGAACTGTTAGGCAATATGGAGCTGGACAAGGCCCATGAGAAGCTCAAGTTCTACCTTTTCGAGAATCCAGAATGTGCGCGTGGTCGAATGGCTGCGGCGGCAATATGCCTTCACAGAAACGATATCGACGGGGCAATTGAACAGGCCCAATCGATATATCTGCGTCAGCCGAGCAATACGATGGCTCTTTACACCTTAGGATATTGCCGAGAGCGCTTGGGGCAAGAGGCCGAGGCGGTGGAATTTTACCAGGATTGCATTAAGTTCAAGAGTCACCTCCAATTGCCCAGGCAGCGGATGGCTGCGATATATTTCAAGAACGGGCGGGTCGATAAGACGATAGCGGAGTATGAGCTATTAACAACCGAGCATCCGGAGGACATATCATCGCAGGTGATTTTGGGGTATCTCTACATCGCTGACGGGCAGTATGAAAAGGCGACCGACACGTTCAATATGGCGATTGTGGCACATCCGGACAATTTTCACGATGACAGCGAGGCTGAGGAAATCGGGGGCCTGATAGAAACGGGCCAATTCGAAGATGCAATCGAGCGTACCGAATGGCTGATGGAGCAGATCGGTCCGATGGCGGACCTGCATGTGCGTATGGCCGATATACTGAGCCGTGCGGGCAAGCCGGCTGAAGCAATCGCGCATTACGAAAACGCGCTTAGAAGTCAGCCGAATTACCTTGAGGCCACTATTAAGCTGGGAACGCATTATCTGCGATTCGGACGTGTTACATTAGCTGCTGAGCAGTTCAACAGGGCGGTGGAAATCAACGACGAGATAGTCGATTCGTACATAGGGCTGGCCATCGGCCAGCACCTTGCGAACCAGATAGAAGAATCTTATCGGACGTTATCTCTGGCATCAGCCATACAGCAAAACAGTACGTTGCTCTTTTCAGAGACAGCGACACTGCATCTTCAGACCACAATGAAGGAAAATTCGACCGGTGCGAACGCCGAGGAGATGATAAAAGTTGAAATTGGCGAGGTCATCAAGGCCCACGAGGCACAAATGACCAACACTCCCACAAGCGCAGACATCCACTATAAGTATGGCATTTTGATGATGATTGCCGGCAATGCCAAGGCGGCTATCCAGTCCTTCGAGGCCGCTTTAGAGATAAACCCGACACATCACCGGTCACGCAGCAAATTTGCAATTTGCCTGTATGAGACCGGACATCATAAACTCGCTATCAAAAAGCTGACCGAGACCGATCCACTTGAGCCGAGTACGCTCCAGTTGCATTATCGAACGGCAATTTTGTATTGTGACAGGCGCAGATTCGCCCGCGCTCTTTGCAACCTCGAAAATACGATGAAGAACAATTTTGCCGAGCCGGATGCGATCGTAAATATTGAGGTTGTCCTTGAGAACCTCGGGCTGGTCGATAGAGCAAGCTCGACATGGGACAGACTCAATGAAACCGCCCATAACGCCATAAGTGCCCGCTATCGGTAGGCCTGCTCAATTCCAACTCACTATTTGTATGCACATTGCTGGCAAAATCGGCCTTTTGGGCCGAAAAATCCTAATTACGCCATATTTAAGCCCATTTTCGCATATATGCTGAATGTAACATAACATATATTATGGGACGTTAGAGATGGTGATTGTTTCTGAAGCGTCAGGATGATTTTTGTGCTCGCAAATGCAATATTCTCCTGAAAAACGTTGGCTCAGGTGTGTCTTGCGTGTTAAATTAGCCGTTATGGATATTTCCGAAGCCATCAAGAGACGGCGAAGTGTAAGGCGGTTCAGGCAGGAAGAACTTTCCAGGGAAATTCTTCTCGAGCTTGTTGAGGCTGGCCGCTGTGCGCCTTCAGGGGCTAATCGTCAGCCTTTGGAGTTTGTAATCGTAAGCAGCGATGAGGTAAAGTCTCAGATCTTCGCACAATTAGCCTGGGCGGGCTACGTTCAGCCGAGACGCGACCCCCCTGCCGATAAACGCCCGGTGGCGTATATCATCGTGCTGGTCAGCAGCGAAAGGACCACGGCCAAGCTGGGCCCGGTCGATGCGGCGGCAGCGATAGAGAACATCCTCTTAGCTGCTCAGAGCAAGGAAATCGGCTCCTGCTGGCTCGGCTCGATCAAGAGGGACAAAATCAGAGAAATCCTCGAAATACCTGACATATATGAGATAGATTCGGTTGTAGCGCTGGGTTATCCTGACGAAGCCCCCGTGATGGAGGATTGCAAAGGCGAGAGCATCGAATACTACCTTGACGAAAATGATGTCTTACATGTCCCGAAAAGACCCCTGCGGTCAATTACGCACATGAACAAATTCGGCGCACTGATCGAGTAACTTGATCCCGCTATCCGCAAGCCCCTTGGCCTTAAGACTGCCGTGCTCACATTCGCTTTCAGCCTCGTCAGCCGATTCTCATGGCTGAAATCAAAGTGGGACCGATAGTTAGTTGATTGTCCTCAGCCCGCCTTAGTATTTTAATCGCTGCGATAACCGCCCATAAACGGTTACGAGTATTATTCTCTATTACAGTCTTCAAAAGCGGCAAGACATCTTCATCTCCAACCTCTCCCAATGCCGAAAATGCTGCAGATTCGTCAGTATCGCCACTAGCACACTTGTCGATTATTAACTTAAGGTATTCTTTCTTTCCAGCGGAAACGAGTGCTTGTGCAGCGGCTAACTTTTCATAAGGCCACACATCATTTCGTTTTAGGAACTCAGATAGTGCCCTTTGGCTTTTAGTAGAATCGTCGACCCTTGCCAAACCTCTGACAGCAGAATATCGAACTGCCTCGTCATGGCTCTTTAAAAATTTTACCGCTTGCTCAATATATCTGATATCGCCAAGCCAAAGCAAACTTTCTACTGCCTGGACATGCTTGTATTCAAGTTGGTCCCGTTCGCCTGCTTCCAAAAGTTGTCTGGCTTCCTTACTATCTCGAAGTGCTAAAGTGCGATACACAAACCCTCCATATGGCTTTTCGAGCATCTCCTTAAGAGTTCCTATGCCTGCTTGGTCCCCCATCACATACAGCGCTCCTGCTATTGAGACGCGCGCGTCAAGAAGAGCTGTTTGAGGCATTGATTCGAAAAGTTCGGCCTGGCACGTAGGACATCGGCCCGGCAACTTAAAGGCATCATCCATATGATTAGGACAGTTGAACGTCGGTGCTGGAAGTTGAAGATGCTCCGCTGCTAATAGACTTTTCAACATCGGGATAGACTCACGATCCCTTATCTGGCCAAGATGGTAGGCTCCAGCAGAAATACACTCCAACTTTGAACTGGCCAGAAGTGCCCTCAGTCGGTCGATTGACTCATTGCCATAAATCTCTACGTATGACATCACGATAGGGTATATCTCATAATCCTTCTGCTCTTCGATATTGCCCATGGCCTTGGTAATATAGGCTCGACAGAATGCCTCGAGATTACTCTCATGTATAGAGAGGTTTTCCTCTCTGATATAGACAAGAAGAAGAAAACCTCCGATTATAGCTATCAAGGTGATTATTTCAGATTTCCTTATTCTTCGTTTTTTCATCGAAGACATCTCCACAGCCTTTGGTTCTATGGCTACCTCTTGCCATATTCATAAAGCAGGTAACCGTGCCTAATTATCCGGCTCTTTTGAGGGGCATAGTTTTCATCTGGAATACGTACTACATATCTCTAAGGGCTAAGGGTTTGCCTAAGATTTCGGAATAGATGATTGCCCTTTGGAGATTGCTGCTGCCGCTAAGGTCTGATCGCAATGTGCGGGGTTTGTGGACTACCTCGGCCGGTGGTTTAACCACAGCGGCGGCCACTTTTTGCGGTTGGCGCGGCTTTTGTCGGGCTCTGAGCGCGGCTTTTGGTTTAACGGGGCGAGGACGTGGCGCAGGAGCCTGGGCAGAGCGAATCGGGCCTGGTCTTACAGACGGCGCCTGTGGTCGCAAGAGGGAAGGCACACGAGCGGGTCTGGGCTGGACCGTCGGCTGTGGACGACGCGCGACTGGTTGCGGCCTGAGGGGTTGTCTCGGCTGTGTTGGCACTGAGCGCTGTGCTGCGGGGCGCTGGCGCGCGGCTGTATCATCAAGCGATTTATATCTGAATTTGCCTTCGGTGTCCCTCAGGTTTGGCCTTTTCTCAAGCTCAATATCTTCTTCGCCACCACCCCTTTTTAATTTTCCAAGTGCGCTGACAATGTATATGACCACAAATATTATGGGTACAATCCAGCCACCACCCTTCTTACGGGCGGCAACGATAGTCTCTAAAAAGTCTGTCATAATTATCAACTCATTTCACAAATAACGCCACTTAGCAAACGTGGGAAACCGGCCCCAATGTTCATTTGAGGTTTGGCCCACGTCATCTCTATGGGCAGCAGAAATTACCTGCGCCACATTATTCATAAGCCTTTATTTCGGATTTTCTTCTGGCGGCTTGGCAATCGAATCCCTCATGGATGTATCGGCCTGGATGTTTTTCATCCGGTAGTAGTCCATGATGCCGAGGTTGCCCTTTCTAAACGCCTCAGCCATTGCCTTGGGCACTTCAGCTTCTGCCAGAACCACCGCCGCACGGTTTTCCTGCACGAGCGCCCTCATCTCCTGCTCGCGTGCAACGGCCATCGCCCTGCGTTTTTCAGCTTCTGCCTTTGCCCTTTCCTGGTCGGCATAGGCCTGTGCCTTTTGCAGTTTAGCGCCGATATTTTCGCCCACATCCACATCGGCAATATCGATAGAGAGAATCTCAAAGGCGGTACCGGCGTCAAGGCCCTTGGCCAGAACGGACTTTGAAATGTTGTCGGGATTTTCGAGCACGGTCTTATGACTTATCGCGCTTCCTATAGTCGTAACGATACCTTCGCCCACGCGGGCGATAATCGTCTCTTCAGTCGCTCCGCCTATCAACCTCTCGATGTTGGCGCGTACGGTTACACGTGCCTTGGCCTGAAGCTGAATACCGTCCTGAGCAACTGCATCGACTGTCGCCCTGCCTTTAGCCGGGTCGGGACAATCAATCACCTTGGGATTAACACTGGTCTGAACGGCTTCTAAAATATCACGTCCGGCTAAATCAATTGCCGTAGCAGTCTTAAAAGACAGGTCGATATTGGCCCTGTTGGCGGCGATGAGCGCACGTACTACCCTCGGCACGTCTCCACCGGCCAAAAAGTGGCTTTCAAGCTCGCGCGTTGACAGCGTAAGTCCCGCCTGTATCGCCGTTATTTTGCTTAGAACGATGCTCCTGTAATTGACCTTTCGCAGCCACATGCCGATAAGCTCGGAAAACTTAACTTCCGCCTTTGACAACCATGCCTGCAGCCACAGCTTGAAAAACGACGCTACCAGCAGGACCAGTACAAGCACAACAATAAGGAAGATAACGCTGATTACCATCATAACAACTTTGCCCGGGCTCTCTACCGCGAGAACTAATCCAATCGAGTCGAACATTTCTTTGCCCTTTCATTAAGCTTCGTTTTCTATCATCCGAACGGTCAATTGCGTGCCTTCCACGTGAATGACCGTTACCTTACTATCCTTTTCAATATACCCGGTTTCGGCTACACATTCAACCCTGCGTCCGGCAAAATCACACATTCCCACCGGCCGAAGGTCGCTTAAAACAAGACCGCTCTTGCCTAACAGTTCTTTGAGAGCTTCGGTGTCTGGTATAGCATCACCCAGCTCGCGCTCGGGCGGCGTCAATGTTACCGCTTTACCGAACCTGGTCTTTGGAAACATCCTGTAGGCCAATATCAGCACGGTGGGAATCATTAATATTGCGACGACAATGCCTATCCAGCCCGCCACCGTGCTGAAGTTGAAAAATATCACTATCCCCCCCGCCAGACATGCGAATGAACAAACGCTCAGCAGCCCGCCTGAGGGGACAAACACCTCCGCTACAAGCAAAGCCGCTGAAGCCAAAAACAAAAATACAGCAAAAACAAGCCACCAATCCATATAAATGCTCCGCGTTTAGTTTATAGTTCGTAGTTCTTAGTTCGTAGTTTACGAACTACCAACTTTCTTTACCACGACCCTGTTGCCGTGAATCTCGATTATTTCAACTTCCGCATCCGGCTCCAGAAACTCCGCATGGACCACAACATCGACCTCGACATCACCGAACCGTGCGCTTCCGACAGGCCTGAGTGCAGAAGTTACCCTGCCTTTATCACCTATACCTACACTTTGCTGAGCGCCCGCAGGTGGTGCCGTCATAGGCATTTTCAATTTTGTTTCCTTACCCGTCCCAGCGGGCACAAGCATCAGACCGCTGAGGAATTCAATTTTAGGCAGATATTTACCTAACAGCCACGCGAGGATAACAAAACCTGTAAAGCCGCCTACAAGTCCAATGATACCATCCGTAAAGAGGGCCCAATCGAATTCCGTATGCGGCCAAGGCAGTTTGTCCGGCGGATTCTTGATGAGCATTCCGAACACGCCAAGCATAATACACAATATGCCCGTCAGGCCTGCGATGCCAAAACCCGGAATAGCAAAAATCTCAATTATCAGCAAAATTATCCCGATGACAAAAACGGCAACCTCCACCCAGTTCGCCATTCCGACAAGGAACTTACTGCCGACGATAACAACAACGCAAATAAGCGCCACCAGCCCCGGCAGCCCTAATCCGGGTGTATTAAATTCCACATAGACGCCCAACATGGCCAACATAACAAGCACAGCCATTATCGCGGGTGAATTAATCCAGCGGACCATCTCTTCGGACCAGTTTGTTTTGAAAACGACCGGCTCATTCGGGAAAACCACCCCGTCGCGCTCGGCCAAAAAGTCCAGGACGCCCTGCAGATCCTTGACCTCGGCTCTCGAAACTCCGTACCTGGTGGCATCCGAAGCCGTCAGAGTCAGCAACTCATCGTCCTTTACGACAAGTTCTTTGTTCTCGAGGTCGTATTTTTCCTCGTCTTTGGGCAGGTCTTTGGTCTCGAAGAATTCATACTCGCTCGTTTCAAGGTTCTTCACACGATGAATTTCCAACTGGCGGCTAACCATTGATTTCAATAGTGCCTCCGGGTATCCGTTGGCCTGGGCGGCATTGGTGAACGCGGCCCGCGTAAAGCTCTCGATTTTTTCTCTTTCCACCCCTTCGAGTTTACCGCCCAAAATTATCGGTGCGCAATCGCCTATCGTAGTCTTTTCCTTCATTATGATGTCTTCACAGGAAACGCTTATCATAGCACCTGCCGATATGGCCTTTTTGCTGATGTATGCGACCGTATGAACTTTTGGGTTTACTTCATGCAGAAAGTAACTCGATATGTTGTCGGCCGAATAAAGGTCTCCGCCGAATGTGTCAATTTCGTAGATAAGGTATGCGGCCTTGTGGGCCATAGCCTCGTTCGTTCGCCGCTTGATGGATTCGTAAAGGCCGCGGTCAATCATCTTCTTGCACGGAATTACCGCTGCGATGTGTTCTCTGACAGGTACTTCTACAATGCCATAGACGCCCCCTTCATCGGCCCTTACAAGTCCAACAGAATCCGCTTCGGACCCGAATATGCTCACCCAGAGCAATAAAGCCGCCATCGCGATAAGACCAAACTTGTGAGGTTGGGCGTTCATACTTGGAATTTTAACCTTTCGGCGCCACCCTGACAAGTACAAATTTTCGGTCCCATATAAAACCGACCGGACGGACTAATCAGGTCTTATCGTTTTGGGCTGCTGTGTTCTATTTCTCGCCGGCGAGGGTTTCGGCTATGTTAAGAGCATGGTCCTTTATCCGCCTGTATGCGCTTAGCATGTCTGTAAAAATCAAGCTTTTCAAAGGCAAGGTATGCCCTGTTTCGACGCGTCCCAGATGCGTGGACCGATACTCTTTCACGAGGTGAGTTATGGCATCGCCCCGGACGAGAGCCTTACTGAGTATTGCGGCATTATCCTCTTTAACGCCGCTATTGATGAGGTCGACATAGTCCGAGACATGATTATGCAGGTCAAGAATCTCGCGCTTGCCTTCTTCAGATATCTTCAGGCCCGATTTACGAATTTTCAAATTCAACTTGAGGATGCTGGTAATATAGTCACTTATGGATTCATATTCGTCGGCCATTCGAAGCTGCATACGTCCACTGTCCATAACGCTGTGAGGCACATTACCCGAAAGCAGATTGCTTAAAAACTCCACAACTTCCTTTTGAATAATGTCCAGAACCTCTTCTCGATGAAAGATTTTTGCCTCCATTTTATCATCAGAACGGTCTGTCACCATGATATTTTTGAGGCGACTGAGCATTTTCCGAATGCTTTTACCCATATACAAAATTTTGTCCCTGGATTGCTGGATACCAATTGCCGGGGTGTCTAACATTCGAACATCAAGGAATTTCAGATGCGGGATTTCTTTGTGCGTTTTGTCAGGCATAATCCCGGTGAGTAGTTTAGCAAGAATTGTAGTGAACGGAAGAAAGATAAGTACGTTTGCTAAATTAAAGCCTGTATGAGAAAGCGCTATTCCTGCCATAGCATAAGTAAAGGTCGGGACGTCACCAACAAGTTGGGGGGTTAATATGAGATCGGCTCCGACAATACCTTTCACAAGATTGATATATACAGGGAAAATGGCAGTGATCCAGGCTACCCCGATGATTTTTATGATTACGTGGGCGATGGCTGCACGTTTGGCGTTTGTTGAAGCCCCGATAGACGCCAGGCAGGCGGTAATTGTCGTGCCAATATTCTCGCCGAGAACAAGAGCCGCCCCAGTCTCAAAATTTATAACTCCGGTACCGACAAGTCCCATTGTAATACCCAATGTTGCCGAGGATGATTGTACGATTGCGGTTACGGCTGCTCCTACGAGGCAACACTTCAAAACCCCGAAATAACTGTCCGGTGTGAACCTTGAGAACCATTGTTCGAATCCCGGCATAGTGCGAAGCGGATAAAAGCCTGTTTTCATCTGCATAAGGCCGAAAAATACCATTCCGAGTCCAAGCGTCATCATAGCGGTATAGCGAATCCCTTCGTTCTTGGAGAACAGAAAGAAAAAGGCCGAGATGCCAAGTAACGGCAGGCCGTACTTGGCGATTTCGAGCACAAGTATCCAGCCTGTAATTGTGGTACCGATATCAGCGCCGAGTATGACACCTATGGCCTGGGTCAGGTTCATCAGTCCTGCATTTACCATTCCGACCACCATTACAGTTGTCACCGAGCTTGACTGAATCATGGAGGTTACGGTAACTCCCACTCCGCAGGCGATGAAGCGGTTGTTTGTAACGGCATTGATAAGTTTTCGCAACCGATCCCCGGCAATAGCCTGCATCCCCTCGGACATATTCTTCATACCCAAGAGAAATATACCCAGGCCGCCAATCACGCTGAAGAGCATTTTCACTATCAAACCGGCATTCATAAATTACTCCCTATACTCTTTAATCTCCATCGCTGTCAGAGACAGGCCCATCCCCCTGCCGTGAAGAAGTTTCATGTCCATAAACGTTCTCTCAACAACTAACTATAAAGGAAACTTCCGATGGTGATCGGATTGTAACTTCTGCCGTCAACCTTGACAAATACGAATTTGTGTCTCAATATAAAAAATCCACTTGCCGGCTAATCGTTTGTCAGGGCCTCAAATTCCCCACTCAATGCGCCACCTTCAATCCCTACCCATTGCAATCCGCCGATAACCGATTGGGCGACATTGGTCAGGTGGTCGCCTATCTTTTCAAGATTATCAACCAAATCGATGAAAATCAGCCCCCCCTGTGCGCCGCAGATGCCATCGGTCATTCGCTGAACATGGCTGCGACGGAAATTAACCTGCATCCTGTTAAGTTTATTTTCACTGGCTAAGGCTGCGTGAGCGGCCTGGCGGTCGTTGTTCTTCAGCGCGGTGATTATCCCGTCAAGCATCTGCAGTACCTCATCGACCATTTCCCGGGACTCGGTGCCGGCTTTATCACTGAGAATGAACTTGGACTCGATTTTGCGCCCCGCTATCTCACAAATATTAACAGCAT
>SDBT01010468.1_pt1 | contig 14965 bp, 16 predicted proteins | sample 2277101 | NCBI WGS metagenome assembly SDBT01 (sample SAMN10404973, study PRJNA504765) | marine sediment metagenome | isolation source: marine sediment core GS10_PC15, 103 cmbsf | place: Arctic Ocean: Southern Knipovich Ridge | collected 2010 | reverse complement strand
GATGTGGATGAGACACTTCTTGTTCCTGGACAGAGCATGAAGATTTACGCAGGGAAGATATTCAGACGGCAATCAGGTCAACCTGGCCAGGCTGTCCACGGTATCAAATTCCCTAGCACTGCCAATGAGAATATGCTGTTCTTTGATAAGTTCCGGCAGTTAGCAGATGAGGAAACGGGTATCCCCAGTTTCTCTCATGGACAGACGGGCGTCACAGGCACGACTCGTACTGCTTCTGGCATGTCCATGCTGTTTGGTGCAGCTGCACTATCAGTAAAGACCGTCGTCAAGAACGTGGACGATTACGTGCTTAGACCACTGGGGGAAGGACTGTTCCATTGGAATATGCAGTTCGACAACGAAGACCTAGAGATAAGGGGAGACATCGAAGTACGTGCGAGAGGTGTGTCGAGCTTGCTCCAAAAGGAAGTGCGCTCGCAGAGACTCCTGACTCTCGGTCAGGTTGCTGGCACCCCGCTGGTTGCACCGTTCCTCAAGTGGGACAAGTGGCTACAGGAAGTGGCGAAAGAGCTAGAGATTGAGCCTGAGAAATTCGTTAACAGCCCCGAGGAAGCAGCCTTGTTCGCTGCTAGTATGGCAAAAGCAACAGCTGATGCGTCCGCTGCTGCTCCTGATGAGGCCGGGGGAGGTGCCCCAGGTTCTCCTCAAGGACCAGGGGGAGGCAATACGGGTGATGTTGGCAACGTAGCCGGACCATCCGATCCTGGATTTAAGGGAGGCGCTGGTGGAACCGAAACTGGCTAGAAAACTACATCAACTCATGGCGGACCCGCTGTGGGGAGATTATGAAGACTACATGAATGAGCGTGCGGCGAACGTCTTCGCAAGGTTCATCAACGAGAATGACCCCTATCAACTCAAGACTCTGCAAGGAGAAGCCAAGGTGTACTATGCTATGCTAGCCTTGAAAGAAACAATACGGCAATCATTGGAGAACGAGTAGTGGTCGATGTACCAGTCGGAACTGCTGCCCCCACTGCACAAGGCGCTGGTTTTCAGAACAACCTAACCAATGCACACAACACCAATGCACAAGCCGGTGCCCCACTCATGGAGGCATACATCGATAGGTTTGGACGAACTGCATTTAGGTTCGTGGATGCTACATCCGGTCAGCCATTTGATCAGCCCCAAGTGATACAGCCTGTTGGAGATGTAACAGGTGTGCCTAGTGATGACAGTACTACGGGTGTTGCTGATACAGGTGATACAGGAACTGGTGATGCTGGTTTTGGTACTGGCTCTGGTGGGTTGATAGATGATGGTGGCGACAGAACCTCTGACTTTGGTGATGGTGGCGCGGACTTTGATCGCGGCATTACCAACGAGTTGGATCAGGCTGGGTTTACAGTCCGTGCCCCTGGTGCATTAGATGAGTTTACAACCAATGTTTTTAAGGGGGTGTCGGCTGTTACTCCGTTTGGGTCAGTCCTAGGTCCTGCTGTTACCAATCTCCTAGAGTCACAGCCCAGTATTCAACGCACCCCTGGTAGCCCATTCACTCTACGAGATGCGATAGAGGAAGTTAACGATCCAATCTCGTCATCTTTTGATCCTACTGGTGAGGGTATCCTAACAAATGTAGAGGACGTATTCACTAGCGAACTCAACAAGATTGCTCAAGATATAGTGGTGGCTACTGCCCCTAGTCTGGGTGACGACTTCACACAGGACGACTTCGACAGTGTGTCTGAAGTTGCCTCCGGTCTAGGTGCTATTTCTGATCCTCTAGGTGATGATTTCGCTGATGAGACTGACAATCTAAGTAGGACTACTCAGACTGTTCTAGCGAGAGCAGCGGCAGGAGAGACCATTAGTCAAGCAGAGGCTCAGGCTGCACTAGATGAGGCGAATGCAGAAGCTGCACGAATTCAGGCAGAGACAGATGCTCTGAACGCACGGATAATAGCTGATAACGAGGACGACAGAGACAGTACTACTGTTGGTGCTGGTGACGTTGATGCTGATACTGCAAGCTTTGGTGGGTTTGGTGGAGACCAACAACAGGCTGATAATCCAGATGACCGCGATGGTGGTGGGAGTAGTTCTAGTGGTGGCCCAAGTAGCGGCGACACAGAAGGATCTTCCTTCCATCAAGGTGGTTTTGTACATAAGCATCAAGCCAAGAGTGCCAAACTACAAGGCGGTGAGTTCATTATGAACAAAGCGGCAGTCAGACAAAAAGGCACAGACTTCTTTGATAAGCTCAACAATCCCGAAGGCTTTGCCGGCAAGAAGAAATGAAATGGGCAGCATGTCTGGTAGTCCTATTAATAACGGGTAACGCTATCACAGACCTACAAGGACTGTATGAATTACGTCCTGAGAATGGCACGGACAGATGGACCACAGTAGGATCTAAACCATGGATACGACTTGAGACACCATATGCTCGTGCCGTAGACAGAGTGAATGCTCATTACGGTGGTTGGAGAAAATTCAAAGCTACACTCAATGAACAAAGGAGACACATAAAGTAATGCCACAGCATCCAGACGGATCACACGGCCTAGGGCAGCCTCAGGGACAGCCCCAAGTACAACCTCAAGGGCAGTCACGACAGGCTGCTGCACAAGGAGGTCTAGTCGAAGCCGCAAAGGCTAAGCTGGCTAAGCTGCCAGAGAAAGCACGGTCCAAGGTAATGGCTCTTATGACGCCTGATCTTGCCGCAATGATGAGCCTGTTCGCTGGCCCAGAGATGGGGGAGTTCATTGCCTCACAGTCCAATAAAGAGAATATGCTTAAGCCCATCCCCAAAAAGGTACTAGCCGTTATGGGTGAAGAGAAATGGGAAAAGATGATTGAGACTGCCTTAGCTAAGGCAGAAGAGATGGAAGCAGCCCAGAGTGAGGCTAACGCCGCACCACAAGCAGGGCCAGCTTCTGCACCACCCCCACAACAAGCTCCCGTGACTGCCTCCGCACCTACGGGCCAAGGTGGGTTCGCTGCGGGCAGGGGTCTACCTCAGGGTAGTTCCACTGCTCAAATTGTTAACACACCTATCCAATAGGTGAATGGGCTACCCTCGTATAGAGGCCCCCAAAAGGAGGTTACATGAGTGACGTTGATACTGGCGCCCCTGATCAGGACGCTACTAAGACTGTCGAACGGGTACCGTATCGTGGTGAGTACCGCGATCACCTGGACGACAAGGACCCGGAGATCAAATCCAAAGAAGATGAGCCGGGTGAACCTGCTGACGATACAGCTACCGATGGAGAGGACCCTAATGCTACTGGTGTTGCAACGCCAGATGCTGACGCTACTCCCGCCCAGAGCCCTGTAGAACCGGAAGCTAAGGTTTGGAAGAAACGATACGATGACGCAAGACGCCATCACAACACTTTAGTCGATCAGAACAAGCGTTTAGAAGAGCAACTTGCCGCTAAAGGTGACATCCCTCTGCCTAAGACTGCGGAGGAAGTAGAGAAATGGAGAAAAGACTATCCAGATGTCTATGATGTTATCAACACAATCGCTTCCACTCGTACACACGACGAGTTGAAGTCCCATAAGAAGGACATCGAGGAAGTGAAGAAGGGGCAAGAGCAAGTCAAATATGATAGGGCATATAACCGGATTGTAGCTAAGCATCCCGATTTCCCTGAGCTTATTGCAGATCAAGTGTTCCATGACTGGGCAGCTACTCAGCCTAAGTCAATCCAGGACGCTCTGTACGAGAACAGGAACGATGCAGCTGCTGCCATTCGCGCAGTTGACCTATACAAGTATGACGCTAAGCCTTCTAAGCCTAAGGGCGACTCCAAGAAGGAGGCATCCAAAGCTGTTACGAAGTCTAAAACTAGTGAACCGCCTGATGATAAAGGTCCAAAGATTTGGACTGAGCGCGAAATCGGTGCCTTGTCTGACAGAGATTACGAGAAACTGGAAGACGAGATTGATCAGGCCAACCGAGAGGGTCGCGTCGTTAAATCGTAGAAGGAGAAGTCTATCATGGCTTTTAGTTCAGCTGCTGGTCATTTGAACCTGCCGCAAGGCAATTGGGTTCCGACGATCTTTAGTAAGAAGGTTCTTAAGTTCTTCCGCATCGCTTCTGTTGCGGAGGATATTACGAACACTGATTACTTCGGTGAGATTGCTAATATGGGCGATACCGTCCGTATTATCAACGAGCCGACCATTACAGTTTCGGACTATTTCCGTGGAACCAAAGTCATTCCACAGGACTTGGACGATGCTGAACAGACTCTGGTGGTAGACCAGGGCAAGTACTTTGCTTTCAAGGTTGATGACATTGAGGTTAAGCAGTCTCATATCAATTGGGAAGCGCTGTCTACTGGTTCCGCTGCTTATGCGCTTAAGGATGACTACGATAAAGCCATCCTGTTGTTCATGAGTGGTCAGGTCCCCGCAGCTGGGGACTACGGCACGACGGGTGCTCCCATTGATGTTGGTTTTGCCGCTGGTGAAATCAGTCCTCTCGCTGTGATGAGTCGTCTTAGCCGGTTTCTTGACGATAATAACGTACCGACAGACAATCGTTGGTTCGTTGCTAAGCCAATATTTTGGGAAGTAATGGCTGACGAGAACTCGAAGTTGATGGGTGTTGATTTCACTGGAGACTCTAGCTCCATTCTGCGCAATGGTCGCGTTACGGATGGGCTGATCCGGGGCTTCAAGTGTTATAAGAGCAACAACGCTCCGCTGGACACGGCGATTGAAGTTGCTCTTGCTGGTCATATGTCGTCTACGGCGACAGCTTCTCAAATCGCAAAGACTGAGATGGTGCGTTCGAATGATTCCTTCGCGGATATCGTTCGTGGCCTCCATGTGTATGGTAGAAATACCCTGCGCACGGATGCCATTGTACGCAGCCTCTACAAAGTCGATTAAGGAGGAATAGAAAATGGCTACGCAAACAGTCACCCAGCCGGTGTTCGGTGCTTCCGGACACGCGGACAAGAAGAATGTACCCTACTACGCGAGTGTAGTAATTGACTTCGCACTAACTTCCCACACGTCTACCGACGTTTTTGAGGCAATGTCTGTTCCTGCTGGCACCATGATTTTGGCTGCTGGTATGGAAAAGCTGGTTGCTGATGCCGCCGGTAATAGTAACCAAATGGCTTTGGATGACGGTACGACCACTTGGGTCGATGCTGCTGTCACGACGGGCACAGGCCAGATGACTGGTCTTGACGCCATCGGTGAACTTTGGAACCATGTTACAGCTGCTGGGCATACGCTAGACGTTACCCTATCAGTTGGTGAAGCTGATGGTACGATCCGAGTATGGGCCGTGCTGTTGGATACGTCTGATCCTATCACGGAGCAGCGCGTTACCTTCGCTTAAGTGTCATAAGATCACCTGGGCATGTGTAGAAACTGCCCACTCCATGTCCCTTGGAATCTTCAATATCTTCTAACAAATGAAAATCGCAGTAAAGGAAACCGTTTATTAAATGAGTACATATCTCCAGCTTGTTAATCGGGCTATTAGACGTTTCAATGAAGTAGAGCTTACTAGTTCTACCTTCGCAGCTGCTGTAGGGTTCCAGTCTTTTGTTAAGGATGCCATCAACGACTCAGTAGATGACATCATTCAGGCTGAGCTTGAGTGGCCTTTCAATATTATGACACGTACTGATACCCTAACAAGGGGCACTGCACAGTATGACCTAGTTAGTGGATACAGGTCTGTTGATTGGGAAAGCTTCTTCATAACCAACCCTGATCTAATTACTAATGGTACATTTGCAACTGATATCACAAGCTGGACGGATGTTAGCACAGGCACAGGCTCTATTGCTCATACCACAGACGGTGATGGTAGAATAAGAATAGCTGGTGGTGCATCTGGTGAGGGTATAGGCGAACAGTCTATTACTACTATCGGCAACACAGTGTACCGTATTACCTTTAGAGTATTTGGCGGCACTGCCACTCTTAGAATAGGAACAGCCTCTGGTGGAACACAGATTCTGAGTGAAGACTTTGTTGTCGCTAATACGGGCGAGGGTACCTACTACTCTACAAGCTTTACTGCGACAACCGCCTCAACTTTCATTGGATTTTCTACTACTGCTAACGCTAATGTTGATGTGGATACTGTAGCAGTTTTAGATAACTCACAAGCTAGGTACCTACAGCACCGAGACATCGATATATTCAATATGTACTACAGGCAGAACGATTTCGTGCTAGACCCTTCTAGGTTCAGTACGCCTGAGTTTGTATTCCCCACGAACGATGACAAGTACATTATATCTCCTCCTCCTATTAAGGAGTTTGAGCTAGAGTATAAGTACTATGATATACCCACGGTCATGTCTTCTGACACAGACACCACGACTATTCCAGTCAGATATGAACATGTCATCATTGACAGAACTATGTTCTATGTATTTATGTTCCGTGAGGATGCCGAGTCTGCGACTATCATGGACTCCAGGTCTCTGAAGAAGATTGAGCGCATGAGGATTGAACTGATCAATAAGCCTGCAAGGATGTATGCAGGATCATCTAGAACTGATGCGCGGTCAGGAAAACATGGCGAAACATAATGGCAAAAAGAACTGACGCACTTCAGCGCATAATCACTAGGTCTGGACTTGCCGCCGACAATGACATCTATGTGGGACCTGAAGGTGAGCTTGTATATATAACAGACGATGATGAGGTGCGTGTTCATGATGGCATTACAGCCGGTGGTATTGTTATTAGTGGGAGTTCAGAGTATAGAGGAGCTTTGGTACATAAAACTGCGGATGAAACAGGTGCTGATTACACTACCTCCGCTGCTATTCCGTGGACTACTGAGGATCACGATACGGACTCAATCCATGACAATTCCACAAATAACAGTCGTCTTACCGTCCCTTCAGGAGTAACTCGTGTTCGTCTGACTGGAAGTGTTCGTGTAACAGATCATACTGCTAATGAGGTCGCGAGGCTTTCCGTGTATAAGAATGGACAATTTGACTGGATCGGACAGCCAGATATAATTATAGAGACTAGTAGCACCAACTCTATTAGTATCACTCTCGCAAGTTCTGTCGTCACTGTGGTTGGAACTGATTACTTTGAACTGGTCTTCATGATCCAATTTGGAGGCGATAGCTCTGTCACGCTTGATAATGATCGATCTTGGTTTGCCATGGAGATTATAGAATAAATGCCCGAAGCAATCCAAACAAACGTAGTCGTCTGTGAAGGCGGGCTTAACAACCAGGCCAACCCTATCACCATTGGGTCTGGCGAGTCCATCATTGCTATAAACTACGAGCCTAGCCTACTTGGTGGGTACAGGCGCATCACTGGTCACAGTAAGTGGGACACAAATGAAGTCCCAGGTACAGGTGATAGAGTGCTAGGGTGTGCGGTATTCAGTGGTGGTGTGATTGCGGCCCGAGAGAACGTCAGCAACTTCACTGATGTCTACTTCTCTACTGGTAGTGGTTGGGGTGCCAAGATTAACACAGATGTAACCCGTGTGCCTGCTGGTAAGCACTACTTCACGAAGTACAATTACACTGGGGACAATAGGATCATTGGGGTAGACGGAGAGAACCCAGCATTCAGGTACGACGGGTCAACTTATACTCTTCTGAATGCTTCTGGCTCACCCGCTGATGCTAAGGTTGTGGCTGAGTTCAAGAACCACATCTTCTACGGCGGGTACAGTAGCAACGAAGGGGCTATCACATTCAGCGTCCCTCTAGATGAGACAGACTTTACAGCACTGAGTGGTGCGGGTGAGATTGTAGTTGGTGATGCAATTGTCCAACTGACCCGGTTTCGTGATGAACTTATTATATTCTGTCAGAGTAGTATTTACAAACTGAGCGGGGACTCAAAGTTCAACTTCGAAATTGAACCTATTACGAAGGCCATTGGTTGTAATGCTCCTGACTCAGTACAAGAGCTTGGTGGGGATTTGTACTTTCTAGGCCCTGATGGTATTCGTACCTTGGCTGCTACTGAGCGACTTGGTGATGTTGAATTGGCTACAGTCAGTAAGAAGATCCAGGACCTAATCCCCAATATTCATGCTGTCCCTCTTGAGAACATAACGAGTATTATCATTAAAGCTAAGTCTCAATATAGACTACATTACGCTACTGACTCTGGGGATATACCTGACGCGCGTGGAATAATTGGTGGTCTTGTTAACAGCGCGGAAGGCAACCTTATTTGGGAATGGAATGAGTCTAAGGGTATGAAGCCCTTCTGCATGGACAGCGACTTCGTTGATGATGAGGAGCTATTCATCTTCGGCGACTTCAATGGGTTCATCCAGAACCTAGAAACTGGTAATGACTTTGCTGGTACTGCTGTTCCCTCAGTCCTCCAGACAGCGTACAACCATTTCGATGATCCCACTAGACGCAAAACTTGCTATAAAGCTACTGTCTTCTATCAGGCTGAGGGTACTATTAGTTTGGATGTGTATCTACTATGGGACTACGATGACACTAATAAACTACAACCTCCTCTTTTTCAGATACCCATTGGTGGTGGTACAGGTAAGTACGGTGCAGGTCTTTACGGCACATCAGCCTATGGCTCGTCGGACATCCCCAGAGCTAAAAGCACTACAATTGGTTCAGGATACCAGCTATCACTAAAATTCATTGCAGAAGACAGCAACCCGCCCCACATCATCCAAGGTTTTGCGCTTGAGTACGGGCTAGGTGGAAGGAGATAAAAAATGGGCACAGGTTACGTTCGCCAATCAGCAGCCTCTATTACAGATGGCGCTACAATCCAGGCTTCACATTTTAACAACGAATATAATCAGCTAGAGTCTGCCTTCAACGCAACTACCGGGCATACCCATGACGGTACAACGGGTGAAGGCCCGCTCATCATTCTATCAGGTGGAGGTGTTGGTATTACTGGCACACTAGCTGTAGGGAATGGTGGTATTGGCGTCACCACTCTTACAGATGGTGGCGTTCTTCTTGGGCAGGGCACTAGTGCTGTGGTTGCCATGGGGGTACTAGCTGACGGCTCTATAATTGTGGGTGACGGGGCAACAGACCCTGTGGCTATGACTGCCTTCACCAACTCCACTGGCTTCCTTATTCATGAGCGTGGTGGCTTCGAGTTTGATGTCTCTGTTGCGACCACAGATGAGATGTTTGTGGCTACAAGTTTGGGTGTCATCGCTATTCGAACTGCTGCACAGGTCAGGGCTCACCTCTCAGTAGAGGTTGGCACGGATGTACAAGCACAATCTGCTCACTTAGATGACCTGGATAGTTTAGGTGCTGTTGGTAGTAGTGGGCTTATCATGCAGAGTGATGGGGCGGGGTCTTGGGCCTATGTCACTGCATCTGGTGCCTTCCAGTCACAAGATGATCACCTTGATGATCTAGCCGCATTGGCTACTGTGTCTGGTTCTGGTGAGCTTATGCAAAGTGATGGTGCCGGGAGTTGGGCCTTCATCACCGCGTCTAGTACCTTCCAATCGCAGGACGACCATCTCGATGACCTTGCTGGACTGGCTACTGTGGGTGGTGCAGGTAATCTGATGGAGAGTGATGGTGCTGGTTCGTGGGCGTTCATTGCCACATCAACCCTCCAGTCACAAGACGATGTCCTTGATGATATAGCAGCCCTTACTGCCGTAGCTGATAATGAATTCATAGTAGGTACGGGTGCAGGAACCTATGCTCATGAGAATCCAGCTACAGCGCGCGGTAGTATGAGCGCACAAGAGGATGTTATTACTACTGAGGGTGATATTGTTCGAGGCTCTTCTGGTAATGTTGCCGAACGCCTTGCCTTAGGTAGTGTAGGCCAATCTCTACTCTCTGATGGTACCAATGTTAGTTATGTGGACCAAGGATTTAATAGGAACGTCATCATCAACGGCAACTTTGATGTTTGGCAGCGGGGAACAACCTTTACTAGTATATCCGCAACCGATTATGGGCCGGATCGGTTCAGATGGACTACGGGTGCAGGGTCCGCAGTTGTTGACTGGCTTCAAAGCGCATTAGTCCCAGATGGCACATCAGACTTCTCGCTTCAAGTTGATGTTACAACAGCAGACGCTGTCTTAGCAAGCTCTGTTACCTACGCTATTCAGTACTTCGTAGAGGGCTACGATGCGTTACGCTTTGGCTTTGGTACTTCAGATGCCACTCAACTAACGCTGTCGTTCTGGGTTTATGGCACTAAAACAGGTATACATTGTGTATCCTTCCGCAATAGTGCAGGGGATAGAGCATACATTGTTGAGTATACTATTGATGTTACTAATACTTGGGAAAAGAAAACAGTAACCCTTACAGCGGACACCACAGGAACGTGGCTTACAGATACTGGAAGAGGATTTACTATTACGTGGTCGCTTGGTGCCGGTGCTGATCATGAGGGTGCAGCGGATACTTGGTTAGCTACGAACGACCATATCACCACCAACCAAGTCAACGTCATGGACAACGCGGCCAACGATTTCCACCTGTCCCGCATACAACTTGAAATTGGTTCTATTGCCACTGAGTTTGAAAGACGACCTTTCAGTACTGAGCTAGCCCTGTGCCAGCGGTATTACCAGAAGAGTTTTCTACAAGGAACAGCGCCAGCACAATCTGCTGGTGATGATGGAACAGTCCTGTACCGAGTTCAAGTGGACGGAACTGGTGGCGAAGGTTGTGTCTTCATCACTTTCCCCGTGAGCATGCGCGCAGCCCCGGGAATAACCTTCTACAATCCCGGCGCTGCAAATTCTTTGTGGCGCAACATCGGTGATCCAGGAGACAGCGGGGCAGCGACTGCTCAGCACATTAGCGAATCAAGTTTTTGCGCAGAGAACGCGCAAGCAGTCAATGATGGTGTCACAGACTTGGTCGGCATACATTACCAAGCAGATTCGGAGTTATAAATCATGAGTATTCAATCAGCAAAACCTAGCCGCGGCCAGTCGGGATTTCTTGTAACGCTTGACGATGGCAGTGAAGTTCATGTCCCCAACGATCCTAGCAATCGCCATCGCGTCATGCTTCAAGCCTGGCTTGATGATGGGAACACACTTGGCCCGGCTGATCCACTACCCCCTCCACCCACAAATGAGGAACTCTATGATAGAGTACTTCAAACTAACAAAGTGCTAAAAGGACTAGTGAAAAGTATTAACGACGGTACTCTTGTTACGGGCGCTAACCTAACTGGTCCACAAGTTAGAGCTATTATCAAAAACAATATGTAGAGGAAAACAAATGCCGCATATCGCAGGACATGAAGAAGTACCAATCACTGATGAAGTAGGACAACTAGTCAATGCTCCGTCCTTACCGGCTGGTACACTAATCAATCCGGTACTTCAGGGCGTCCAGGATGAGGAGCTATTACAAGATGCTCCTACTTTGGATGTTGCTGGTAACGCTGTTGCTGTGCCTACCATTGGGTCTACTGGTGCAGTTGCGGAACCAGCCCCGGTTGGCGCCCCGACAATAGATACTGACATTAATATAGATGTGCCTACGGTTAATGATCAGTTCGATATAGCCACAGATGTCCCTCAGGTCAATGCCCCTACGGATCTAACTGACCTAGAGGCACAGAGTGCTGAGGCATTTGATGCTGCTTCTGTAGAGGCAGAACAAATAACTGCTTCCTTACTGTCTGATGCACAGATTGAGTCAGGTTTAGTGAGTACTGCCCTAGGTGAGTTACTGGATTTCGAGGCCGGTGATGTACCGGACATCTTCAAAGGGGCTGTGTTAGAGGCCACAGCACAGGCCAATGCCAGGGGGCTAGGTTCTAGCACGATTGCAGCCGAGGCTATTGCTGCGGGCCTTGTTAATGCAGCCCTTCCTATCGCTCAAGGTGATAGTGCTGTCCGTATGAACGGTATGCTATCCAATCAAGCAGCTGAAAATGCAGCGAGACAGTTTAATGCTACTAGCAAGAACCAAGTTAGGCAGTTCTATGATAGCCTATCCACTCAAATTGATATGTTCAATGCTGGTGAGCAGAATCGTATCACCCTACAGACGGCGTTAACCAATGCTCAGCTAACTCAGAATGCTGAAATCACAAATGCTCAAAATGCTCTAGCTGCTGCTACCACTGAGAGTGAGTTAGCTGCTGCTGGTCAGCGGCTTGAAGCTGAACTACAGTTACAGGCTAACATTACTGCCACGACACTAGAGCAAGAGACAGCCAGATTACAGGCCACCATGATTTTGGATGCCTCTAAGTTTTCGGCTGGCCTGACACAAGAGGCGCGTATTGCCACAGCAACTAATGAAATGAATGTTGCAATAGCGCAGGCAGGGCTAGAATCTCAGATCTCTCAGTTTAATTCTGCTATGTCTGATGCTAGAGATAGATTCAACATAGACAACCAGTTGATTATTGATCAGAGCAATACCGTGTGGCGCAGGCAGATCAATACAGAAAATACAGCTGCTATCAACGCAGCCAACCAAACTAATGCAGCCAACCTGCTCAGCCTATCCAATTTCGCACTATCTGCTATGTGGCAGGAGTACAGAGATGAGGCGTATTGGGCGTGGACCTCTAGTGAAAACACAGCGGACAGGCAGCACAACCTAGCCATAGCTGCGTTCAACAGAGATACACTGTTTGATCAAATGGATGAGGCGACAGAGGCAGCATTCTATCAGGAGCTTGGCGGCTTTGCTATAGACCTCCTCGGAAGGATATTCTAATGGCGTTCTTCGATGCAATAATTGATCCTGTTATGGATTGGTGGGAGAGTGATAATGTCATAGGTGATATTGTTGGTGCTGCTGGTGACACCTTCTTTGGTGGAGGCGACGGTGGTAGTGGTCAAGGTACAAGCTCACAGTTCCCGCCTCTCAAAGAGAAGGTAGGTGGTTTCATAGCCACTGATAGGGTAGGGTTCAACCCAGGCAGGACATCTGATTCTGGTGTGACACAACAAGATGAGTACTTTGCAATGAGAGATTCATGGCGTGCCAGACTAGTAAGGGCCCAGGACTTCGCAGACACAAGTGATGAAGTGATCCGTGCACCCGTAGGCACGTCAGCAAGGAGAAACTAATGTCAGACGGTTTTGCAACACCCCCTACTCAGTCTACTCCGGAACCTCTACAGTCACCTCAAGAGGGTGGTGATCCCATCAAAATTAATCCTGATGGATTTAGGAAGAAGAATAAACCCCCTACCAGATATAATGCATCTGTGCCGGGTGAGTCATTAACTGGTGCGCCAGGAGGCAAGCCTTATGAACAGCCCCCTCAATTTGCTGATCCTAAAGAGGCTCTGGAGTTCATCTGGGAGAATATGAACAAGAAAGCCAATGCCCTCAAGACTATAGCCCTGTTAGATAAGGGCTTGCCTGTTGAAGCACTGGCTCAGACACTACTGTTTGCTGGGTTTGCTGGCGGTAAGTGGACGCCTGATGCTGCTGTCCTTATGCTGGATAGCGTGGTAGGTATGGTCATGACCATAGGCAAGCAAGCAGGTATCAAGATAATGACTAAGAAGAAACAAGGTAAGAAATCTAAGAGTGAGAAGGGTCTGGAAAGCATCATTAACACTGCACCAGAAGACCTTCCAGGAGTTGTATAATGGCTGGTTTCGCACTGAACTTTGGGCTTGGTGCACTACAGCGTCGCAGAGAACTTGTTGATACTGAGGGTGCCCGTGAGCATGAGAAGGACTTATTGTTCATGAAGCAAATGCAGACTGTTATCTTGCCTGCATACGCTGCTGGTGTGGCTGGTGCTAAGAAGACCAAGAAGGCTGGTGCTGACTCTGCGAGGCTTGTTGGTATGGGCACCCCTCTCCTTGACCGCATCCCTGGTGGTCAGCTAGGTCAAGCCTTGGTTGATCAGGATTTGGTTGATCAGGATGAGTTGTTCGGGATGCTCAAGCGCATTCCACCTGAGCAGCAGGGAGCCCTTGAGAATGCCCCCTTCATATGGAAGCCAGGCAGTCCTGCCGTTGCGGGCCTGGGTCAAATTGCACAACAGCTAGGTGCTGATCCTAAGCGTGTTGCTAAATACTTCAAAGAGAACGGTTTGGACCCGAAGAATTTCCAAGGCAGGGCAGCGGTGCAGCCCCAATTGAGTGGAGGCCCAGAAGGATTTAATCCAACCGACATTATACCTCAGGATTCTGAGAGTCCTCAAGGTAAGTTGGCCTTCCATTACATGAAGAACCCCAAGATGTTCGCCAACAACGATGACTTCCGATTGGCTAAGGAGGCCCATGCTAGGGGTGAATTCAATTCAGTCATTGAACTATCTATGAAGTCAGAGACTATCCAGAGTATCGTCACCCCAATCATTGCACAAGTTCTAGATCAGGGCTTCGAGTCCCTCAGCACAGAACAGAAACAGGTGATTGTCCTGCATCAACGTACTGACGCATTCGACCTGATGTTCACCATGCAAATGATCTCTAATGAGGACCTCATGAAGCAAGCCTTCGCGGAGCTAGATATCAGTGTAGACTTAGAGGAAGGCCGGACTAGGTTCGACATTATCATGGATAACATAGGGATAATCACAGAGTGGGCACGACAACGCAAGAACGAGTTTCTAGGCGGTAATTAATGGCCTTCACTGACGATCAGAATGACCTACTTAGACGTGGTATTCTAAAGGAAACTGCTACATCTGCTATTAGAGGTGCTATTCAAGGCACCTCTTCGGCATTGGAGCCGTTTGATCTGGCCTCACGTATGGCGCGGGGTCAAGTACTAGACTTCTTTCAGCGGGGTCAGGGTGTTGAAGACCTAGAGAATGAGGAGTACACCAACTACCTCAGGGACGTCACCCAGAGTACATTACCTAAGTCTGTACAGATAGACTTTCTCAACACTGCCCAAGCCAGTCGTAAAGGACTAGACGTGGACTGGGAGAGATTGATGGATCACGCACCCTCACCAGACAACACGTTCTCTATAGCTCAAGGGGCAGTCAACAACCTCATCAAGAACAACCTAGAGCGTGGTAAAGACTACAGTGAGAGTATG
>SDBT01010467.1_pt1 | contig 14965 bp, 9 predicted proteins | sample 2277101 | NCBI WGS metagenome assembly SDBT01 (sample SAMN10404973, study PRJNA504765) | marine sediment metagenome | isolation source: marine sediment core GS10_PC15, 103 cmbsf | place: Arctic Ocean: Southern Knipovich Ridge | collected 2010 | reverse complement strand
GCCTCGAGAAAACTCTCGATCATTATCCACAGCGATCTTCCCTACACAACCCCGTACTGGACGAATGCTTCGAACCGTGTCGACGCCTTCGACATCTCTCCGGGCGCGAAACGGGCGATCTTTACCGCGCGCGGCGAGATATTCTCCGTACCGGCCGAACATGGAGACGTGAGGAACCTTTCGAACACCCCGGGTGTTCGCGAACGGGATGTCGCCTGGTCACCCGACGGGAAGTGGATCTCCTACATCAGCGACGCCACCGGTGACTACCAGCTCTACCTCATGCCCGCTGACCGATCGGATGATCCGGTTCAGCTTACCGACGATCAGAACATCTGGATCCTCAACATGAGCTGGTCACCCGATTCGAAGTGGATCGGGCTGGCCGACAACCGGAATCGTCTCCGCGCGGTGAATGTCGAGAGCCGCAGGATCACCGCGATCGCGACCGGCAGCAAGGGCCCCCTCGTCGATTTCTCGTGGTCGGGCAACTCGGAATGGATCGCCTGGAGCATGACCGGTGACAACTGGATGGATTCGATCTGGCTGTACTCCTTCACGTCAGGAGAGGCCACCATGGTCACCGGAGATCAGACCGATGAATCGAACCCGACGTTCGATCTCTCGGGGAGATACCTCTATTTCGTCTCCTTCCGCGACTTCAATTTCGCCGACGAGGGCTTCGACGCCCGTATATACGCGGCGACTCTGCGCTCCGATCTCCCCCACCCCTTCCCTCCACAGAGTGATGAAGAGCCGACTGAAACCCCTGAGGCGGGTGAAGAGGATACCGACGCCGATGAGGAGACAGACGAGACCGACGACTCCCTGCAGATCGACCTCGAAGGCCTCGGAAGCCGTATCGTGGCACTGCCCGGAGTGAATCCGGGATTCTATACCGGACTGGTGGGACTCGAGGACGGGCTCCTCTTCTTCAGCGGGGGCGGTCTGCAGAAGTATTCTCTCGAAGAGAGGGAGTCAGAGACCATCCTCGAAGGCATCCAGGCGTATGCCCCAACACCCGATTTCTCGAAGATCCTCTACCGCCGGGGCAGCACCTTCGGCATCGCCCCGGTGCAGCCCGGCCAGCAGGGAACTCCCGGCAAGCTCGATCTCGACGGCATGACTGTCCGGATCGATCCGAAAACGGAATGGGCACAGATATTCCATGACACCTGGCTCATCATGCGTGACTGGTTCTACGACCCGGACATGCATGGAGTGGACTGGGAGGCGATGTATGACCGGTACGAGCCGCTCGTTGCCCACTTCACCCACCGGTCCGACCTCGACTACCTGCAGACAGAGCTCGTGGCCGAATTGAATGTCGGACACGCCTATGTGAACTCTTCTCCTGAGATGCCGCGTCCCGACCGTGTCGACGTGGGACTGCTCGGCGCCGAGTTCACGGCCGACGGCAAGTACTACCGGATCACCAACATCTTCCCGGGAGAGAACTGGCACGAGGAATTCAGGTCTCCGCTCACTGAACCGGGCATCAACGTGCACGAAGGAGAGTACCTGATCGCGATCGACGGCCAGGAAGTCACCACCAGCGACAATCCCTATCGCTTCCTCACCAACAAGGCCGACCGGATCGTGGAGATCACGGTGAACAGCCGGCCCAGACCGCAGGACGCCCGCACATTCCAGGTGCGTCCCGTCCGGAGCGAACTCGGCCTCAGGTACCAGGAGTGGGTCGCCAACAACGCCAGGATCGTCGACGAGCTCTCCGGCGGAAGGATCGGCTATATCCACCTGCCCAACACCGGTGTTCCGGGACATCGTGAGCTCTTCGAGGGACTGCAGCCGCTTGCGACGAAGGACGCCATCATCTTCGATGACCGGTACAACGGCGGCGGCTTCATCCCCGAAGAGATGGCATTCATGGTGGGCGGCCGGTTGCTCAACTTCTGGGCACGGCGTCACAGCGACCTCTACAGCCAGCCGTTCGTGATCCACACCGGGCCGAAGGTGGTACTCATCAATGGTCAGGCCGCCTCCGGAGGAGACGCGTTCCCCTACTACTTCCGTAAACTCGGACTCGGCACCATCATCGGAGAGCGTACCTGGGGAGGGTTGGTCGGGATGAGCGGCAATCCCGGTTTCGTGGATGGCAGCAGCATCTCCGTACCGCGGTTCGCGTTCGTAGACACCGATGGAAACTGGGCCGTTGAAGCAGAGGGTGTCTCTCCTGACATCAGGGTGTGGGATACGCCCCACCTGATCGCGCGGGGTGAGGAACCGATGCTGGAACGAGCCGTGGCACACCTGCTGGAGGAACTTCAGAAGCCCCAGTATCAGAAACCGCAGAAGCCGGCCGGCGCGATCCGTCGCCCACCACCGGAGTAAGCCGGAGATCGAGCACCACGATCCATGACGCACAACCCGAAGGGGGCGGGTTCACACCCGCCCCCTTCGGGTTTTTTATAGCTGATCTTTCAGATCAGGTCTCCCACTCTTCACATTCTTCAGGATATTTCACCCATCTTTCCAACCAGGGGCAGTAATACGGATCATCGCCATCAAGATCTGAGTCGTCTGCCGCTTCAAAACTAGAGTCATTCATGGCCTTATCCACGCGAACCGTCTTGTAGTAATCCTTCCTCTTATTGGAATCAGTGATGTCTTTCGTGAAATAGATGGCATAGGGCGCCAATGCACTAATGAGATCATCGAGGAATTCAGAAGTCTTCTTTACCAGGTTCTTGTGATTACCGCTGCCCCTGGCTCGTCTTCTGTAGTCCTCGAAGGTGTCTTCAATAAAGGAGAACAACATCGCCTTCTGTCCTGGATCGAGCTTGTCGTTAGGTTGAGGAAGTTGGGGTATTTTCGTGCTCCTTGGTGACAATGGACAGGATCCACTATCCCTGTGGTGACGGAAACTCTCAGAATGTATGAATCATCACAAGGATGGTGATAAAGAATCCAGACGACGGAGCCGTCAGGCTCCGTCGTCTGAATCCTCACAATTTGGTTGATTATGTGGTCCAGTATATCGTGATGTTGTGCTGATATTCAATCTTGATACTATTTCCCCGCTGCCCTCTCCACGTCCCTCAGGACCCGCAGCAGGTTGCCGCCCCAGAATTTTTCGATGTCCCGGCTGGAGTAGCCCCGGCGGAGCAGTTCGACGGTCAGGTTCGGGAGCTGTGAGATGTCCTCAAGACCCTCGATTCCCCCCCCTCCATCGTAGTCACTGCCGAAGCCGACGTGGTCGATCCCGATCAGGTTCACCACGTGGTCGATGTGCTTGATGTAGTCATCCATCGTGGCAGGCGGGGTCGGGTACTGCCGGCGGATCTCCCGACTCCGGGTCATGTACTCCTGTCGCCGCTCGTTGGTCATGTTCTGCCGGTCACCGAACTCCTCTGCCAGCGCCTCCATGGCAGCTTCCTGTTCCGGGTTCTCAGGGGTGGCCCTGATGAACGAGGCCAGGGGAATCAGCTGGATGGTGCCGTTGTTCTCTTTCAGTTTCAGCAGCATCTCGTCACTGAAATTACGGCCGTGCTCGTTGATAGCGTCCACTCCCGAGTGGCTGGCAATGACGGGGGCGGTCGACAGCTCGACCACGTCGAAGAAGGTCTGGTCGGAGATGTGCGAGCAATCGATCATGATCCCGAGCCGGTTCATCTCCCCGACGACCTCCCGGCCGAAGTCGGTCAGGCCGTAGTCCTCCCGGTCACCCCGCTGGGTCGATGAGGCGCAGATCTGGTTATCGGAGGAATGGGAGAGGGTCATGTAGCGCATGCCCCGGTTATAGAAATCCTCCACGTTGGCGATATCGGTCCCGATCGTGAAACCGTTCTCGACACCGATGAAGATCGCCCGTGTCCCGGCCTTGTGGAGCCTTTCGGCGTCAGCGACGGAAAGCGCCAGTTCGGCGCTGGGACTGACGTCGGTCATGGCATGGATCCAGTCGAAGAGCTCGATCGCGCGGGAGTGCGCCCGGGTGTACCCCTCATCGGTGAGAGCCCCCTGACCGACATAAACCGCCAGGAAGACCGCGTCCGCTCCCCCTTCCACCATCCGCGGGATATCCCACAGCCCGGCACCCCGTTCGCTCCGGTCGTGACGCTCCTCGGCGATCCACTCCGGGTCCCTGGCATGCGAACCGGGTGAATCGAGGTGCGTGTCGGCGACCCAGGCCCGGTCGTGGATACCCGGCGCCTTCGCCTGGATCTCTTCCTCGCTCATCTGGCCGCCGCAGGCGACGGGGAGAACGAACAGTGCTGCCATTGCGATGACAGGCAGGAGCCTCTGGAGCGTACGTGCGGTCATCAGATGTTCTCCTCTCGGGAGCCGATCGGCTCGTCAATCATATTTCCTCTTACTGACTTTACCATGCGGGTGTACCCACTCTTCAAGCGATTCTTGACTCTCGACAGAGTCGCTCCGGGGCAGCGGCAATCACCGAGCACAGGTCTGATGCCGGCCGCCGTCGATGGCGATGGTCTCCCCCGTAATCCATCCCGACCGTTCCGACCCGAGGAACGCAATAAGGTCCGCGATCTCTTCGGGGCGCCCCACCCTGCCGAGGGGATGCGTGGTCCGGCTGTGTTCCAGGAATCCCGCGTATTTCTCCTCATCCATCCCGGCCCGACGGTGGAGGTTGGTCACGGTCACTCCCGGATTAACGGCGTTCACCCGAACCCCCTGGGGGGCAAGCTCCAGCGCCAGACAGCGGGTCAGCTGATCCACACCCGCTTTGCTGACACAGTAGGCGAGCACTCCGGGGAACGCCCGCGTGCCGGTCACACTGCTCACATTCACGATCGCTCCGCGGGAGTCGATGATGTGAGGAATGGCCCGTACGGTAAGGGCAAAGAGGGAACGGAGATTGATATCCATCATGACATCCCAGTCATCGAGCGTGGTTGTCTCCCAGTCCGCGCTCGCGATGATTCCCGCGGCGTTCACCAGGAGATCAAGACCATCTCCGGCCTTGACTGCTTCCTCCACGAGCCGCTCGCGGAATCCGTCATCGGTAAGATCTCCGGCGACCGGCAGTAGTGATCCACCGGTGTCGGCAACTGCGGAGACGAGCTGCTGCAGCGCCTCCTCAGAGCGGCCGGTTGCAGTAACCGTACCTCCAGCCGTTACCATGAGCCTGGCGGTCTCCAGTCCGATCCCGCTGGTCGCTCCCGTGATGAGTATGCTCCGGCCGCTGAAATCCCAGGTGATCATGGTCCCCTCTCCTCTCGGAGGCTGTACATCGACTGTCGGTTCTTCTCTCTCTCCTTCTCTCCTCCTGTCTATCCAATCACGACCGGATGCAGGTCACAACACGTTTCCACAGCATCAGGATGCGTCAGTTCTTCTTGAAAATGATATTGCGGTATGGTTCCTTCAGGCACCATGCACTTCCAGATCGAACGGCATCACACCGGGTTCTTCGCTCTCACCCTGCTGGTACTGCTCCTCTCTGCGGCTTCCACGAGCGCCCAGGAGTCGGGACGCATTGAGGGTACCGTCCATGACGCGGCAACCGGTGCCCCACTGATCGCGACGAACGTCTTCCTGCGAGAGGCCATGCGAGGTGCCTTCACCGACCGGGTGGGAGGGTTCGTCATTCTCAATCTTCCTCCCCTCAATGATCGGCTGGTTGTCAGCCACTTCGGCTACCGGGAATACGAGCTTCCGATCTCGCTCGATGAGGGCGAGACCGTTCGGGTGGAGATCCATCTTGAGCCGGAAACACTTGAGATGGAACGGGTGACTGTCACGGCGAACCGCCGCTCCGAATCGGAGTTCCGCACCCAGAAGGCGGTATCTACCGAGGATGAGATGGCCATCGACCGGCGTTCCGCATCAAGCACCGCCGATGCCCTGCGTGAGATGACCGGTATTCTCGTACAGAAGACGACCGCGGGACACGGTACACCGATCATCAGGGGCCTGATCGGCAACGATATCCTCCTGCTCTACAACGGCGTCCGTCTCAACCGTCCGACGATCAGACCGGGCGGCAACCAGTACATGAATACCGTGGACGCCGAGGCGCTGCAGCGGATCGAGGTGGTACGCGGTCCCGGTTCTGTTCTCTACGGATCGGACGCGATCGGCGGCGTGGTGAACATGATCACCCGCCCCCCGGCCTTCACCAGTGGCGAGTTCGTCATCACCCCGAACCTCAGCACCCGCTACACCTCAGCCGACAACGGTCGAAGTGTGCATCTGGGATTGCAGGCGGCCGGCGCCCTCTTCGCGGCTCAGGTGGGTGTGACGGCCAGGACGGTCGGGAACCTGAATCCGGGAGGTGAGATACCGGTCCACGATCCGACCGGGTACGACGATCTCGGGATCCATGCGATTGCCGCCGTCAGGTTGAGCGAGCAGCAGACGCTGCGTGCCGATCTCCTGCAGGTACGGCAATCGGAGGTTCCCCGCTATGATCAGTACGCCTCGGGCATGTATGAGACCTACCTCTACGAGCCGCAGGACCGCTTCCTGGGAATGGTGGAGTACACCCATCGTCAGCCTCTGCCATGGCTCAGCAGTCTTGAGTGGAACATGTCATGGCAGCGTGAACACGAAGGACGCATCCAGCGCCGGACCGGCTCATCGAAGCTGGTCACCGATGATGATGTAACCAATACTGTCGGCACCTTCCTGCAGTGCACCGCCCTGACCTCACCACGCCACACCCTGCGCTGGGGTCTCGAGTACTACCACGACACGGTGCAGAGCGCCCGGACCGAGAGCACTCCCGACACATCGTACGCAACCCGCGCCGCCTTTCCGGACGATGCGAGCTATACCCAGTTCGGCATCTTCTTCAGTGATAACTTCACCCCCGGGCCGGCAACCGATATCACTTTCGGATTGAGACTGAGCAGGATCGGACTCGACGCCCGGCTTGAGGACCCGTTCGGTCGATACGAGGATTCCTTCCAGAACCTCACCGGCAACATCGGGATCAGCCATCGATTGAGGCCATGGCTGAACCTGGTCGGCACCATATCGCGCGGATTCCGGGCTCCCAATTTCAACGATACGGTTGTTCTGAAGGCCTCGAACTCAGGCGTGGATGTCCCGAGTCCCGGATTGAGTCCCGAGGGCAGCACCAACTACGAACTGGGCGCCAAGCTGGAATGGAACCACAGTGATGTCGAGTGCTGGATATATCGGACGTCGATCCGCGATCTGATCGTTCGTGCGCCGGGTCTCTACCACGGAGAGTCCTGGATCGACACGAACGGGAACGGGCTCCAGGATCAGGGGGAGCAGGTTCAGATGAAGGTCAATTCCGCCCGGGCCTATATCCAGGGCGCCGAACTCCAGGGCCGATTGGCTCTCCGGCCCGAATGGACACTGCGGACCAACCTCTTCGTGACGTATGGACAGAATACCACCGCCGCCGAACCGATGCGGCGGATCCCCCCCCTGATGGGCCTGGTCGGGATCGTCTGGCAGAGGGAAGAGAATAGCGCCGAGCTCTTCGTGCGAGCCGCGAAAGACCAGCGGAGACTGTCGGCCGACGATATCGCTGATACCCGGATCGATCCCGGCGGTACTCCCGGCTGGTCGGACTGGAACCTGCGGGGCAGCCGCAGGTTCGGTCCCCTGCGGCTGAGCGTTACCCTGGGCAATATCTTCGATCACGCCTACAAGGAACATGGTTCGGGAGTCTACAATCCCGGTCGCCACATCGTCGTATCGCTGAACTGGAGCCGGGCACCGCTGGCCCGGTAACCGCTCAACTCGCAGGCGGAATCCCCGCAGGCTGGATGAAGGGGATCCTCGAATTCCCGAGGACACGGTTCAACTCCGATACGCGTGATGAGAGGAACTGTTCAACCGCCTCTGAAGCCACCCGCACCTCCGGCTCGAGATCCTCAATTCTGTCGGTGATATCAGCCGGGATCGGGCCGGTCACACCGCGCAGATCTCTGTTGATCGCGGCGAGTCTGACACGCACCGAGTTGATCGGGCTGCGGAATCCTCCACCCGCGAAGTACGTCTCTGTCAGATCGCGGATCTCCTGGGAGAAGGCGTTCAGCGCGTCCTGCGCCTCCTGTGGAACATCCCGATCCTGCAGGAACTGTCGCAGTTCCTGGACCTGACTGCTGACCGCCTGAAGCCTCTGACCCGGTCCGTCAAGTCGTGACGTAAGCCGGGCGATCCGGAGCTGCATATCTCGCAGGGCGATCATGTCAGCCAGGTTCACACGGCCTTCCAGTCTCGGGTCGAGTCGGACCTCAACGGTCTGCGACCTGGTCTCGTCTCCCGCGCTCACCGTCACCGTGTACGTTCCCGGAACTGCCTCCGCGGCCGAGGCCGCAAACGTCATCGGCACCCCGGGTTGTACCGGGGTATCGGCGGTCTCGATCGAATGCTGGAAACGCCACAGCACCCGGTTCACACCCTGACGCCTCGTTCCCGCAGTGCGGAAGACGAAGTCGCCCGAGGCGTCGGTGATCACGATCAGGACCTCGTTCTCCTCATTCAGTTCCCGCGGCAGGAAATAATCAATGATCGCGCCGTACGGAGGATTTGACGCGATGAAAACGAAATCACCCTGGTCCTGGAGATGACCCGACCGGTTGAATCGCCAGGTGGGGCGGATCGGGAAAAGGGTCAGTGGATTGCGGAAAACCTCCTCGCTCATTCCTTCGAACGCATTGATGTCATCCATGATCCAGGCACCACGGGCGTGAGTGCCGAATATCAGGTCATTCCTTTCGGGGTGGATGTAGATATCATCAACCGGTACCCGCGGGAAATCCCCTTCAAAGAGGTTCCATGTTTCACCCCGGTTGTACGACCACCAGGCACCCCGCTCCGTCCCGAGAAAGAGGAGGTTGGGGTTCCGGTAGTGTTCCCGGATGACGTTTGCGTTGCTCCCCTCCGGGATGCCGCCCGAGAGCAATGTCCACCCGCGCCCGAAGTCCTCCGTGACGAAGAGATAGACGGTGAAATTGTCGTTCCGGTGCCCGTCGAAGGTCACATACGCCCTTCCCTCTGCGAAGCGACTCGCCTCAATGCGCGTTACGTAGGTGAGGGGCGGAAGATCGGGTACGCGATCGGTGACGTCGGTCCAGGTGTCGCCGTCGTCTCGCGAGACCTGGAGGTTCCCGTCATCGGTGCCGATCCAGATCACGCCGGCGGTATGCGGTGACTCGCTGATCGTGGTGATATTCCCATAGGTGGAGATACCGTCGTTGCGTGAAATCCGTATCCGGCTGTTCACCACTCCCATGATCTCCAGATCGTTCCGGTCGATCTGTCTGGTGAGATCATCGGTCCTCTGCCAGGTGTCACCCCTGTCGTTACTGATGAAGAGCCGGTTCCCGCCGAAGTAGATCCTCTCCGGGTTGTGCGGGCTGATGACGATCGGGCTGTTCCAGTTGAACCGGTATCGCTCATTGGTTCCCGGCGGTGGTGCCGGCCTGATCGATCTGCCGCTCATCGTGCTCATGTCGCGCCGGTTCACATTCCCTCCCTGCGACTCGGCATAGACGATGTTCGGATCGACGGGATCCGCGATGGCGTAGAAGCCGTCGCCGCCGCTGATGGTCATCCAGTCACGGTTCGTGATACCGATCCGCCAGTAGTTGCCGCTGTTGCCGTACCAGGTGCCGTTGTCCTGCAGTCCTCCCATGACGTGATAGAACGGTTCCACATTATCGGCGCTGATCTCGTAGAACTGCGCCCACGGGATCGACTGCATATCCACCCAGGTCTCTCCCCCATCCCAGGTCCAGTCGAGCCCCCCGTCGTTTCCGATGATGATGTGATCGGAGTCGTTCGGGTCCCACCAGAGCGCGTGATGGTCGACATGCACGCCGCCCACAAAGCGGGTGTTCCAGGTGATCCCACCGTCCTCACTCACGTACATCGATGTGTCGAGCACCCAGACGCGCAGATCGTTGTTCGGATCGACACGGATATGGCTGTAGTACATCGGCCGTGGATTGGTGATGCTCTGATGGGTCCAGGTCTCTCCCTTGTCGTCGGAACGGTAGACACCCCTCAGCGACGATTGCTCCTGCCGCTGCCCCCCGACCACGTGGTCCTCCGCGCTCTCCCGGCTCTCGATGATCGCGTACACCACGTCGGTGTCGGTCAGACAGATATCGAGCCCGATGCGGCCGACTTCACCCGTGGGCAGATCCTTCGTCAGCTTCCGCCACGTTCTCCCCCCGTCGGTGCTCCGGTATATCCCGCCGTGGGGACCGCCGCCGTTGAATCCGAATCCGGTACGACGGCGCTGGTAGGCGGCCGCGTAGAGAATATTGGGGCTCTCGGTGTCGACGGCGATGTCGATGACGCCGGTATCCTCATTGATGTAGAGGGTCTTCGTCCAGGTGGCGCCGCCGTCGGTGGTCATGAAGACGCCCCGCTCCTCGTTCGGTCCCCACAGGTGGCCGACGGCGGCCACCCAGACGACATCCGGATCGGTGGGGTGCACCTTGACTTTACCGATGTGATGCGTGTTTTCGAGACCGAGATGGATCCAGGTCACACCCCCGTCCATCGTCTTGTACATCCCGTTCCCCCACGAAGAAGACTGGCGGTTGTTCTGCTCACCCGTCCCCACGTAGACGATCGACGGATTGGAAGGCGCGATCGCGATATCACCGATCGAGGTGGAGATCTGGTCGTCGAAGACCGCCTCCCAGGTGGTGCCGTTATTGACGCTCTTGAACACCCCCCCTGAAGCGTGTCCCGCCCAGATGGTGGCGGGATGGTCGGGATGGACCTCGACATCGTGGATCCGACCTCCCAGGTTGGCCGGTCCGATGTTCCGGACCGACAGGACCTCTATGAGAGAGGGATCGATGCTCCCCGACTGGGCGCTGCTCCCGGCAGGGAGAGCCGTGACGAGGAGGAGGGCCGCGCACCAGGCGGCCGGCCGGACTGAGCGGACTGGGGACATGATTCTGAACCTCATGTAAAGGGTACGAGATGGATATGGTTCGTCGCCGCGCCTTGCAGGCCGGGCCCGGCATCACTCTCGGTGCAGACGTTTGTCACCTGACATGACACTAGCAGATTTCCGGTGCTATCTCCAATCACGCCTTGGTGGGAGGTCGGGGATAGCAGTGACCTCGACCGAATCGGGATTCTCAATGAGTACCCAGCTGTCGGGGGGGACTTCCTGCCAGTTCTCGGAGTCGTCGAGCGGTTCTGACGCGACCCACACCGATCCGTCTTCACGACGGATATAGAGTGAGTTGGGATCGATACCGCGGGCAAGACGCGCGAACACCATCGAGTGACCATCGGTCAGTCCCATATTGAGGGAGGCGCGCGCCTTTTCCGGTCCGGCGATCTTCATGACCTTTCTGATGGTGTGATCGATCGCGTCCTTCAACACCTCCACGCCATCTCCCGCCTTCGCTCCCACTCTCTGCAGGTGGGTGAGCGCAAGCCCGAAGAGGACTTCGGAGTCGGCCGATCCGAGGGTCGTGGCCTGGATCTCCTCGGAGATGCTCTTCAGCAGGGTGATGCGGAAACGGTGATTGAAACCCTCCACCGCTCCGTTGTGCACAAACAGCAGGTGTTTGTGCACGTAAGGGGGAGCGTTCAACAGGTCGACCGCGAACCCCGGCGTGGCGTTGCGTACCGCGGCGAAGATGCAGCCGCTCGAGATCACGCGCCCGATCCGCGGCAGGTCGGGATCGCTCCAGATCGGCATGATGCGATGGTAGGTGCCGGGACGCTCACTCAGCTCCGAATACCAGCCGAACCCGTATCCGTCGGCGTTGATCGTACCCGTAACCATCTCTCGCGGCGCGTATGCCTGTTCGATCAGAGAATGCGGGTGATTGATGATCGCTCGGGAGAGCAGGATCGGGGAACCCATGTAGGCCAGCAGACGGCTCATCGGCTATCACTCCACTGAAAGGGGAAGTCGCACCCGACAGCACGGCTCATGATACCATTATCCTCCCGCTTCGAGCAGTTCAATCAGCCGAGTCCCGTGCGCGATCACTCGTTCGATACACTCCTCGATAACCCTCAGAGTCGTGGAGGATGAGCCGCCTGTCTCGATATCGACAGCCTCACGGATCGCCCCGGCGTACCAGTCACGCCAGAGTCGCACTATCCGCACCTCAGCGGCTGCATCTCCCCCGCCCTCGATCGCCTCGCGGCTCAGCTCAAACTCGGTATCGAGCCTTCGAAGCGCCGCGCTGGTGACCTCCTCGACGATCGCGATGGCGGCCGCCTCGTCAGCCGAGGCCAGCACGAGCGCGCTCACCAGCGCCGAGATGCCGACGTTCCGCATCTCGGTGGCCGAAACCTTGTTCAGCCGATCGGCGTCGGTGTGGTAGAAGTAATCGGTAAAGTGCCAGAGCAGGAGACCCGGCACATCCGCCCTGAGGAAGGGAACGTGATCGCTCCCCCCCTCGTAGGGATTGGTCTTCACCACCCACCGGGAGACAGCCGCCTGGTCGAGACACCGTGAGAGCACGAAATCGTTGAAGTAGTGGGGCGTGAGTTGATCTTCATTCATCGGTCGCCGTGAGCCGAACCACTCGGTATGGCTGTCCTGCCCGCGGGTTACGATCGCCGAGGGATCAGGCATCTTCTCGATCAGGAACGACCCGCCGGTCAGGGAGGTGTTCTCCCCCACCATGTCGAGACTGATCCCCCACCGCACTCCGGCCGTCCGCTCCGGTTCATCCCGCAGGTACCGGCCGGTGCTGCTGATCTCGTCCCCCCAGATGAACGATATCGACCGCCCGGGCAACGGCATGCCCTCAGCCACCATCCGCGGCACAGCGCAGGCCATCTCCGACTGGGTTGCCACGCCCGAGGCATTGTCGTTCGCACCCGGTTCCTGCACGTGAGCGCTGAAGACGAACCGCTCGTCGGGCAGCTGCGAACCATGGATATCAGCTACAAGGGTCAGCTCCTCCGATTCGAAGAGCCTGGCCTCCACCATCACCCTGACCTGAACGCGCCCGCCGGCCAGGGACTCCTGGAGCCGCTCGAACGCGGCCAGGGACAATCGGAACCCCCATGCCTCCCGTTCGGGGTCGTACGGAATAGAAGAGAACTGGATGGCATGACGGTAGATCTCCGGCCGGTTATAAGCAGGCATGCTCCACGAGAGGACGCCGAGCGCTCCCCGGTTCTGGACGGCCTCCCGGAAGAGCCGGTCCACGCTCGTCGTGCCCATGACGATCTTTCCCGCCACATCGATTCCCTCGAAATCCTCTGTCCTGCCCGCGCCGACGAACACCAGTTCACCGGTGACTCCTTCAGGCGGAGTCGAATAGGAATTGGCCGCGATCAGATTGAAATTGGAGTGAAAATGCAGGAGGGATTCATCCTCCCCGACGATCGTGAGAGAGCCGTTTATCGGATCCCACGCCGGGCGGCTCAGGGGGCGATGTTCGATCCTGTAGGTGAAGGGATGCCCTCCGGCCGACTCCTCCGGCAGGTATCCGGCTTCGAGGAGTTCCTGTTCCACGCGTCCGATTGCGGCATCGTAGCCGGTGTTGCCCGGCAGTCGCCAGAGATCGTCCATGAAGGCTACGATATCGAAGGCGCGATCGGGCCTGAACACCTCACGGGCCATCTGGTAGTAGTGCTCGAAGGCCGGATTCTGCGCCCTTCGTTGTGGACGCCCCTGCTGCGAGAATACAGGTGAAGAGATCGAAATAACCGACACCACCATGAGCGCCAGCACCATCGCAGCGCGCGTCGACCTCGACCTGCCTGGTGCCCTGTCATGCAACAACCGTTGCATTCGAGCCGCGCCGACGTTTGTCACCTGACATGACACCAGACTCATCTTTCTGCTCCTTCCACTCTTCTCATATCACCTGTCACTTTAAGTGTAATGCAACAGAGTCTACCGGTCCTTCAACATTCTCTGTCAATGGTCTTCATGATGTTTGATATGTCTACATCCGCCAGTCACCAGGGTCCAGCCGCAGGTAAGTCCTTCTCAATTGCCGTAAACATAGGCTCTACAAGGCCGGAAGGAAGTGGACGAGACCAGGGCCGTATTCGCCAAAGGCAAAAGCCTCGCATTCACATTCGATTATGAATTCTCGGTCCTCGAAGTGCGATCAATCATCGCTTACTCCGAAGCAGACGGTACGATCACCGTGAGTGTCGGGAACTCCGGATTTCCATTCGAGGCAAAATTGGCCAAACCCAGATACCACGAACTTGAGTAGAATGACCGGTAGTAATAGGCCGTTCAGGTAGTTTTGACGGTATAGAACGTAGTGGGCCGATACCCCTTTTCCCTTCCATGCTGGTTACGGTAGAATCGTTAGGACTCCTTGCACCACGATCACCGACAAGCCAGGCGAGGGGGGTATATGCGCCTGTCGGCGTTGAGAAGGAAATAGCAGGGCATCGCTTAGAGCAAAGGAGGAATAGTAATGTTTGATGGTAATGGTTGGATGGTGATCTTTCCGATAATCTTCATGGTCTTCATGGTAATCATGATGTCGAGGATGCTTGGCTCCAGGCGCCAGGGTTCCGGGAGTAAAAGGGGGATGGGTCCCATGGGTATGGGCGGTCACTCTGACGAGGACAGCGATCAGGGCGAAAGCGCCATGGACATCCTGCGTCGTCGCTACGCTGAAGGCGAACTCACCGATGAGGAATTTGACACCATGAGCCGCAAGCTTGGACACTGAGCATGAGGCGAATCATTCTCGGTGGGTTGGCGGCAACCGGAGCGTTTCTGGCCATACGAAAGATTGCCGAAATAGCGGGTCCTGCTTTGCGGAAGCGGGGCATGGAGATGTGCGATCAGATGTTGGCCAACATGCCGGGATCGTTTCCCCCTAATCGTATGATGGCTGACCTCGACTCCATCAAAGAGAAGACAGCGCGCATCCTGGAGTTGATAGAGGATCGACAGGTAATATAATCGAGTCAGCATTATACCTGCTGCTTCATCGGGCAGTGAACATCAACATATGAGCAGAATACACAGCAGTCTCCGTGTAGCGGCTTGAGAATAACACCACAACTGGTGCATTGATGG
>SDBT01010466.1_pt1 | contig 14967 bp, 9 predicted proteins | sample 2277101 | NCBI WGS metagenome assembly SDBT01 (sample SAMN10404973, study PRJNA504765) | marine sediment metagenome | isolation source: marine sediment core GS10_PC15, 103 cmbsf | place: Arctic Ocean: Southern Knipovich Ridge | collected 2010 | reverse complement strand
GTGAAGATGATTTAGAGGTGATCAATAGCGGAATCTCAAAGTTAAATATTGAAGAATCCGCAGACACTCCTAGTGGTAAAACTTGGGTTATTACGAGTAAAGTTCCACAATTTAATGAAGAGGGGAAAACTATTGGGATTATAGGGTTATCAATTGATATAACTGAGCGTAGGGAGAAAGAGAAAGAAATCTTTGATTTAGCTCAGTTTCCATCGGAGAATCCTTATCCAATTTTAAGAGTGAATAGAGACGGCATAATGTACATAAATGAAGCAGGTCAAAAATTATTAAACATAGTAGATTCTGATCAAATTCCAGAGATCTTTCAAGAAAGTGTGAAAAGTTCATTTGAAAGCAATAAAATTTCTGAATCTGAAGTTGAGTTTGATAATAGAGTCTACTCCTTTACTATTACACCCATAAAAGATGCTAATTACGTAAATATTTATGGTATGGATATTACTGAGAAAAAGCAAATCGAGGAAAATTTAAAAGAAGTCAGTAAGCTAAAATCCGAGTTTCTTAGAAGAGCTTCACATGAATTAAAAACACCACTTATTTCAATTAAAGGTTTCTCCGATCTTATTTTATCTTTATATGCTGATCAGTTAGATCCTGTTGTTATTTTAAAACTTAAAGAGATAAATGATGGGTGCGAAAGACTTCAGAATATTATTAATAGCCTCTTGAAAGCGTCTAGATTAGAATCACCCAATTTGAAGCCAAAAGCACTAAAAGAAGATTTATCATTTCTCATTAAATTTTGTGTGCAGGAATTAGAATCGCTGGCAGAAACAAGGAAACAATCAATCAAATTAGATATCCACAATGAACTGTATGCAAACATTGAAAAAGAAGAGATTCACGATGTTCTCTCAAATTTACTAACTAATTCGATTAAATACACTCCACCAATGGGCAAAATTAAGATAAAAACTGAAATAAAAGAAGATTATGTGGTTGTTTCGATAGTTGATAACGGAATTGGTTTTACTGAGGAGCAGAAAAAGAAAACCTTCCAACAATTTGGAAAAATCGAGCGTTATGGTCAAGGTCTTGATTTAGGGATTGATGGGACTGGACTTGGATTATATATTTCAAAAAGAATTGTAGAATCACATGGGGGGAAAATATGGATGGAGTCTGAAGGAAAAAATAAAGGGTCTTCATTTTATTTTACTCTTCCAACAGCTAAATAATAATTACACTTGAATTTAAGAGTTTTAGAGTTAATTTATGTAAAGTCTTAAAAACTTGTAGAAAATTTAGTAGAACCAATAATGAGTTTAGATCTATTATTTGTTTACTTGATCGCTTTCCGCAAACTCGTTTCGAAAAATTATTTGATACGTAGGGTGTCGTGTGTTAAATGGGATTTTTTCATGCCCTAAATAAATATATTCAATCCTCTGTCTACTACTTATCTTCGAAAATGGAATCATCACTTTTTTAAGGTCTAGAGAGTTCTCATTATTGATATCTTTAGCTTGGCGAAGCTCATTTTTATAATTCTTATCAAAAGATCTTGAACTCATTCTATTTTCACATGTATAAGGTTTATTAAAAATATAAGGAGAATTAATATAAACAAAGAATTAATTATTTTTGTCTTTCATTTAATAGTTTTTGCAGGTATTGTTTCATAAAGAATCTCTCATTCTCACAAAATTCCCGTTTTTGCTTTTGGGACATATTGGAACAGTTTATTAGAACTGAATGGATTTTTTGGAGCATGGAAAAGTTTTCATCGCAAAAATTCTCGATTTCAGAATCCTCAGTTTTACCAGAACCTGATCCTTTGAGGCTTGAATTTAGAATCTTTTTTTGTGTTTTAGAGACCATTATCTACTCTATTATCTTTTATAGTTACTAATCGATAATCGAAAAATATATTTAAAGAAAAAAAATATATAGTTTCACTTAATCAAAATAATTATATAATTCTCTATCTTATCATATCGTATTCGATAAATTAGAAGTGGTGTCTATTAACGGACTGACAGCAATCGATATTGGGAATCTTAGTGATAAATGCTTCACAACAGGCGAGTGCGGTAGAGCACTTATATTAGATAACCTTCCCACTTCTTTTATTTCTTCTACATCTTATGATATTTCTAACATGGGGGTTCTATCATGGCGATGGGATGTGGATCCAGTATCCAACTCATCACGAAACGCGTACATTGCATTTCAAGAAGCGAAGCGCCAAGGAGTTAAATATTTTTTCATGGATATTGTTTCAGTTGATCAAAAACTTCAAGATGATGCATTGATGCAACAGACGGTAGATTTTTCGGAAATTTATCAATATTTACCTGTTTTTGCCGCCTATGATAAAAAAGGTCAAGATTCTTGGTTGTGGACTATGAGAAGGCTTTGGATTTATCACGAAGTGATGTTATATCGTACCAACCCTACTCGTGTTACATATGTGGGGCATATACCCAAACAAGGATGTGAGAAAGATTTTGGATTTCTCCACATGGTGGATCAAGTCTGGGCAACAACTTTATGCAGATCGATTCTGTATGTGCTTGTAGGGAAGATAGATATGTTTTCTATATCTGATCTGCGTTTTTTGTTACCCAAATACGTCAATGTGCTTAATTATGCGTACGATATGATGTCTAAGAATGATTACCTTTTGACTGCAGCACTCCTCTCACAACTCTCCTACCCTGCTCCCCGAGTAAACCGCGATCAAGACATCCATCCTTTAAACTATGAAAAATATCAATTCATCATGGGTAAGGGAGGTTATCATTACGATGTAGAGATCTTACTAAATGAAAGAAAGATCGGTACTTGGAACGTTAGCGTGGATAGCGCGGGATATCTTCGTCATTTCTTAAGAGTAGAACCACAGACCGAGCAAATAATTCTACAATTCCTTGGGATGCCCGAGATATCACATTTTCGATTCAAGCAGAGTAGTGGGAATCTTCAAAAGCAAGATAAGGTAAAAAATCCTGATCTGAGCGTCGTCTTCATAGAGGATTAACGGTAAATATTAAATACAACTTAATTTTTTTGTAAAATTCTCTTACATAAGTTAATTCCTAACCCCGTTTTCTGATTAATTTTGTACGGAGTTTCTGCCTTTACTTGAGAAGCAGTATGATACCCAGCATTATATAAAATTCGGGCTCTTACACGGGCGACATCATGTAATCGTTGTACTAAATCAAATAATTCTTCTCGGATCCCATAATGAACTCGTATTTTTAGAGTCTCAGCCATTTCTGTTATTTTAATTAACTTTTCTTGTAAGTCAATACCATTGGTACTTAGATCTCTGGCAATTCTACCAATAAAAACTATAATTCTCTCTACGTTATCCCGTACAGTAAATAAATCGCCTGCCATGATATTATATCTCTCCAATATATCCTCAATAGGCTCCTCGTCGGCCCATTCAAGAATAGGATCCAACATTTTATTATCACGCACTCGATACTCTGATTTTAGAATATCGTATGCCTCTTTAGTAAGGTCGCTAAAAGTATCTATTTCTACATTCTCAAGTTTATACCTAATTAATACTCCAGATACCGGATATAAATATAAAAGGATTATTAATTTCCCGAATTGAGAACATTTAATTGTCTCATCTTCATTTTTCAAGAGCAGGCCTTTTTCAAAAAGATAAGGAAGAATATATTGGTTCTTTACGGATTTTGGGATGATAGAATCTACATACTTCATTACTTTAGGATTGGGATATTGGATCAAATAAAGGAGAAATATAGTAATATGGTTACAAAAGGTAAATGAGAACTCGTCGTTAATAAAATTATCCGAGATCCCGTTCTTAAGTCCACATGAGCACTGAATTCCAGCTCCTATATCAAATTGGCATGTAAAAACTCCATAATTGGTTTTAACATAACCTGAAATGGTACTGCTAGATAAGTTTGATATTTTAACTTGATGCCTTTGTTGGTTTAACAGTTTTACCATTTCTGACTCAGAATGAAGCTTTAAAATGTTTAAGGGAGAGATCTCTTTAATCATTAAAAGTTGGTCAATAGGAATATTTTGGGTCTGCATTTTACTTTTAATATTATACCAAAAATAAGTTTTTTCAAAGAACTGCTTGAGCTTATCGAAAGTTATTCTTTTCTCTTCATACACTCGCAATAAAACTTGTTCCTTTAACGTGTTTACTTTATTCAGCCCTGATTTGAGATCGTTGTATTTAGGTAATAATTTTTGAAGCATATGTCCTTGGAAGAATCGATCCTCGACCCATATTTTTTCCTCTATATTCCTCACTAATATAATGCCATGTCCGACTAAATCGAGTCCTGGACGACCAGCTCTACCTAATATTTGAAAAACTTCATTAGCAGAAAAGGGTTTAAAATAGCTAAATCCATCTCCATTCTCAAAATAACCTGAGAAGTTTTTAATATTGTGACCTGAAGTTACATATTTTTTAAAATCCTTTAGTATGACTACACGGGCAGGGGTGTTTATACCGGCTGAGAGGGTCGTTGTGCAGCAAATAACTTTAATTATCCGTTTTCTATAATTATCTTCTATTATTCTTCTTTCTTTAGGGAGTAATCCGGCGTGATGAAACGCTATTCCAGATCTTATAACTTTCCTTAGATCACGATGCCCTCCCTTGATAGAACTGAGCCGTTTCTCTAATGCTTTACATATTTTCAGTTCATTCCCTTCTAAGTGCTTTGAAACAATATTTCTCAGTGCTTCTGCTTCTTGTTGCGTGCTTCTTCGTCTATTTAGAAAAATTAGTACTTGTCCTTTTTTCTTAAGAGTAGAACGTACAATTCTTTTAATTGCGGAACCTTTATTTTGGGCTATTTCGATCTTATAATAAAGTGGTACAGGTCGAATTTCTGATTTGATTAATGTAGTTATATTACCTAATGATGAGAGCCATGAATTAAAGAATTCAGGGTTTGCGATAGTTGCTGAGAGCCCTATAATTTGAGGATTATGTAAAAACTCATTTAATCTCACAATTAGAGATTCTAGTCTAGGACCTCTATCAGATTCGCCAATGATATGAATCTCATCTATGATAATTGTTGAAATATCAAAAATCCAATTCTTATCGTTAAAATTCCGGAGAATACTATCACATTTTTCATAAGTAGTTATGATAATATCTGCTTTTGCGATTTTCGATTCATCCACTTCATAATCCCCAATAGAGAGTTCTACTTTAATCCCAAACCTTTCATAACATTTTTTGAAATACCTAAACTTTTCTGTTGCTAAGGCCTTAAAAGGTACAAGATAGAAAGATTTACCATATTTCTGAAAAATATTATTTACAGCACATAATTCGCCAATTAAAGTTTTACCTGAACCTGATGGAGCACAGATTAGAAATGATTTGCGAAAGAAAAGTCCCTTTTTTATTGCCTCTTTTTGGATTTCCCGCAATTTAAAGATTCGTTCCTCGAATAAAGCTCGTAGAATTCGTTTATCAGAGATATATTTAAAAATTTCACGATCTGTCTCGATTGATATCTCTTCTTCATTTAATTTTCCACCAAATTTTATTAAAGTTATACGGTATCACCTAAAAGAGTTCCTAATATGGGTTTGCCCATTTATTCAACAATTGAGTAAAAGTTTCTGAATTCCTTGAAATTTCAATACTTTTAATAACCCCTATATTTCTGATCTTTAACTCCGAATTAATATAGCAGATAATACCATGTAGAGGATCTCCATGCAGAAGTAGATGAGGGAAATTAACGAATTTATTTATTTTTGAAAGTTCTTTTTCTTCAATCCCTAATCTTACTTCTTTTTTACATTCGGGGCATATAACCGTACGCTTAATCTTTCTTTTTACTTCTTTTTTATCCCGTATTTTTCCATATACAATGACTATAGCATATCACTTCTGATCTTTAATAGTTAAGATATAGAATTGCCTAATTTCTATATCTTTATTAAAAAAAAAATTGTGGTGACAAAATAATCCAAAAGAGAAATTTTGAAAATTAACTTTAAAAACCTAATCTGCCATAATTTGTTTAACTCCAAGAAATAGGACTAATTGAAATCCCAAACGATTATTATAATATTGAAAAAATTTAAAATAACTTATTTTTACTATTTAGGAAACTGATAATGAAATAGAAGGTTGAATTTTTTGAGTGAGGCTTTCAAATTTAAGATTACTGTTGTAGGTGATGCTGCTGTTGGTAAAACTTCGCTAATTAAAAGATATACAACAAATACATTTGAAGAAGATTATATCTCAACTTTAGGTATGCAATTTTCTAAATATGAAGAGCTTGTTAAAGGAGAAAAGGTAGAGTTATTATTATGGGATTTGGCTGGTCAAGAATCGTTTAATACTTTACGTGACAGATTTTATACTGGAAGTAGTGGTGCCATTGTTGTTTTTTCTCTTTCTCCTGAAGACCTTGAAACTTACGACCATGTCAGTAAATGGCTCTTGGATGTAAAAGAAGCATGTGGGAATATTCCTATTTTATTATTTGGGAATAAAGCTGATTTAGTTGATCAAAATGCATTAGCTACAAGCCCAAACTATGCAACTTCAGATGTTCATGTTAAGAAATTCGCCCAAGATCAAAAAATTGTTGAATATTACAAAACAAGTGCTTTAACAGGTCAAAGTGTAAATGAAGCATTTCAAGCATTAGTATTTAAATTATATCAACGAGCTACTATTTGAATTTCGTTCTCTATTCAAGTTTGATAAGAATCTTTCTGTAATTTAATTTTTTCCCAAAAAAAGGTTAGCTAATATTATCCGTAAAAAGATGACAAGTTGGACCAATTTACACCTCATGGCAACAAAATACTCACACTATGGAAGCACGTGATACGAAAATATTAAAATAGAGTTATTAACTTAAAAAATTATATCAGATTTATAATGCGACCATTAGAAAGAATCGACCGAATTATAGAATTAGCTCGCTCATTAGTTCATAAATATTCTGAAAAATCATTTGGTGAAGTAATGGAATCTGCTTTTTTATTATTAGAAGAAAAATTCATGAGAGAATATATTCGTGGAAATCTAACAAGATTGGAATATATTCGAGACTTAGCGAGTGGCCCGACGAATAAAGAAGTTGATGAGGAAACTAAGAAAGTTAAAAAAGTTATGAATAGTGTATTAGAAATTGTTAAAGAAATAGAGAAAAAAGAAACTAGGATACATCCGATGCTCGTAGAAGATGATGTATTTGAGGAATTATTGAAATTTATGGTTGATTCTCAAAATAATCAAGAATCTAATAAAAATAATACTAAATTCATCTTAGGATGTAAAAATTTAATGAATGATGTCAAAGATCAAATCTGCGATTTATTATTGAAGATTTGGAAAGAGACATATACAGATTGGAGATTTGGACAAATGCTTGGTAATACATGCTTTGATAAATTTTTTAACCTTTTTAAAAAAAAAAAAGATATATTGGCTATTATTCGGCATTCCTGATGATAAAGTATTAGAAATATTCCAAATTTATGTTAATTCTGGTTTTAAATTTACCAAAAAATTAGGTAAACTAAAGCTTGACATGTATTCTGAGTTAATTAAGGATAAAGAATGGACAAATAAATATAATAAGATTATTGAAATTGATAATTACATTCAAGATATGGTTAATAAGTATGAATAATTTCTTAATTTTCTCCTTTTGACTTCTCTTTAATCTTGAATTTTCCGATGTATAATAACTATTGCACATCACTTTAGACCAAAATTTCAATTTTTTCTTTATATAATCACAACTTAAAAAATAGTTCGAGATTGAAAAATATTGATCGATATGACTGATACACATGAAAACCTAATAAAAGATGTAGAATTAATAAATTATTTTAATATGGCCACTGAGGCTCTTGAAGCAAATGATGTAAATCAAGCCCTAGAAATTTCTAACAGTGGGCTTGAGCAAGCAAAATCAGAAGATAATGGTGAATGGGTGGATAAATTCAATTCACTCCAAGAGAAATTGGAGAAAAATCATCTCACCCCGAGTATCGTTAAAGAAGACATAACATTAATTAAAGGGATTGGAACTACATCAGCTGAAAACTTGCATAAAGTAGGTATAACCTCAATTGGTCAGTTAGCTACTATGACTGTGGACGAATTATCAAAAATTAGAGGTATTGGTCCTACTACCGCAGAAAAAATAATACAAGGAGCAAAATCCCATAATAAAACTAAGGGTTTAGATAAATTTTCTCCAGCTGAATCAGCACCAAAATTTCAAGAAGATTTTAGAGAAGAAATTGATTACGTTGAGTTTGAAGAGGAAGATGAAATAAATGAAATAGATGGTAGCACTCATATAGAAGCAATAACTCCTTCCCAAATAAAAAAGAGTCAAGAAACTCCGTATATTAGACCTATTCCAAAATTTAAAAAAGAATTAGTCGAAAAAGATTTTAAATTAACATTAGATGCTTCTACCCCTATTGTTGTCGATGGATCAAATGTTGCATGGATGGGAGTTGATAGGGATACAGGTGGTTTTCCAAAAATAGAATATTTAATTGGATTAATAAAAAAGTTAGAAGATATTGGTTTTATGGACATAGCCATATTTATTGATCCAGGTCTTCATAGGAATATTGATGATCCTGACAAATTGGAAAGCCTGATTAATAGTGGAAAAATTCATCGGGTAAGAAGTAGAGGTAAAAAAGAAAAAGATGATCACTATATCCTTCAATATGCTCGAATAAAAGATACATATATCATAGTTGAATCTGAACTATATCGAAATTTTAGCAAACACTTTCCAGATAGATATCCTAGAAGGTGGATTGAAGAAAGAAGAATTGAGGTTAAAATTGTTGATGGCGTTGTTATGTTTACTCCCGAAATTGAAATCTCTGAAGACTCCAAGAAAAAAACTAAAAATAATACCAAATCTCAAATAGAGCCATGGTTTGATCCAAAATATAGGATTAAAAGAGGTGAATCGCATGTACTTCCTTTAAAACAGTCCCAATCAGATATTGAGGAACTTAATATTCAAGAATATAAAGAAGAATTTCACGAAAATTATAAGGTGGAGGTAGAAGAGGATGTACCAAGAGATATCGAAGTACCAGTTTTGATAGAGCCTCAAGTGAGCATAAGTCATGATTTAAAGAATTTAAGTATGGCAGTTCATAATCATGAAGAAATGCAAGCTCTTTCACAAAAGACCTGTGCTTTTCTTAAAAAAAATGAGTTTCACGTTATTCAAAAGTCTTCAGAATTACAAAAGGTTTATCACGGAATTGATATTTTAGCATTAAAGGTAATTAGAATAAAAGGAACGAGGGAAGTAATATGTGTAATACCAATTATATTAAGTAGTGTTAATAGACCTCTTACAGTCTCACTAGATAAGATTACACGTAGTGCAAAAGATGATAATGCTAGTCCGGCAATAAATAGAAAATTAGATTCATATATTACTACTTTATCTAATGCATGTACACTTATTAGAGCTAATTTAGGTGATGAGGGCGCTTTATTTGCTTATCTTAACCATAATCTTCAACTAAACTTAACTGTAGAAAGGACAAGGTCCCATAAAAATCTTTATTTCAGGTCAGGACCAGTTCATTATAAATTAGTGGTAACTCCCATTTTAGTATCTCAGCATAGAGTAGGGTTTACGGAAAAAGTTCTTTCATTTGCTTATCAGAAGGATTTAGATCTACATGTGGTTGATCTCATGAATTTCTCGTACGTACTCCAATATTTAGATCTCAAATACTTCCAGATCGAGACTTATAATAAGGAACAATCAGCTATTATTTTAAATAATGAAGGTTCTGTCAAACTCATGAATCTAGTACGCAAGAGTTCTATAATTTTCATGGGACTCGGACTTGCCGGAATATTATTTTTAGTATTGGCATTATTACAAGGGTTTCCTGTTTTGGTTGTTAATAGTCTTGGGTATGGCGCAATAGTTCTATATGGGATCATTCTAGGGTTTTTCTACGTAGCAAATTATAGGAGAATATCATTAATTAATCGCAAATTTGAAATACCATATCATAAAAGATCTCTAATCTTAGACGACGCCAGTTTAGTATTAATTAGAGAAGATCTCCCTCCCAAGTTAATGGAACAATTTGTTTATGAATCTCTTGATACGAAATATAAATCTAAAGTTATTACAAATATTAAATTAAATGGCGCTCAAGATTTTATCCGAAAGAAATCGTTAGAAAAAGAAGCTAATGAAGATACACTTTTTGAGAAAAAAGATAAAAATAAAGACGAACCGAGTTTAGATGGAAGTCTACTAAAAAAGTATGGTACATTTATGGAGGATTAATATGGATGTACTTCGATGGTTTAAAGGACTTTTTCTAATAGGGTTAGTATCTTTTTTTTTATCTTTTTTTGTGGAGTGGTATTCATTCAAAATGTTTTCTGAGACTGAATTAATAGCTTCTTGGCAGTTTCATCTGTTTGAGGGCTGGATTTCTACATTAAATGACTCGTTACGTCCTAACCAGATTGAAATTCCGATTTTCATCAATGTAATAATAATTATTTTAATTGTATTAACCGGCTATACGGTATTTTTTATGAGTATTGAAAATGCTATCGAATTAGAAAGATACACAATTTATGCATATATTATGGGAACTCTTTTAATTTTAGTTTTTTGTTATATATCTCTTTTTCCCCTTTGGTATCTTATACCAAATGACCTTTTTTACCCTTTGGTTCACGTCACCGAATCAGGTGTTATAACTACCTACAGTGTAGGACTGGGATATATTTTACAATTAATTTCATTTCCATTATTGTTTCCTTATTCAATTTTCTATATATCTACCATCTTACGGTTTGGCCAAGAAGATAACAGTACTGATCTAAAAGTTAGCAAATTATTAGAACATTTTCAAGAACCTATAGATTTAGAAAGATTTATTGCAAATGAGATCGAAGGCAATGGAGGATATATATGAGCGAACAATTACTTGACTTGAATTTAAAAAGGTTACAACTGGCATGTAAAAAAAATGGAAATTATAAAACACTAACAATAGCTTTCTTTACTCTCATAAAAAACCGTATTATTGAGATTGGAATTAAGCTCGGTGTAAAACCTGATGAAAGCGGTAGGATTTATGATTATATTACTCTTATAAATTCTATTTTCTTAAAAAATTTAGGCGTTGTTATATTTCCTGAATATATATGTGAAAATATTCAAATTTGCGAAGCAATTTTTTTCCGAAATGAGGGTGAGCTTCCAAATAAGAAGTTAAAATCAATAATAGATATCTATTATGAGCTACGAAAGCTCGTCGTTCCAAATTTGCATAGACAAGTAAATGACGATGATCTAAGCTCTGTGGCACAAGGAAGCATATTTTCTTTTCTTACTCCAAGATCTAAACGGAATTCTCAAGATTCTCATAAGTTAAAACCATTAATTTTACAAAAAATTAGAGAAAAAGAAAAAGAGTTTCATCAGGATTTAAATTTACGATTAGATCCTAGTAAATTAGAATCTGCCCTCTACTTAAAATCTCTTAGAAAAATGTTAGAACATAAAAAAAATAACAAAATCATTATCCAAGGAGCTCTTAAAGATAATATTTTATATCAGAAATCTTTACCTAGGATATTTGGATATCTTATTATAGGAGTTATCATCACCCTATTATCTGTCGGAGCACTAATCTTATTTGAGATGAACTCCATTCCAACTTTAATTCCTTATATCGATTCATGGGTTATATTTTTTTTTGTTGGAATCATTGTATTAATCCTTCTCTATGCAAAATTTATAAAAAAAGGGGGGAGCTGAGAAGAACATGATAGATCATGAAACTGAAAAACCATTCTATTCAAGGCGTAAAAAAGCTCAGCAATTAATTAAAAGCTCTTCAGAGCAAGGAGAAGATGATAATAAAGAGTATCTAAAAATCTGGCAAAACGCAAACCCGTCTTTTAAAGATATTAATTCTCTGCTTTCGTTAACAAAATCGGTTTCGTTGATATTTTTTGTTCTTTTTGTGGTAATATCAAGTTATATTCAAAATATTGATCTAATCTCATCCACTATATTAGGAGCTAGCTTTTTGATTATTTTTGTTATTGTCTTTTCTAATCAAATTTTTTCATTGCGGAATTGGTTTAGCTTTATATTTCGTAGTATAACATATATTAACCCCTTTAAAGATATGGTGTTCTGGATGGAAGAGCCTGAGCCCTCAATTATTTACAGGTCGCATAAAAAAGATCTAATTCATCAAGCAATTCAACTATTTAAAGTTGAGGTCATTCCTGAAAAAGTACACGCGAAATTGTCTAAATTTATTATATCATTAAGCTCAAAGAATTTACGGATTCCTTATGCCTTTCAAGTAGTTCAAACACCATTTTATTCTAACATAGACACAAAATTGCAGAAAAAATCTATGACTTCTATAAGAACAACTATTTATTTTTCAGTAATGTATGATCGTACAGGAATTCTTACAGATCATATGATTGAACGTTTAAGATCTAATATTAAGCAATTGGGAGATATCATGAAAAATAATCTGGCTACCACCTTCCATCATTATAAGATAGTTCTCCTCTCAGAAACAAACTTAGTCAATGCTCTAAGGACATTTTATGTGAAAGGTACCACTTCTGTCGCCACCAAAATCGAAAATAAAAAAGCAACTCTTAGAAACATTTCTTTTCTTTCTATTATGAAATTAGTTTTGTTTGCAATTATTCTTAGTTCTATTGATATTATCCTGTTTAAGTTTGAAATAGTTTTCTGGTATATTATTGGAATTGATACCGGAATAGTGATATTTATTCTTTTAATATGGTGGAGAGAACTCTTCTTTCATTTTACAAAAACTACGTTATTTAAGAAAGATAATATTATGTTAATAAAACCTTTTAAAAATATAAGATTCATTCGATTTAGGCAATTTCCACGGACTTTATTTCTTAATATTGAAGATAATCAGTTATTGGGGTTAAATATCTTAAATCTAAAAAATATTTTTTATCCCCGATTTGTTAATCTTAAAGAGTTTTTTGAAGCTCTTAACCATAGTAAACTTTCCTTTGGATACACACTTTCTAATTACCCAATCGATTATTCTGAATTTGAGCATGATGGTTTAAAACATGTTAAGGAGGACTTACAGAATAAATTACTTTTTCGTAAAAAAGAAGATAAGAATGAAGCGTTCAATGAGAATTGGTTAGGTAAGCGTCATGGTATGTGGAATACTATCCTATCGCTCTCGGTGCATTCTTATAAATTCATTGATTCCCTCCAAGAAAAACAATTTTACGAGCTGGAAGAGGAATTGCTGTCTAAAAAAGAAAGTTTAAGAGGAAGTTTTCATCTCAATTTTAATTCCATGGACCTTACTGAGTTATCATCAAACTCACTTATATCAGGCTATTTGTTCTCTACCTTAAAGGATAAAAAAATAAGAAGGGGCGGGTCACACCTTAATTATCTGATGATACAAGGAACTACGTTAAGACCTTTTACCGAGGTGGTGGGTATACTTAAAAAAGGCCTTGAGACCACGATTCCTGCTGAATTTAATACTCCTCTCTATTTAGAAAATTCAATCGTAATTGGGAAAACCATTAATACGGAAGTGTGGGAAGGAGAAGTTGAGGTAGGATTTACTCCACAACAACTCAAGAATTTACTGATTACGAATGGAATCCACAATAAGAGAGTATTAACCGCTATGAAAGTAGTAAGTGAATTAATCGAAAATAATCATCCTAGTATCGTATTTGATTTTGACGGCTCTTGGTCTAAAATCATAAATTATTTTAAAGGTACTCGATTTGAAGAGGAGATCCTTTATTTTAAATTAGGAAGCGCATTTACAATTGATCCCCTGATTTCAGATATATCTTATGACACTAATAATACCGAGTATTTGGAGTATATGTTTGATGCCTACGGACTTGCATTTAAAAAAGATCAGAGGACAATTGATATCTTTAGAAATACTATTAGGGAAAATCCTGAAATGGATCTCCCCTCAATTCAGTTAGAACTGCAAACTCAAAACAAATGGGAGCGAAATCCTATCAGTAATTCACTTCTTGCTTTATTCTCGGATTTTACTACTCAGGATCTGAACTATTTCAAAAAAGTGGAAGGTACCGATCAAGAAAAGATATATGCTTATAATTTTGTTACAAATGAAAAGACTGTTATTATTGATCTTTCGCTATTACGAGAAGCAAATAAGAAAATCTTTTTCAGTTTTCTAATTCTTTCTAAGATTATTCATTATATTAAAAGTAGCGATGATTACGTTGTTAAAAATATAATTGTACCCCATGTAGATATTTTTTTTGAAACTTATTATTTAGACCAGAAGATGAGCTACGGAAAAATTGATATTTTCTTGGACCCATTCATCCAGAGAGGGTTCGGTATGATTTATTTAGCAAGCCAAATTCACTATCTTCACCCTAACCTGCTTACCTATTTCAATAATTTAATCACCTTTAGAGCAACTGATCGAAGAGATGTCGCGATTCTTAGTACTTTAATGAATTTACAAGAATCGGGTAGAGGTATGTATTCTCCCTCCAGGCAGAATGCCTATCAAATTGATTATTTAAAAGTACTAACCTCAAATAAGGTATTAATAAAACGCAGTGATATTAGTCAATCATTTCCCGCATTCATTGAATGGCATAAATTAGAAAAAGCCAAAAAAATGAGCGATACCGAAATTGTTGATTTCATGGAAAGAAGAGGATATAATTTAAAAGATACAGAAAAAAGAATTCTGGAACAAGCAAAACATACTCTATTTGAGGCTCATTTAGGGCCTTATATTAATTATCTAGAAGAAATTACAAAATTTTTAGCGTTTTTAAAAAAAAATGAAAAAATTGGTAATTTAACTATTCCCGTTTTAAAAAAAGGACTCCTAGAAAGAATTTATCCAAAAGCTTCC
>SDBT01010465.1_pt1 | contig 14968 bp, 26 predicted proteins | sample 2277101 | NCBI WGS metagenome assembly SDBT01 (sample SAMN10404973, study PRJNA504765) | marine sediment metagenome | isolation source: marine sediment core GS10_PC15, 103 cmbsf | place: Arctic Ocean: Southern Knipovich Ridge | collected 2010 | reverse complement strand
AGTTAGGAATTTCCCTTCCGCTCGTGCTGCAAGCGAAGAAGGTGATGGAGGTGAATAACTAAATGTACAAAGTCTACTTCTACCACCCCAGCAGCCCTAGCGAGCTAGAGAGATGGTTAAATCTCTTGTGGCAGGACGATGGGCTAGAGTTAGTTGCTGCCAATGTTGACTTTTACATATTCAGGCGGAATGACTCACCTGTGGAAAGCAAAGGAATAGGAGAGAATAGAGATGAGTAACTTTGCCTATGAACGACTCGCTGTTACTATGAACTCTTGCTCCAACTATCTCCAATTCACACTCGCCCATGGGCGCTTCCGGAGCTTCCGCTTACACCTCGGCGAGGAAGAAGTAGAGGATGAGAACGGTGATGCACACATCTTCGATCTCGTCTGGTTCAAGGATACAGAGGAGCTCGTCGCGGTGGAGGTCGAGGAGATGCTCGGAGTGATACTCCCTCTTAATTTCAGGCTGAAGAGGAATACTGACAGGTATCTCTTCCTGGGCCAATTCACGGAGGAGGGGGTGGATGACCTACTTGTGCATCGGGGGAGGATCATTGAGTATCTGTGGGAGCTACACACTTCCCATTTAGCGAGACCATTGGAGCTAAAGCCATCACTCTTGTGAAAAGGATATATCCATGACAGAGAATACCGACGTCAAGCAACACTATGCACTAACGGTTACCTTCACGGAGCCGCTCCTTGGGCACAGGAAGGATTTCAAGGCCGCCTCTCATTCCTACTTCTACAGAGACGGTAATGGGCGTCCTCTTCTTCTTGACAGACATATCATGGGTTTTCTCAAAGAAGCTGCTCAAGCTCTCAACGAGGTGTATGGGGACGGCCTGGAGAGCACCCTCACGAGGAAGGTCTTCATCGCTCCGAAGGAGATTCCACTGGAGCTACCGGACAGCGCTACTATCGACGTCGTAGACCGTCCTCCTCACCTCGTGAAGGTCGATGGCCGCAAGGTAGAGACAATAGAGCCGACGTCGGAAGCGGCGCCAATAGGGACGCGGGTGAAATGTAAGCTACTGGTATATCCAGGGGTAGAGGAAGAAGTGCTCGTTACACTGTTGGACTATGGGGCTTTGAAGGGAATGGGACTGGGACGCAATCAGGGGTATGGGAAATTCAGGTATGAGTTGGAGGCAACAGATGGCTGATGAAAGTTCTACAAAGTTAGAGATAGACTTCCATCTCACGCCATGCGACAACGTAGACACTAGTGGCAGAACTACGTTGTCTTACGGCAGTGTGTGGTTTAATAACGGCGACGCCTTTGTTAGAGCTGCGATGTGGCAGGGGGTGTTACTTCACGAGTTCCTCCGGAAGGCAATCGAGGATTACCTCTGGGAAGTGCAGTCGGCAATGGAGGAAGCAGATGTCGCTACTCCTGATTAACGTCAGGCTGTACTCGCAAGATCAGTTGGATCAGCTATCAACTGAGCTAACTGAGACAGTTGAAGTGTCTCCAGAGGTGAACAAGACCATCGTCTTCAGCGGTGATGACGTGAGAGAAACAGCGAGGTGGCGTCAGATGGACATTGCTAGTTTCATCTGTGCTGCTATTGAAGGTTATCTCTCGGAGGCACAAGCGGCGATGGAAGAGGAAAGGATAGGAGGAAGCTAGTGATGCGGAGACTTAGAGTTGAGTTGACCATCATCCCAGATGATGACCATGTCAATGTAGGCGGCAAGGAGGCTAGGGTCCTCGGATGGACTTGCGGCTTTGCACTGGCAAATGGGGAAGAAATAGAATCAGCAGCCAGGTGGAGTGGTGAACCATTGACTAGCTTTGTCAGGAACGCAATTCTCTCCCGATTGAGTAGTGTCAGCTCAGCGATGAATGAAGAACAGATAGGAGGAACTAATGGGTACTAGCCACTACGTCTACCTCGGGCCTTACCTGGAATGTGAGTACGTTGTCGTTAACACAGTAGAGCATCACTGGGCTTGTCCTAACACGAGGTGTCCGCTATATGGCCAACGGGAACACGATGAAAAGATAAGCTTCTGCGGGATGTGTGGAAGGGCCTTCGGCAAGGCATCTCACGCTGTCGAGACGTCAAGTGTCGATTGCTGGACGTTGTCAGAGGAGATCAACGAAGCTCTATGGATACTCCCTCTGGAGTACATCGAGCTCGACATGCCAGTACATGTCTGGATACCGAATCATCGCAGGGGCGAGCCGAGGAAGTTCTCGATTAACCCCGTCACAGACTATCGGGTCATGCCTATCCCACAGGTGACCCTCGTCGCTGAGCAAGCGTGGCTCATCGAGGCGTTTCACGACGAGATTGAGCTGCTTCGAGAGCATTACAAGCGATGCGATGTAAGGTGGGGGCTGATAGTATACGGGCACTGAGAGATATTGAAAGGAGGTGATACAGATGACTTTGCAAGAGTTCTTACTGTTCATGCAGGGTAGTGGCGTCAACGTCATCGTTGGCGCGTTGTGGTCCTTCGCAGTGGAGTTCTGGCCACAGTTCGAGGGGTTCTCCAAGAAGGTGAAGAGGATTATCTTCTTGAGTGCCTGTATGGTGATTCCCGTCGTTGGCGCAGTACTGGGCATGGCGATGGGGTACCAGCCAGTGAATCTGGAGATAACTATCTGGTACGCTCTGGTTGCAGGGTGGGTTGCGTTTAGCGCAGGCCAAATTGCACACATGCGGAAATTGAAATAGTGCATGTGGAAAAGGAGTAATGGAAGTGTGCCCCGTGTAGCCCGTAGGAGGGGATATTGAAAGATGTCTTGGGCTACACAGGGCACGAAGTGAAGGGAGGTAAGGAGTGAAATGGTCACAGAAGTGGAGCTGAAAGTCACGATCTCTCAAGAGATCATTGATTGGTTATCTAGCGAACTTACTTGCAGTGAAGAGGATGCTCAGGAATTTGCCCAAAACTTCATTAGTCTTCTGCGAGCATCGGGCGGTCTATCCGTCAAGCGTAGTAGACGGAGCAGGCAAGGATTTCCTTACACCATCGCAGCTCTGACTAAGGCCCTGACGGACCTCCTGGACACTGGGCTCTGTGACCTATGCTACGAGGACCCGTGCGACCCAATGTTCTGCGAGTGCCCCTGCCACACACGCATTGCAGAGGCCAGAGACAGAGCTGATCAGGCGTTAAGGGATGCAGATTGAGAGGAGAATGATGACTGAACAAATAGGACTAGAACAGATTGAAGAGTTCATGGATATGCTCGCCGGGGGAGAGTTGCCGGAGGGGATACTGATGCCGCGCCAGCCACAATTAAGTCGCGGGGAAGCCTTTAGTGTCATTTGGTTCTTGCAGGAACACTTGCGCGTTCTGGATGATAGCATTGAGATATGCAGAGTCTGCGAGGAGTTGTTTGACCACAGCCATGGAGGATTCATTGTTGATGGCTCGGATGAACCTGATGATTGGCATCGTGACATCGGTGTGACCTCTGAGATGTTAAAGCAAAATGACGGCTCTAAGTTTTGCTCTAGCGGGTGCGAATATCAATACTGGGCTAAGGTGAGGGAGGAAAGTAATTGCTATGTGAAGGCTGTGGCGATTGCGCGGGCTGAGAGCGTTGCCGCTGGCTGGCCGTCGGGTGATTCGGCGGATTGATAGAGTGTTGACTTTTTGAATAAAAATAGAAGAGGAGACCCCGATGGACTCAGAATACAGAATAACAGAGGAAGAGTATCTCAAGCAATTCCGAACGCGATGGCGAAGGTGGCTCGGCAATAAAACCAGGAGAGGCGAGCCACACTGGACATCGCTACTCAGCTCCTCATGGTTGCATTGGGCAACTGGTGTCCTGGACGGAGAGTATCTCTCTTGGCGTGGTGCGACCAGGGAGACTGTAAAGGCTTTTTGGGTAAGAGCCATCGACCAGGCCACGCTGCGTGAATTGCAGAAACTGGACAACATATATGCTGGCGAGAAGCTGGGGTTATAGGGAGAAAAACAATGACTCAAGACCAACGGCTTGTCATTGCCCAAACACTTACCATTGCCCAAGCACGTGAGCACCAGAGCAAGGCCGAAACTGCAATTTTCAATGTGCTACGAGAACTAGAGAAGCTGACCGGCCTGGGAGTCAATGCTATCCACATTGCCAGGGGAGGGAGTGCTGAAGGATATGGCGGCCCACCAGTATCAGATGTGACGATAGAGATGTCACTATAGAGGAACAGTCGAGGATAGAAGAATGACCGCTGAAGCAGGGATGGCGACGCTTGTGGCTTTTCTAATCTATGGCCTAGTGATGTTGCTTCTCATCACCGCTTGGGCGAACCGACCCGTGCGATGGTAATAGACGTCTAGCGTTGAAAGGATTCTCGTATGAAACAGCCCGATATCGCCCTCTCTCACTGCGACTACGGCGAGTACGGTGAAGGCCCCAGAAGAGCGCAGAGACCCCTCGTCCTCGTTATCTGCCAGGAATGTGGCCGCTCCTTCCTGTGCGCGGACGCTGGTGCTATGCTGTGCCCACAATGCCTCTGGAAGGAACTAAAGGAAAAGCATCGTTAGTGACTCGCGTTCATAGATGTCCATAGTACACTATATCTACATCACACCTACATTACGTTACGAGAAAGGTCCCTCATTGCCCACTCTATCGAGCCAAAGTATCCTCGCTTCCTTCGAGGACATTATCAGACATCACAAGGAGGGGCTGGATGAGATAGACCTCACCATTGCGAGGAAGGATCGAGAGAGAAGGAAACTGGTGAGGAAAAGGACGAGGATGGAGCGGGAGATGGAGGAGATGGAGGGGATATTAGGGAGTGTCTCTGATGGAGGCGCTGGCGCAGGGGTGCTTCGCGACGAGAGGGATAGGCTACAGATTGGGTTAGATGAGGTAGACCTCGCCATCGCTCGCCTGGATCGCGAGAGGAAGGTGCTTAGAAAGAAGCGGAAGAAATTAGAGGTCTGGGCTGGCTATGGTGCATGAAACAGTTAGGTGTCGATGCTTTCGCAGGCATCTTGGACAAAGGGGGAGTGGACTGAAGAGTCCACTCCCCCTTTTTTTGTGTATCAGGTCTTAACTCCATGCTACTTCTCGTGTTGTCTCTTGGAACCTACAAATCGGGCATCTGGCCGCCAGCGTTACGCAGCACCTATTCCTGCTCTAGTTTCGCTTGAGTGCTTACAGCCCAAGAAATTCCGTTTGCCTACGGCGATTTGGTTGCCCATCATCCTAGCACTCATCTTTGCCCTGGTCTCTTTAGTCCTTGGATAAATTCCCGTTGGCATAGTTATACTCCCGAGCGAACAAGGCTAGCAAAATAGGTTGTTGTCTTAGTATTGTCGCGCACGTAGCCATTGGCGAAGATCACGTTCATGGCGTAGCTAGTATTGATAGGTTGCGTAGTAGACGACCAATAATAGGTAGCAGTGCTCCAGCCTGGAAACGCCGTCGTATCTGGCACAGCAGTAGCGGCCTCCATGTTCCTCAAGCTAGCCAACTCTATGTCGTTGGGTATTCTCCAATCCGTCAGATTCGCCAGCCCCACCCCTGCATTGGCAGCATTAGCCGCCGCGCAGTAGCCGAAGACGTTCCGACACACCAACTTGATGTCTCTGCTGCCGCCCGCCGCCTCGCTCGATATGTCAGCCAACAGGTTGCTGTGGGTCGGCCCTAACACCAGATCGAGGTCAGCGCCATTCACCGTCACGCTTTGCAGCACCCAGCCAGGCAGGTTATTGTCTGCATCGACAAAGCCAGAGCACACAATCACATCGCCGACGTTGTACACAGCTACTTCCCCAGCCCCGCCAACTATCCGCAGAATCGGGGCCGCGCCCGCCACCATTTGCAGGTCGGCGGCAGCGGCGTGCAAGGTGAAGCACGTCGCGGCATCGTACCAGTTCAGCTTGCCATCGGAAGCTATGCCGACCTTCTCCGCGCTGCTAGTGTAACGTGCAAACATCAGTCCCGTGTTCATGTCCAGCACTGCATTGTTGCTATGTGTGGTGCGCTTGGCTATAGATATGTAAGCCCCCGCCGCCTCAAGTGTCGTCGCCTCGGTGGTGCGAATCGTTCCTGCGACACCGCCCGTTGAAACATTGTACGCGCCATCGTGACCAGCCGACCCACGAATGATGATGACGTCGCCTGTTAGGAATGTGGCGAGGCCGTTGCCGCTATCGGTTATCGTGCCTGGTGTGGTGGCTGCGAAGGCCAGTCCGTTACTTGCGTAGTGAGGCACGTCGAGGTTGACTGTGCCGCTGTACCCGCCAGTGGTGAAGATAGTATAAGACTTGGCAAGCCCCTTTTCATGGTCGCCGTCGTCCCCGACGTGGTAAGCAGTGGCTTGCCCAGTCCTCAAGAGAGTATCTGGCGTAAAAATGCGCTGGCTTATGACCGAGCGTGAAGCGACCACATTTCTGGAGGACACTACATTCCGTGAAGTTACTGGTGTTTTAGTAGATATGGGCATTACTTTTCCTTTCTAATATCCTTCTTAAGACAATCCCAGCATAGCTTAGAGTCCTTGAGTGCGCTTACGAATCTCTTCCCACACTGTGTTTGCAGAAACGCACATACAAATCGTCAGGCTTCTTCGGCACGTTCCTCTTCCTTAGCCTCTCGTCAGTAGCACTAACCTGATAATGCGCCTGAAAACCAGCAGTCCGTTAGATTTTCTTAATTTAGTATGTGCCAATGCCCTCTATTATAAAATAACAAGGTGAATCACCATCAATATTGTTATCTCGGTTCACACTGACAACATCCGCTGAAACCCAAGTTGCAAGAACGTAGGCAACAACATTCAAAGTTGGCCGGAAAGTTCTAACACGAGGCAGGAATGAACTTGTCAACGTCCCAGGCGCGAAAGTTACATTAAAGATGTCATCCTCCTGCAAATATGAGAGCTCGACAAACAACTTAACATGTGCCTGTCCACCGCCAATATTTGTCTTCACAACCGTGATGTCCTCAATGACGGCATTTCCTATTGATGCCTCCTGCGTAAGAGCATGGGTGAATTCCCCAGCTCCAGGAACACCACTTGTATATACTAATGTTTCTACTCTAGTGGGTTGTATAGGGTTCTCCAATGGCATGATTCTATACTCCTTCCGTCGACATAAGTACCTTGTTCCCAGCACCGCCGTGGATACCGTTGATCGCGCCGGTGTATAGATTGCCAAGCATGGCCGACATTTCATAGCTGCCGCCGCTGGCGTTGATGCGGATGCCCTGGTTCAGCACCGCTGCCGCACCCAGCTTGATGTAGATCACGGCATCACTGCCGTTTACCAGCAGGGCGTACAGGCGGTTGGCGTTGGCCGCCAACACTTGCCCGCTGCTCGTGGTGACGTTGACGGCTGTGTGCGTCGGCGTGGTGTAGGGATCGGCCCAGATTGTCACCCCGTCGTTGTCCTTGTCCAGTTTCGTACCCAGAGACACCCATAGGTTGCCATTTTCATCAAAGATGGCAGGGATGTAGTCGCCATCCGTGCCTGCAAGAGCACTGGGAGCCGTATCCTTCCGAACCCCCAGCAGCATTACTCCCTTGTCACCAGACGTATGTTGGGTGTCTTCGGTATAGAGCAAGCCTGTAAGTGCGTCCTTTATCAGGATCGCGATGTTCTTGATCCCCTTCCACAAACTGATGCCCGTCCTAGCGGTAGTGTCCTCAGCTACGGTGGACGAGGCCGCTGCATCTGTCATGGTCCCCTGCGCTGTGTCAGCGCCGTCAGCGATAGTAACGCCTATCTTTGCAGCTATCGCTGACACGAGTCCCCTGAGATACTGTTGGATAGTCCCTGCAGCGTCTGTAGTGACAGCAGCACCAGTCGTGATGCCTAACACTGGCGCTTGCATCGCTACAGCAATATCGCTCTCGACGATAGTCGTAGCTATGCCAATCTCAGCTCGCTCGTCAGTCGTCGCGTTCTTGAGCTCCACCGCACCGATCTGTATATCACCGACGTCGAGCGTAGCCTGAACGTGCCCTGCAGATTGCTTCGTTATAGCCATGATTACCTCCTAATTACATCCCTTATCTCACGCCATATACGTGACGCGGATGGTTACGACGCCGGCGCCTACTCGTATAGCCCGGAAGCGATTTAAGTCCCCTAGCCCGCTGACTGTGATGCTGTCCTCGTCGTGGAGGAGATGCCCTTCGGCAGCGGTGGGATCCGTCCCATCTATCCTGAACCTCATCCCCGCTACGCCCGTGTCCTCTACAGAGATAAAGGCTGCGAGGGGAATAGGCGTCGTTGCAAGGACTGATGCCGTGAAGCCCACCGCAGCCACACCCGCTACGATTGATTCGTAATTCACTGCGTCCATAAGTACCCTCCTAGTAACATTCTCCTGAAGTGCTTCTCCTTGTATTATACCATATCCCGCTAGTTACGTCAAGCTTGTACCCGACCTCAGATGTCTACCGTCACCGCTTTCTTGCTAATCCTGATCGTGACAGACTTCGCAGGTGCCAGTGTCGTAGAAGTGGAAGTGGAAGTAGACGTCGACGTCGTAGTGGAGGTAGATGTCGACGTACTCGTGCTAGTACTGATTGTTGTACTAGTGCTAGTGCTACTGCTCGTCGTAGTAGAGGTAGATGTGGAAGTGCTGGTACTGGTGCTTGTCGTCGTTGAACTGCTTGTTGACGTCGTCGTGCTCGTACTGGTACTAGTAGAAGTACTGGTGCTCGTAGATGTCGTCGTACTAGTACTTGTCGTCGTAGTCGAGGTAGAAGTGCTCGTCGTTGTAGTGGATGTACTGGTCGAAGTTGAAGTCGAGGTGGAGGTGCTCGTCGACGTGCTCAGAGAAGTGCTCGTGCTTGTACTAGTGCTTGTGCTTGTCGTAGTGGTACTGGTGCTTGTCGTCGCCACTGCCTCTGCCAGACACAGCTCTATCTCGTGTCCCTGAACATACCCCGATGCATCCCTTGTGTCAATCCCCGAAAGTTTGACATACCTCGCGTTGACGTCAGTTACGTCGATTTCCACCCACTCGGAATAACCAGCAATGCTGAGACCAGTGAGAGACGCCGTCCAGGAGGACCCGTCTACACTTGTGTAGATGTCCACACTATCCCAATCGCACCTGGCAGACGTCCCAACGTATACTCTGATGCTCTTAAGATATTTGATACTTCCAATATCTACGACAACCTCATGCAGCTCATTTACATCGTGAGACCAGTAAGTCCCTATTGCTCCGTCGATGAAGGCAGAGGAAGGATGTCCAGCTTCTTCCCCGCATACACTGTGGATCGCAGAGGGCGTCGTCCAGACACATAGCGTAGTGGTGGTACTCGTGCTGGTAGACGTGCTCGTGCTAGTGCTCGTGCTAGTGCTAGTTGTAGTGCTTGTACTCGTGCTCGTCGTCGTCGTGGACGTCGATGTAGAGGTGCTGGTACTGATCGTCGTAGTAGTAGAAGTCGACGTTGTCGTAGAAGTGGAGGTGCTCGTCGTTGTACTGGTACTTGTGCTCGTACTCGTACTGGTGGTGCTCGTCGTAGATGTACTCGTCGTCGTCGTACTGGTACTCGTACTTGAGCTCGTGCTCGTCGTAGTAGAAGTTGAAGTGGAGATGGACGTCGTGGTAGAAGTGCTAGTACTGGTTGTAGTACTCGTGCTTGAGCTAGTGCTTGTTGTGGTAGAGGTAGACGTCGTCGTCGTAGAGGTACTTGTTGTCACCTCTGCGTCTGACAGGCATAGCTCTACCTCATGCCCTCGGACGTAATTGCCCGCATCCCTCGTATCAATCCCTGTGAGTTTGATGTATCTCGCGTTGATGTCTGAGATATCTACCTCGACCCACTCCGCATATCCCGCTATACTCTGGCCCGTAATTACCGTCGTCCAGGACGCTTTGTCGATACTCGTGAGGATGTCTACACTGTCCCAGTCGCATCTGGATGATGTCCCTACATATACTCTTATACTATGGACATGCTTGATGCTTCCGATGTCGAGGACTATCTCGTGTAACTCGTTGGCACTGTGCTCCCAATATGTAGCAATGTTGCCATCGACGAAAGCGGAGGAGAGATGTCCAGCGTCCTCTCCACACACACTGTCCACTGCAGAGGGAGATGTCCAGACGCACAAAGTTGTCGTGGTGGAGGTACTAGTACTCGTACTTGTGCTAGTGGAAGTAGAAGTGGACGTCGTAGTAGAAGTAGAAGTACTAGTGCTAGTGCTGGTCGTCGTCGTAGTGCTCGTGGATGTACTCGTAGTTGTCGTAGACGTAGAGGTACTGGTCGTCGTCGAAGTAGATGTACTGGTACTGGTACTCGTAGAGATTGTCGTACTGGTACTCGTCGTTGTCGACGTGGAAGTAGAAGTCGTAGTGGAGGTGCTAGTACTAGTCGACGTTGTCGTTGTACTCGTGGATGTACTAGTGGAAGTTGTCGTAGACGTCGACGTGGAAGTAGAAGTAGATGTAGTAGTACTCGTCGTAGTAGAGGTGCTCGTGGTGGTAGTAGAAGTGCTTGTTGTTACCTCGGCAGTACTGAGGAATGCCTCTATTTCGTGCCCTCGCACGTATCCACTCGCATCCCTCGTGTCTATCCCTTCTATCTTAATGTAGCGAGCGTTCCTGTCTGAGAAGTCAATCTCGACCCATTCCGCGTATCCTGCGATGCTGAGGCCAGTAACGGCAGAGGCCCAGGAGGACCCATTGACGCTCGTGTAGATGTCCACGCTGTCCCAGTCACAACGAGCGGAAGTCCCTACATATACTCTGAGCTTCTGAACATACTTGACGCTTCCGATATCTACGACGATCCAGTGCAACTCATTGACGTCGTGGGCCCAGTAAGTAGCAGTGTTGCCATCGATGAATGACGTACAGGCATAGCCCGCCTCTGACCCGCAGCAGCTATCTATGGCGGACGGCGATGTCCATATCCCTAGCGTCGTAGTGGTAGAGGTACTCGAAGACGTACTAGTACTGGTGCTAGTAGAGGTGGAGGTAGTTGTAGAAGTGCTTGTGCTTGTACTCGTAGAAGTTGTACTCGTAGTGGAGGTACTGGTGCTCGTCGTCGTGGTACTCGTGCTAGTGCTCGAACTCGTAGATGTCGTCGTGGAAGTAGAAGTGGACGTCGACGTACTGGTAGTGGTAGACGTCGTCGTGCTGGTGCTAGTAGAAGTAGAAGTACTGGTCGTAGTTGTCGTAGAGGTGCTCGTCGTAGTAGTGCTGGTAGAAGTAGAGGTCGAGCTACTCGTCGTCGATGACGTCGAAGTAGACGTGGACGAGCTCGTCGTAGTAGAGGTGCTGGTACTTGTCAGTGTAGTCGTCGTACTCGTACTTGTCGTCGCGTACTCCAGTATCACGTCTTCCACAACATAGCCACTAACGTAAGCCTCTACCTCGTGCCCTCGCACGAACTCATCTGCCGAACGGGTATCTATGTCAGCAATCTTAATGTAACGACCAGCCTTGTCGGTGACATCTACTTCGTTCCACCCAACGCCTCCTGCGATGCTGACGTTGGTCGTGACGGCGGTGCCCCAGGTGGCCCCGTCCTGACTGACATAGATGTCTACACTGTCCCAGTCGCACATGGTGCCAGCGCCGATGTACACGCGGATCTTCTGGACAGTCCAGGAGCCGCCGAGGTCCACGATGATCCAATGCCGCTCGTTGGCATCGTGCTGCCAGTAGGTGGCAGTGTTGCCATCGATGAAGTTGGATGCGGGCGCTATTACTTCTTCTCCGCAGACATCGTGGATCGCCGTCGGTGTTGTCCAGAAGCCGAGGGTAGTAGTAGTGGAGGTGGAAGTAGATGTAGAAGTACTTGTTGTTGTAGACGTGGATGTACTGGTGCTTGTAGTAGTGGAGGTCGATGTGCTAGTGCTCGTAGATGTCGTAGTAGAAGTAGTGGTACTGGTGCTAGTGGAGGTAGATGTCGTTGTAGACGTCGAGGTGCTAGTGGATGTAGACGTACTGGTACTCGTGGTAGTAGAAGTACTAATGCTCGTCGTAGTAGAGGTGCTGGATGATGTCGTTGTACTAGTAGTCGTACTGGTAGTAGTCGTTGTGCTTGTGGACGTCGTAGTTGTAGATGTGCTAGTTGAGGTTGATGTACTGATTGTTGTAGTTGTAGACGTCGATGTCGTAGTCGTCGAGGTGCTGGATGATGTAGAGCTACTTGTACTGGTCGTGGAGCTCGTCGTCGTGCTAGTAGATGTCGTTGTAGTAGATGTACTCGTGGATGTTGAGGTTGTAGTCGAAGTGGACGTCGACGTACTAGTTAACGTCGACGTAGTACTGGTACTACTGCTGGTTGACGTAGAACTGCTAGTAGATGTCGTCGTAGAAGTAGACGTCGATGTCGTCGTCGTCGACGTACTGGTCGAAGTCGAAGTAGAGATAGTTGTAGAGGTAGATGTACTCGTTGTAGTAGTACTCGTTGACGTAGAACTGGAGGTTGTCGTCGATGTACTAGTGCTGGTGCTCGTCGTCGTAGTAGATGTCGATGTGCTCGTAGAAGTACTCATTGTAGTACTCGTACTACTGCTGGTCGTCGTCGAGGTCGAGGTAGATGTGCTCGTACTGCTAGTGGTGCTCGTGGACGTTGTGGTAGTCGATGTGCTCGTGCTCGAAGAAGTACTAGTCGACGTTGTAGTACTCGTGCTTGTCGATGTCGTTGTAGTAGACGTGGATGTAGAAGTAGAAGTACTGATCGTAGTTGTAGTACTTGTGCTGGTACTGGTCGTTGTCGTCGAGGTAGATGTCGATGTGGAAGTAGTTGTTGTAGTGCTCGTACTTGTTGTCGTAGTCGATGTCGAAGTACTACTGGAAGTCGTAGTCGAAGTACTTGTACTCGTGCTGCTACTGGTTGTAGTGCTAGTAGAAGTGGATGTCGTCGTCGTCGACGTACTGGTACTCGTAGAGGAACTAGTAGTCGTAGTGGTGCTAGTTGAAGACGAAGTACTCGTTGTAGAACTCGTGGAGGTACTCGTCGTCGTCGTGCTAGTAGAGGTGGAGGTACTCGTCGTAGTCGTAGTTGAGGTAGAGGTCGTAGTAGTGCTCGTCGATGTACTGCTGCTGGTGGTCGTAGTTGTACTGGTGGACGTCGTTGTAGTCGACGTACTAGTGCTCGTAGAGGTTGTTGTCGTTGTCGTTGTCGTCGTGCTGGTAGAAGTAGAAGGCAATTCTGTCCCCACGCTGTAAAAGTTGCCGGGGTCAGATTGGTTATTGTAAGCTGTAGTAACATAATCACTAGAACGATTAGTATTGGAGACACGAACTTCGTCAATGTGTCCAGGAAGATATAAACCCCTGGTGCCCCCCGCGATACGACTTCCAAGTGAAACAGCATCTATATTGCCAACCGTATTAAACCAAGCTGTAGGGTCTGTCTCTCCGGGGATCATATCATATTTGGTGCCGTCGATATATAAATCTGGGGCTACTCCGTCTTGGACAATGACCAGATGATACCATGTGGCTGCATTTGGCGAAGGCGCATCAACAAAACGCTGGTTATATTTGTCGTTCCCAGCTTCATAACAACCAAGCCTCCACTCCGTAGTGCCAGAGTCGTAATAAAAAAGAACCCATGAATTTGCATCGTCTGCGTCCGACGCATCAAAAATTGTCCCAGTATCTCCAGTTCCATCTAGTCTGGCCCAGGCTTCAATTGTTCCAACAGTATTCGCCTGAATATCACCGGCTAAGCCATTTGTTGTTATGTAATCGTCATCTCCGGCAAAGTCCTGCCCTTCCCCTATTTGTGCACCAACCTCAGCAGGCTCATTTACATCCTTCTTCGTGCCATTGTTGCCTTCAATAGTACTATCAGAGATCGAACTCGTCGTGGTGTCAGCCATGTGCTGAACCATCTTAAAGTTGCTATCCCACGTCCCACTCACGTCCTCTTGGCTGGTGGTGACATCGGCGTTGCCGTAGATCATGTAGATGTCGGTATCGGCAGCAGTGTCTACCCCGCTCTGCACCCAAGCAATGAGCGCACCAGTGGCAGCGTCATAGTATTCGATCTCGAAGTCGAGGCTGGCGCCAGCAGCGGTGAGGTCAGCCGATGTCCGGAAGGTGAGATCAGCGGGGACGGTGTAGGCGCCGGAGGCACCTCCGGCAGCGTCAGTGTTCTGAATGTCACCGCCGTTACCTGTGGTCTTCAAATCAGAGATGACGCCAGAGCCCGCTGTGGTGAGGTTGAGCAGGACGGCGAAGTTAGCGTCCGTTTCACCACATTTCGTCTTGTCAACAGTGATCTTGCGATAGTACGTGTAGTCTGCCAGCGTGGTAGTCGTAGACGTAGAGGAACTAGTACTGCTAGAGGTGCTAGTAGTAGTCGTTGTACTGGTGCTAATAGAGGTAGTTGTTGTGGTAGAGGTACTTGTTGTTGGCATCTGAAAGCCTTACTATATCAGTAGTTCCTCGTCAGTGCTCCTACCCTGCTGCTGGCCCTGCCAGCTTCACCTGCATCCATCGCCAGGTCTTCGTCACAGCGCTCGTGTACGCTTCCCAGGATGGATTCGCTGCATCCTGCACAAAGGGTGTCGCTTGCCCTCTTATGTAAATGACACCGATGCCGACGCCTGTATCATACCTATCAGTACTAATCGTTATCACCTTGCTCTTAACATTGCCTGTATCTACCACATCGGAGTGTCCTACCTCCGTCGTCTCCAGCTTGATCCGTCCCCAGTCACTATCATACTGAATAGTAGGACTCCCCGCTGCGCCGTCTGACCACCCCGACCACTCCTTCGCTGTCTCACCAGCAACAGGGTACTGCTCGCCCCAAGCGAGACCTTCTGGGCCGATAGTGGTAGTGGTAGAGGTAGAAGTAGAAGTCGACGTCGTGGTCGAGGTCGATGTAGAGGTAGAGGTACTGGTCGTCGTTGAAGTAGAGGTAGAGGTGGAGGTGCTAGTCGTCGTCGTAGTAGACGTACTCGTTGACGTCGACGTACTAGTCGTCGTGGTAGTAGAGGTGGAAGTGGTGGTAGTAGAGGTGGATGTAGAAGTAGAGATAGTTGTCGTCGTA
>SDBT01010464.1_pt1 | contig 14969 bp, 7 predicted proteins | sample 2277101 | NCBI WGS metagenome assembly SDBT01 (sample SAMN10404973, study PRJNA504765) | marine sediment metagenome | isolation source: marine sediment core GS10_PC15, 103 cmbsf | place: Arctic Ocean: Southern Knipovich Ridge | collected 2010 | reverse complement strand
GGACCTAAATGTACTGGACCAACTGGAGCTGCTGGGCCAACTGGAAATACTGGATCACAAGGTCAAACCGGACCAACATTCGGTGGAGCTCTACTTTGTAGAAATTTCACTACTAATCAAGGAAATGGTGGATTAGCCGTAGGATCAAATCCAAGTAATAGTAAAGTTAAAACATTCTATGCGGGAGCAGTTAATACAACTTTCGATGTAACATTATTCATAGATGTTGGTGCAGCCTCAGAAGATAAGTTTGTGGCTCTAACTATGATCGAAGAGCCATGTTCATCTTCTGCACGTATCGTCTTCGACGGTAACAGCGCGATAATAGGTGTTTTCGTACAAGAAGTCACAGACCCCGGTCTGTACTGTATTACTATGAGCGTTACACCAACAATAACTAATGCAGGATGGCAATTGGGGATCGACCCTAATCCTGTGTTGCCAATCGGAGGAACTGTGATTAACAATATAGGCCTCTTCGAGCTGTGCCTCTAAACATAATAAATTTCGATCGCAATTATGATCATACAATCCGTAATATATATATATATATAAATACAATACAATCCGTAATATAATACAATCCGTAATATAATACAATATAAAATAACACATCTTTCAAAGATGAAAGACGTGTAAAGAAAAGAAAAATTCTCTTCCCACAAAGCCAAATATCATATATTGAGATAAAAAACACTCTATATTATGAAGATTAGCTGATATCTAAAATGATGGATAAGGCAATCATCTAAAAATTTCTAAAAGAAATTCAAAAATGGTAGTTAAATTTTAAAAAGATCACCAAAACTGTTTTGTGATGATCTTAAACGGTGGTTATTACCTATCTTTCCCAGACTGAAAAAGGCGGGATAAAATAATCATCCAAGGCAAAAATTCCAGAAAAGAGTATTTTTCTAAAATTTAGGATAAAGAAATAGTTTTCTAAATAAAAATCATGACAAATCAAGATCCTTCATGGTATATGACTAGAAGGAAATTGAATTCCAAAAAAGATGGGTTAGAACGAGCCGCTCTTTCGTCTCTTCGCCAAGGAAATCCAGATGAAGCTCGAAGGTATGCTCAAGAAGCCGACTCTTTAGAATTTTGTAAATCTTCTTCAACCAGAAAACCAGAAAATACTTACAGATCCAATACAGAACGACCAAGAAGACATAAAACCCATCCTCAAATTGGAGGAGTGGTCCCTGTTAAAGTTGTTCGGAGAAGAAGACGTAAAGTACGCCGACCGTCATACATCAAACCAGAGAAAGAAAAGGAAAAAAATTAATTAGATGTTTAACTCATCCCTGATAATCAGGAATGATTTTTTTAAAATATATATATTTGATTTAACTTTTGTCCCCTCCTTCGTCATGAATTTGTCCCCGAAGAGCAATTAAAAATGGATCATTTGGGTAAAATATAGTCTGTATTCCGACTTTAGGTCCAGAATAGATCCCTATAGTTTCATAATGGAGGTCGTTTCCTGCAATTATAACCGAAGGTTGATATATTCCAGCAGTGCTTGTGTTTAAGATAGGTTCTAAATTATTTTGAGAAGCTTTCATGACGTAAATATTAATACCTAATAAATCACCAACGAATTGATAAACTTCATTACCAACATCTTTCTTAGAATTTAAAAGAGTTTGCATTGCTAATAAGCTAGGATCGAATCCGAGATCGATCCCTAAACGTTGTTGCACAGAAAGACGCACCCAAGACCCTCTGGCTGCAGTTTGGTAAAAAGTTTTACCATCAGCTGATTTTGGATCTTTTATTTCAAGCGAAGCGGCAATATCTCTTCTGAGTTTTCTAACTAGACCAATCCTAAATGCACGGTTATTATTGTTAGCATAAGGAGAATAGAAAGCTTTTAACGCAGCATGGAAAAAACACGACCCGTCACCAATTGTTCCGATTCTAACCACTGGATGAGTTCTGTACCACGGTACAATAATCTGTTCTACTTTGTCGTCCAGAGAAATCATCGGAAGGTGTCTAGATTTGACAGGTTTAATAATTATTTTGATCGGGCCTGGTTTCGGTGGTAATATAACTTTCACGAGAGAAATTGTAGGAATGGTTCTCGTCGGCGTGCATATTTGGGGGGGATTTATAGAAACTCTTCTTTGAACGGGCCCTCTCTCTTTTCTATTCTTTTTTTTCGGGGTTCTCCTAATAACTTTCGCTACCTTTTTCTCGATAAAATTTTTAGGTAAAATACGGCCAGACATATATAACTTACTTAGTTCTGTTTCTCCCGGATTGAGAAATAATTCTTGATCTGCTCGCTCTAAATGGCTAATTTTCCAACCTTTTAATTTTAATCCGAGTTCTAAATCAGCCAAATATGGTGGATATTCGGTTTGTCTATCAACTAAACTATACGGTATACTAATTACCAATTTAGATAATTTTTCGTCATAGTCCAGATTTGCACCACCAAACCTAGCTACATCTATGTCATCAACCTGACCCCCCATTTTAATTTTATTGCTTAGAACGATCGGATTAAACGCGTGCCTAACTAATTCACCGTCAATGGTAAAGAATATTCCTTCGCCAGCTGGTGATAAATTTTCAACAATAGTTGTTTCTAAAGCTTTTATCTTTTGTGGAGAAGACCAAAAAAACGACATTGACAACATAATTGATATCAAGGAAACTGGTCCCCCTGCCCAACCGTCTACAACTTTCTTGATTAAACCAGAATTCTCACCGCCGGTGTTCAAAATAATAGCTTTATCTCCCCTACCCAGAGATATGTTAATTTTACTCTGAAAATTGTCATTAGTTAAAATTTCAACATTGGCTTGTCTGTAAGCATTCCTAATTCTGGAAGATAATTCTGGCAAATAACTTATAGTTGGCTCAAGGAAGATTATTCGATCAAACTTTATCAATTTACTTGTATCACCACCAGGGCCGGAACCTATATCCAAAGCTGTAAGGAGTGATCCTTGACCATTACGAGATTTTAAACTTCTGTATGCAGTTTCGAATAAATTTCTCTTGATTCGATTGTGATATTTAAACATTAATTTAAAATCTTCCCCTTTAATAGTATCCAGAGTGATAGGATTTTGAATTAAATCCCAAGTGTCATCAGCAAATTGTTTTAAATTTGGTCTTTGTTTGTCACTTCGTATTCTCATCGGTATCATTAAACGTTTGGAATAATCCCATTTATATTCAACAATGGTTCCATCAGGCAATCCGTTAACTATAGATCCTTTAATTGCCAATTCAACATTTCCACCTTGATCAATTGGGAATGGATAATTATTTGTCCCAGTAAATAATCCCAAAAATCCTTCATTTTTAGGTAATCCAACAAATAATTCGATCATCGAACCACCACTACGCAGAGGCTTATGTTTAATTTGAAAATCGATGGTTAAGTCCTTAGGTGGTTTCCATTTACAAATGTCAGGATATTTGGTCAAAACTCTCTTGTGCAATGGCAGACTCCAAATATTTTTTCCATAATATTGTCCCTCGATTTTCAAATTATAAGGCATTTCCTCTGGTGTAAACATAAATCCATCATTCTCATAGTACTCACCTGATTGCGTTAGGGTCAAATCTCTAATTATTTTAAATAGCTGGCGCCCAGTATTGAATCCCCTAAAATCTTTACTTATAGCTAATAATAATCTGTCATTCTGCAAATGCCTAACTAATAACTGCCCCATTTCCATCCTATAAGAATGATGTCTTTCTTGAATAATCGTATTTCCTCTTATAGTTTTGCTCCTTAAAACGTCCTTATCTGGTATTGCTAAACAATCATAGACTAAATACCAATATTTTTGTGTCGGAGCACCATCTTTTCTTCTATTTTTCGGTATTAATTCTCCCTCTAAAATGTATCCGACTTTATCGTCAAATTTACCTCTCCCGTAGCGGGAAATTAAATTGACTTTATTTTTACTCATCACTAACCAAATTCCGATTTGGTATTCCCCGATTGGACTGATTACTAATAATTTTCTAATACCGTCAGCTTTTATAGTAACACTATATGTTAAGGTTGTACTGTTATTCTTTTGAAATGTCGAGTGGGCTATCAAACCACCGGTTACCATGTCTTTATAATGGAGATTTCGGGCTTGATATAAACCCCAATGACTGATGACAGGAAAATTTCGATCTGGGGATTTATAACCGAAAGTTCCGTTAACATAATTTACCAAATTCTTATATTCATTGATGGTATATATATATTCTGTATCATGTAAAACTTTAAAAATCATAGAAATGGCGTCAGATAGAACATCCAATGTTAATCCTTTAGCTTTAACAACTTCTAATTCGACTTCATAACTGAGTGTCAGTTGTTGTTTGGCATTAGTTTCTTTCACCTCCGTTAGATCGACCCTAAGTTTTCCACTGTTCATATAATATGACCATCTAGTCTTAACTCTTCTTATATCTGCTTCGAATTTAGGTAGAAATTTAGATCGGAATTGAGAAGAAATGATTCGCTCATAATTGAAAGCGTAACGTAAATTATATACTGCGTCATCCACTTTCTCTTTTTTGCTTTTTGCAATCCACAAATCAGGTTCACCTTTTATGATGGTTCTTCTAATTTTGAGTTTTATCCCGGTTCTAGAAATGATATTTTGACTTAAATCAGTTTGATGTATTATCGATAATAATTTATAATTACCATTCATAAATGTTCTTAACCTGTTAAAATCTTTATATGATACACCATATTGAAAAGCACCAAGTCGGTACTCCTTGAATCTTATTTCTATTTCGAATTCTGTTATATCATTTTTATTTTTACCCTCATTCTCTCGCTGTCGAATCATCATCTGGCTTAACCAGTCCGTTATTTTCTCCCGAGGTTTTGCTCGTATCATTTTCACCTGAGGAATATTTTCTACTGCATCCATTTTAATTAGCCGAGAAAAATATGATAATCTCAGCTGGTAACTTTATTAAAAATGAAAATGATTAATATAATTATCATTTTTGTCATCTCAGAGGATTTCCTCTAAGATTTTTTTAAGTCTTTCACTTATAAATTAATTGATTAATTAGCTAAGAAGGGACAAATTTGCTGGCGGCTCTGATTCTCTCCATCGCAGCTCTTGATAAATTAAGACTTGCTGCCCGGTTTGGTATTGGTAAATTAAAAGTAACGGCCCCAGAAGGAAGTAACAAACTGGTTGTTTTGGCTGTAAATGGTATATCCACTATTGTTTCAACTCTAGTTTCTCTTGAAGAAATACACGAGCTTTGGGTTATACTATTAATTATGTTTTGTACGTGGGATTGATTATTAGATAATGGTAAATTGTTAGAAATTGGTGCTTCAGTAAGATCATCTTCAGTAATTGTTTCTATATTCTCGATAACTGTAGTGTCATTGAGTTGAACCGAAGAGGTAGGATACCTTAAAATACCGACAGGTCGATCTTCAGAAGTTGAATCTAATCCAAAATTATAACCACTCATTTCTTCGACCGCCGAATTAATTTGATCAACAGAAACAACAAAAGTACCAAGCTGTTGTCTTTTCTTGATTTCTGTTAAGACTTTTTCGTATTCTTTATATTCGGCAAAGGCTGGGTCATTAGGTGAAAAATTGTTCTTTTCACCATAAATTGTTCCAATATTTACGTGTTTACCTACCATTATAGAAGCTGAAACACCACTTATCTTATCTACTACACCAAATGCTGCAGCGGTCAAAAGTTCTTTCATAGCATTTGCCACGGTAATTTTACCTAGGGTTCCCATGGATTTATTAACCATAGTCATACTAATTTTAGTGATTGATCCAGTTCTTGTCATATGATCAACTAATAATAATATGTGTTGGATATTAACTGATGAACCATCGGCACTAATGACATCTAAAAATTCCTTAATGAGAAAATTTCTGGCCGCTTCAATTCCAAATTCTTCGAGATTGAATCTGACATTATTTGAATAAGTGTATCTTGGATCAATAAAATCTTTTTGTAAAAGATCTGAGAGATTGTTCTGGGTATGGGTTGGAACATTGCTATCAATAGTGAATGCATAATAATATCTGGATGCTTTCTTTAGTTCGCTTGGTGGTCTGGGTGTATTCATTTCCCGCAATTTATCAGCGTCGTTTCTGTCTTCATTGATAGATTTTCCGATTAATGCTTTAGGGCCATCTATCGAGGGAATTATAAATTTTAATCGGATAACATTTCCCGCATCGCCTATCGGAGCAACTAATTCACTTCGAAATTTCAATTTGTCCAAAAGAGTCAAAATACGTCTTATATCAACTTTTTCTTCCTCTGGTTTATTAAGATTAATTTCTATTTCCTTGAGCACTTTAAGATCGATAGTTACTAACCATTTTTCTTTATCATAACTAGTCTCGCTCTCTATAATAGATTTGATCAAAGCTGCTAAAACACTTTTATCTTCATTTTTCAATCCTTCAGCGATTTTTCTCATCCTGTCCAATGGTTCACTCACTATTGTTTCAGGCATCAATACCTCAATCGGTATTGTCGCTCCCTCGATTTCTTCCAGATTTAGAATATCCGAATCTATAGTTATTTTGACAGCATTGAGTAATTTTTCGATATGGGAAATACCAATTCCCATTGATTTAAATTTCCTCCGGCTTAATGTGAGTTTCCACTTCTCTCTAACTTTTATTGATTCATCTCCAGAGATGAATTTGTTGCCAATGTATTCTTCATCTTCAATAATTAATACCAACGGAAAATGGGCAGGATCTAATCCTATAATGCCTTTAATTCCCCTCAAAGCTATTTTATCAAGGGAATACATAACACTGATTGAAATAAATGCTCTGTTGCGCTCTTTAACAGACATCAATTGTGAACTAACCATTGGTATATTTTCATTAATTGGAAATATGTCAATAATCCCCACGCTGAATGGACTAGGAATACATAAAATACTGGATGGGGAATGTTCTGTGGCCCATTCTTTCCTTTCCAATTCACGACAAACTTCTTTCATAGTAATACCTTTGGAATACATAGCCGTAGTATCAAGGTAAAGTCTCAAAAATACGTTAAAATTTGGCATCATTTCATATATCTTTCCGTCAGAATTATGATTAATATTATATATATAAATATATAGATCATACCAGTATGGCAATTGCTTCCCATGGTCAAAAATATCCTGATAATCCTCAGGACCGTAATCTTTAACTAATGATTTGACAGTCGTATAAATAATTTCATCTCCAAACTTTAAAACGCCTCTTAAATCTAAAGTTTTATCTTTGAAGTGTATGGTCGAGGATGGGTTAGACCGATTTCCAGAAACATTAATTATTTCTCTGAAACCCCTAATTCCAGTTGTGGTATTAGAATTTTTCCCGATACTATGAAATGTATTTAATGTTGATTGGGTCATAATTTCACCAACTGCACCAGCAGCTAAAATTCCCACAGATTCTCCAGCCATGACTTGGCTATCACGATATTGCCTAATAATTTCATTTCGCATTCTTATGATTCCTTCGCCAAATTCATTCCCATATTCCGGAACACCGACCGACAAAGGCGTTTTTCCTAGCAAATATCTTAGTCTACCTTGAAATCCTTTTTGTATCATTTTCCCAACCTCGGGGAAGATTTGATTGGCTAAAGGTATAATACTAACAATGTGGTTGATTTCACCCTCTGTTAATTTGCGAGGCACATTTTCTTTGGGACTCACATATTTAGTGTTCATTCTTGGAAATGATGTAACTGAAAGATTTAAATTCTTCCTAAATGTGCGGAAAATCTAATTTGTTGGCCAAATGACACAATATAGATTGGGTCAAGCTAATTTAGTGAAACCCGGAAATCTAATCTTATTGAAAACATTTTTTTCTTTTTTGTTATTTCTTGACTATTTTCTGTTCCTTTTAAAAACACACTATTCTGCATTTCCGTAGAAATTGAAAAATCTAGAAAATGTTAGGTGGTCCCAATTTTATTCAAGCTGCCCCACCAAACCAAAGACAACGAATTATTTATCGAACCGCGCCAGGACAGGCACTAAGAAATGCTGGTCCTAGTGTGTTAGTGCGTCCCCCTAATCCCACAAATAGAATGGGTGTAGTTCCAATGTCTATAACAACATCCCAAATGGGAAGAGTAATTACTTCCAGTGAGGCAATCAAAGCCAATCGACAGGCTCAAACTATTGCCGTCAAGAGGGATGCCCAGATAAAAATTAGAGAATACCAACGAGAACAAAGAAGAGCAGAGATGGTTCTTTTTAACCAATCACAAACATGCCCGATAGGAATTCAAAAGAGTCTAAGGGATAGATTGGGCAAAATCAGATCCCAAGAATTCAAAGCATTAGTTAGGAATGAATTTTATAACCCTTCTGTTATGGAAGCCGCAATGTGTGTCACGGAATCCATTTCTTATACACCGCCGACTGAAAAGGGTGGAGTTAGTTCTAATTTCAGAATAAAAAGATGGATCAAAAATCTAAATAAAATCGGCGCAGAATCTGTGGAAGGGTTTGCTCTCCGTGGAGATTTTGATAGATCGAAAAATACTTTCATTGTTAAATCTCCTCAGGATTCCCGAAATCCAACTCTTTTGCATGAATATATTATCGGGGTATACGGACTCAATCAAATCAGGAAGATAATTCCTAATTTTGCTTACATACTCGGTGGATTCAGGTGTTCTATGCCTGTCGTAGATGATGAAACCAATAAAGTTTCAGCTTGGTGTAATAACAATAAATATCCTATTGATTATGTGGTATATGAAAATATTGTTCCATCAGAAACTATGAAAGCTTGGGTTACCAGGAATTGTAATTTTAAAGACTGGTTAACTTACTATCTCCAAATTCTCTACGCCACTCAAATAGCCGCAGATATAACAGATTATACACATTACGATCTTCATGACGAAAATGTTTTGAGACGAAAAATTTCCAACTCTTCGAAATCTTTCGCCATTCCCTATAAAACAGAAAATGGAACAGAATATTTAATAACTGATGCCGTGGCAACGATTATTGATTATGGTTTGGCTCATATTAAACACAAGGGTGACAATTTTGGAGTTTATGATCGTTTAGCCTGGTCAGTTTTCCCTAATAGAAGCTTTCCTCTCTACGATGCATACAAATTTCTTTTAATGTCGATGAGGACTATGCTTCAAAATAATAAAACGGAATGTTTTTATAAAGCCAGCCAGATATTGAAATTTTTTAATAATCAGGAATCTCCTGTTGATATCATTAGTAAACAAGGAAAAACATATTATTACCTACCCTACAATCCAAATACCGCAAAATTTAAAATATACGATCTAACTAAATATATCCGAAAAATATTTGATACTTCCAGTATTTTGGTTCCAGCGAAGCCTCCAGGGCGTATATTGGGATGTCAAGGTACAGACGTCTGCATAAGCGGTGATAATTTTGTAGATAGAGTTGGTATGTCTGGATTACCTATGGCTTATACCATTTTTGATTTTTACGATTTGATCCATAGATTTGAAGGTGAAGGTAATTCAAAGGAAGTAAAGAGAATTACCAAGGGCTTTAATTATAGACTTGCCTCCAATACATACAAACCCCTGTATAACAAAGTCAGAAACAAACTGATGATTGATTATAAAAATTTAGTGACTTATTTTGTTGACAAGGAACCATTATCCGTTATATTTAATTCTGAATTTCTCAAATCATATCGGAATTATATTTCCAAGGTCGCCAAAATTTATGAAGATTTTCAGGAGTTAACCATTCTATACAAAACTTTAACTTTCGCTGCTGGTGTCTATTCAGACGACAGAACGGTAATAGATGCAGCCAAAAGTTTTTATGACATCGAAGTAGACCATAAACGATTATGGGTCAAAATAATGGCTTCCATGCAACGAGATAATTTATACCTCCAATCTCTGAGAAATAATCCAACCATATTAGTCTATATTAACGAGGCTATTTTGGTTAATCCATCATTATCTTGGTGGTGGAATTACTTTCCAGAATTAGCATCAGTTTTCAAATAGCTCCTCGAATTCGAAGAATAAGTCATCGAAAAGTGATGGTAAATAATTTGTATCCCCGACTTCTAAGTCGGAGATCAAAGCTGATTTTTAAGAAGTTTCTATTATTTCAAGAATGGGTAGCCTAAAGCCATTGATTGATATATTTAAAGAAAAATAGAATGTCCGGGACAAAAATTGTTATTATTGGCGCAGGACCAACAGCTTTAGGTGCTGGTCATAGATTAATGGAATTAGGAGTTATAAGAGAATACCATCAGATAACTTTTTTCGAACAAAACAATCAACCTGGTGGATTAGCCTCCACAGTTAGGGATAATGTTGGATTTCTGTGGGATTTGGGGGGACATGTTGTCTTTTCACATTACAACAAATTTACTAAACTTCTAGATGAGGCTGTGCCCGAATGGAATTATCATCAGAGACAAGCCTATGCCTTATTAATGGATTCAGACAATACCCCACGTTACGTTCCGTACCCAATCCAACATAATTTACAACATCTTTCATCAAGAGATCAAGTGAAATGTTTGGAAGGTCTTAGAAAATTACCTAAGGGGGATTTATCAGGTTTAACTTTCGACGATTGGATAAAACATAAGTTTGGTTCTGGTCTCGACGAAATTTTCATGAATCCTTACAATAGAAAAGTATGGACTGTTGATCCTAAAATGATGAATAATAGTTGGGTCGGCGAAAGAGTCCCAGTTCCTTCTTATAAAGAAGCTTTGATGTTATGCGAAAAATCTAAACGATCTTCTTCCCGAGAAGAAAGTAGTTCAAAAGGAATAGACATTACCTGTCAATCAAGCGGAAATTTAGCAGAACTCCTCAAAAATGGGGAAATAAAGAGAGACGATTCAGATGGTAAATCAAACAAAAAACAGGACTCTGGGTGGGGCCCCAATAAAAGTTTCAGATTTCCTAAAAGGGGTGGAACTGGATCAATTTGGAAAAGTGTAGCCCAAAAATTACCTTCATCGTGGATTAAATATGGGTATAAAGTTCTCGAGGTAGATATTTCTAATAAAAGATTACATTTGGTTCATATTCAGAGCAAGGAGAAATTTTGGATGGAATATGATATTCTTATCTCAACTATGCCCTTAAATTTATTACTCAAATCGATCAGAGGATCAGAGCCGAATTTGAATAAAATGAAAGAAATAGGAAAAAAGTTTGTCTATAATGCTGTTCATGTGGTTGGAATAGGATTGAAAGGTAAAATGCCCACATCCTTGGAAAATAAAACTTGGTTATATTTACCCAAAGATGATTCACCTTTTTATCGAATTTCCATTTTCTCTCGATATTCTGATAGTCATGTCCCTAACCCTGATGAAAATTGGTCCCTTTTGTGTGAAGCGTCTGAGGTGATTTCCGCTTGGGGAAACGAGAACTGGAAACTCTCAGTAAAACGGGGAGATCAGAGAGTGAAGGAAATACTTTCGCAGACCGTGCCATCTTTATTAAAATATGGTTTGATTAAAGACAAAAGCCAAATTATCTCTGTTTTCCATAAAAGACTTGATCAAGGATATCCAGTTCCATTCTTAGAAAGAGACCAGTGTTTATCAATAGTCCAACCGTGGTTAGAATCTAATAATATTTTCTCACGAGGAAGATTCGGCGGTTGGAAATATGAAGTTTCCAATCAGGATCATTCTTTCATGCAGGGAGTAGAAGTCATAGATCGTATTTTATTAGGAATACCAGAGATGACATATTATCATCCGAGATTAGTAAATGGTGGAATGGACTCTGGAAGAAGTCAACCATTAATGATTAGGGACCGAAATACAAGATCATCCCAAATTATTAAATTTCTACCATTCAAGAAAACACCCGAGGTAGTCTATGTTATAGCTCAGCATAACGAGAATTTGTCTTGGTTGAAAGATATAGGAATATCCGATAAATCTTACGTCTACCATAAAGGGGGTAAATCTATTCCTAGATTTGATATATGGAGATGGGAGTCATTGCCAAATATTGGAAGAGAAACACATACATATTTAACGTACATAGTTAAACACTACCATTCTTTACCTGAAATAGTTATATTTTTACAAGGCAAAATAGACGATCATATCAGAGATGTTTACCAAAATCCGGTAGAATATTTCAATCAGACCAAAAAGTTTGGATATTCCTTCAAACATTCAGAAGTATATGATAATTGGGGAAGAATTAAACACAATGGTATCTTTCCAGAAAAACTCCGGAAGAAACAAATGAAAATAGCACCCTATACATTTGGTGAGTTTTGGAAGATCATTTTTGGATTTGACCATCCGAGACAAATTTTAATAACTTATAGTGCTTGTTTCGGTATAAGCAGAGAAAGACTCCTCTCCCATCCTCTCAGTTTTTACAAAAAATGTTTGTCTTTTGTTAGCGATCATACTGATCCGGAAATTGGACATTATTTTGAGCGCCTTTGGTATTCTATAGCAACATTCGGACACTAATAACGCGAAAAGACCAAAATGACAAAAATTAAAGAAAACAATTATCTAAAGATAATTAAAAAAAAAGAAAATGAACTAAATATCTCTCTTCGGATTCTTAAATATATAAAAAAGGATTTGGATGGGAACATATCACCAAAGGCGGCCTTCTAAAAGAGATTTGCCAGATAAGAACAAATTTACCATCCATCAATTATACGATGAAAATTGTATATCTCGAGATTGGAGTTCATTTAATTATATAACTGTTCTTTCAATTGATCCGGGCATAACTAATTTCGGTCTTCGAATTGAAAGGCGTCCATTCGGTAGCGATGTTTGGAAGGTTCATCCAGTAGAGTATGCCAATACGTGTTTCAAACAACATAAAACCGATACTAGAACTAATTCTTCCTCCTTATATAGATCCATAACTGAATATTTAGAATCCTTAAACCCTAATATTAAGAGCGCCCATCTCGTTTTAATTGAAAGACAGCTTCCTATTAATTATAATATGGTCAGAGTTTCTCAACACATAATTACATATTTGATGACTGTTTTATCTAGCTCCAAAATTAATCCTTTAATTTTGGAAATTGATTCGTGTGGAAAAACTTCTATTCTAGGGGCACCAAAATTAACATCAACCCAAGTAAAAGATTGGTCAATCGAAAAAGCTCTCCAATTGTCTTATATTAGGAAAGATTGGACGTCTTTCATGGCAATTTTGAATGCCACAAAAAATAAATCTGATGATTTGGCGGATACTCTAGTTCAAATAGAATCTATATGTTGTTATTTCAAATGGGGAACAACACCTATCCCACCTAAATGGGAAGAAATACCAATCATGTCAGGTTGGCAAACAGGCCAAATATTCTTTTGTCATCTATTGGAATTACTTGGTTTACCTAAACATCATTTAGAAACTGTCCGATCACGGACAGGATGGCTGAGTCTTTTTCGAAAAAATAAACATATGATTATTGCATCAAGAGAAAAATTAATATCTCACAGAAAAACCCCTATTAATTTGGTTCTTAATATAGGATCCAACACAAGCAAACAAACCTCCAGTTTTCTGATTGCCAACCAAAATCATAACACAAATATCCCCACACAAAATCACATACCACCAAATCCAAAATGTAAAGTTAGATTGATCGTCAATGAATAATCTTTTTTAAATGCTTTCTTTCATTATTAATGTAAGAAACTCGTTCAAACTAATATTAACCATGGCTCGAAAATCATAGGGAAATTCTAGCTAAAATATCATTTTTGGTGCGATCTTCACTATTTGTTTTAGAATCTAATACAATTCCTACATCTGATAAAATATTCAGATCGCCATCTAAATTAATGTTGGGTATTAAATTTGGAATCGATCTTCCTTGTGTATCATTTCCATGCTGATGAACAAATTCGGGTGATTTCTGTGCCATTTTTCGACGTTCTTCCCTGTATTGATAACTATGTGCTGTTGATCTGTATTGCTTGTCATGCATTCTTGAATTATTTCTTAGCAATAAGCTTTGATTGTTTCTATTTCTGGAAATATGTTCTTTTTCTTGTTGATGATACTCTCTTGCTGGTAGGGGTTGATCGGATTTTAGTGAAAATCTGACACTCCCTCCCTGATTTCTAGGAGAAATTTTATTTTTAGTTAGATTTGAACGGCTGCGTCTTTGGCTGGAATATTCGGACTGTGAAAGTTTTGGTATCTCTATAAATCTTTCAGATTCGTGAAATGCATTATCATGATGTGGCGATTTAGGTTTTTGGCTACCATCTACAATATCGTCGCTACTGTGCAGTATTTGGTTATTTTGGGCAAGATGTCTATTGTCGTTCATCAGATCGATAGGTTCACCGTATTGATTAATATTTCCTGCCTGTAAATATGATCTATTATCTGATCTTGAATGAATATCGGAAGGGTTGTAAATTGCGGGGGTTGAAGATAAATTAGTTCTAATTTTCCACCCGTTTTGCTTTGCTAAATCTTGGAGTTCGTTAATAGCATTGAACATTATATTTATTTGGTGGGAATTATTATTAACTTGGGGTATTAAACTGTCAAAGGTTTGATCAAATTCTGCAATTAAATCTTTCATTTCATATATCAATTTAGCTTGTTGCCTTCCTTCTAAATTCAACATCCTCAACGCGTTGGCGATTTTTTCAATATTATCATCAGAAGATTTTATCCTGGATACTTCAATAATTGTCGAACTTAATCTTTTACTATTCTTTTCTATTTCATTATTAACGGCTGCTATTTGTTTATGTAGGTAAATAACAGCACCTAAAGAAGTAACTAATGATGTTCCGGATATCCATAGAGCGGGAGAACTTAGCCGGGAACTCTCTTGAGAAGATTACATTTAATAAAAAAAATATTCCAAATATTTGATTTTAATTAATCCAAAACATTAAAATAAAATGTTTAACTTTTAGGATGATTAGTGTATCTAAATAAAGACATAGA
>SDBT01010463.1_pt1 | contig 14969 bp, 11 predicted proteins | sample 2277101 | NCBI WGS metagenome assembly SDBT01 (sample SAMN10404973, study PRJNA504765) | marine sediment metagenome | isolation source: marine sediment core GS10_PC15, 103 cmbsf | place: Arctic Ocean: Southern Knipovich Ridge | collected 2010 | reverse complement strand
TTTCCTTGCCGACCCAGTGCATTAAAATCGTTTGATACTGCGGAGGATACGCGCCCTGAGACATAAAAGGAGAAACCGACCGGAAACCTTCACCGAACAGCTTCGGCTCAATATAAAAGCTGTCTCCATCTGGTTTTTTCATTACCGTGGCGTCATGATGCTTTGCTTCCAAGGGAAGTTTTACGAACTTTCGACGCTTAGCTGTGGGATCACGAATAGTCAATCCTTCAGCCGTGACAATAAGTTCAATTGGATCAGTCTCAGACTGAGTCGCAATCTTCTTGACCGCGTCTCGAAATTTGACGGAGTCGGTCGTGCAACTACCCTTGTCTGTTACGTCGTAGGTATCCACTTCTTCTTGAGCCGTTAAACATCCATTCGAAGACGTAAAAACTGCCCTACCAGAATCCTTGACTTCCAAACTCACTTTGCCGGTAAAACTAAAATTCGGAATAAGAGCCCTGGTAGAAACAGCATGCATCCTCTCCAGAGCGCCAACAAGAACGTTTTTGTTTATTTGCACTTTCATATTCAATCTCCACACGATGAATGCCGATCTCTTCTATATTATTGGATAAAAAAGACCGGCATTCAAGTTTCTAATCAACAATTTTCTTCAAAATCTGCTTCGCAGCAGCTACGTTGTCATGCGACATGGTGCCCGATAACTTATCCAATGCTTCCGCCACACGACCCTTGATAATCCTTGAACTAACAGGCTCCCAATGGATTGCTTTCGGAGCATCAGGATCAGGTGGTGTATTGTGGCTCCAGCTTTCGGAAGAGACTGTCGGAAGTGCTAGAGCATTACGTGCCAAAGAATTAACTTCCTCAATGACCTTAGAATCATAAATTCCAGGAGCCTTGCAATCTGTCATCTCTGCAATACGCTTTAGATTTCCTATTCGAGTACTGTTCATTGTATCAGCCGGTGGGCATCCACCAGTTAGATCCCGATGTGCTGGAGACGGAGTCATAGACCTAACCATCTCTAATTTTAGCTCATCCATTTGATCCCGAATCGACGCGGCTTCATCGTATTCAGCCCGTTTGACTGCATTATCTTTGAGTTCAGAAAGTAATTCAATCTCAATCGTGAGATCTGCAATATTTTTCACGATAATTCTCCTAAAATGTTTACTCGGATGTTCTTTGCTCTAAAGTTAGCGCTCGTCCGACTTTAGTGAGACTGTTTCCCCACCCCTGCTCTGTTTTATAGAAGTTTTCCACTTTATCACCGCAACCAAGAGTGATGAAGTGTAAATTTTCATCAGATAAGTCGTAAATTTCATCTATGGAGCAGCACAAACTTGTGTCTGTTCTGTTGTCGTAAGTAAATTTCACCAGCTGACTTGTGTCTACTTCATTTGTTCTGTTGTCGTAAGTGAATTTTACTATGTCAAACGAAAAAATCTTCTTGACCATTTCTTCGTTCGACAACCTCTCACAAGTGTCTTCGAGAGATGGTGTGCACCCGAAGCATCTGGGCTCGGGTGTCTCATTTATAGCATCCTCTTTTGGTGAAACCCCCACGGGTTTCCAGATTATGTTCTTCTTAATACTTATAGCCCGTTTGATAAGCTGTTTGGCTTCAGCAGCTTGATCGTAGCTAAAATCCCCAGACAGTAGCGACAAGGCTTTTTCTAGTTCTAATGTTGTATTCATTTTTTATCTCCTAAAATGTTTACTCGGATGATTCCTGCGATGAATCAGCTCCAAGTTTTCAATACGATTATCCTGACGATTGCCATTTATATGATGGACATGCTCGTCAGAAGTGAGCATTCTACCCAAATGCTCTGCCATTATTATACAATGAGCGAGAGCATATCCGCTGGAAAATGCCATGGGATGTTTGGGATTCCAAACCCGAACATAGCCGTCTGCAATGACTTTGCCCGACTGTTTTGATTCACGCTTAAAAGGGAGTCCGACACCCGCAAAAGGACGACTAATCAATCTTAGATTTTCAATACGATTATCATCACGCTGTCCATTAACATGTTCGACAGCTTCGCCTTTTTCTAGTGGTCGTCCTAATGATTCTGACATCACCTGCCTATGCTCTGGAACGTATCCTTTTTGATCTGACATGGGATTATCAGGATTGAACACCCAACGATAGCCATTCACCATGCGGATTTCTTTAGGCTGCCGCAAATCGACGTGTTCAGAATAATCTATGCCAACATCCTCACTTGTACTAACTTCTGGCCAATGATAATCTGAATGACTTTTACGAGTATGAAGTTCTAAATTATCAGGATGATTATTCAACTTGTCACTATTCAAATGATGAACACATTCACCTCTCTTCAAATATCGCCCTAACTTTTTTTCGAGCACCAAAATGTGCTCATAGTAATATCCGCGCTCATAAGCCTTGGGATGATCTTCCGCCTTCACACACCAATATCCGCTTTTCTTGAACCTCATCAGCTTTTCAAAACGGGTAGAACATTTTTTCGAGCAAAATTTTCCCCATTTGGGATTTTGTCTCTGTTGCGTTGTGGTTCGAAAACGAGTCCCACAAGAAATACAGTCCTGAAAAACACAACCATCACAAACCGTTTTCTGATGATACGGGGCTTCAAATTCTTTGTCACAATGTCCGCATACTCATAATTTCTCCTTTATTCCAAAGTTGACTACGAATTTCTTCGTATATTACTTCGCATTTCAGGAGAATCCCCTATATTTAACCAAATAAATCACTATCTGTCATTTCTTGCGCTTTCGAACGACAGCGGACCAGCGCGTTGTCTACGCTTTTCTTTGAGAACTTCTTCGCTGGGAAGATCTTCTCAAGAGCTTCCGCGATCTCGTCATACGGGTATTGTTGAATATACAGCTTAAAAACCTCTTGTTCGAGTCGCGACAACTTCGACAAAAGACGTTGCTTTGTAACGGCGTTTAATTCCGCCTTCTCCAGTTTTTCTACCGTTGACAACTTATCCTTTGTAATCAAATTCGCTAACGATAGGTCATCCCCTTCGGACCTATCTGCATCGAGAGACAGACTTTCGTTCAGCACTCTTCTCTTTTGCTGGGTACTTGCTTTGATAATTGAAAACAAGTGCCTTTTCATACATAGGATAGCAAAAGATCGGAATTTTCCCCTAACGGGGTTAAAATCTTCAATCGCCTTAAATCGCAAGGCGAACAAACATTCCTGTCCAATTTCATCAGCATCACAGCCTGGTATTCTGTATTTATGTTCGAATAGGCTTATGTAGCTGGATAAGTATTCACGCAATTCACCAAATGCATTTTCACAATCAGTTTGTCGCACTGTAGCGACAAGCATTACGATTTTTTCTTCTGTCTGGTCTCCCTCATTCTGAGGGATACTCATTTGGTGGTGTTATCCTCCCGTTTGGAATTTGAATATACTTTGCAAGAACCACATTTGCAGGGCGAAATCCAAAGTGTGCCCTTGATCGACCGCAGTACGGACCTTAGAAATCCCCTCCATTATACCCAATAATGCTTGCATTTTCGGTTTGAAGAGGCGAAGCAGTTCCTTCAGGCGGTTTTTAGCTTCCTCTGCCACAAGAATCAAATCACCACAAGCAGATGCAGAAACCCCTAGTAGAATATTCCTGAGAACTTCAGAAACACCTTCAAGTATTCGACTGGCACCCATCCCACTCACCAGTAGATCATTGATGATTCTATAGCCAGTGGTAGCGTCCGGGGCTCCTTCCTTGGCAATTTCGCCAATCAGACTATAGAAAACCAAATCAGAGGCAGTACCGAACGCTTCTTGAGCCAGTTTACCCGTCAACTCTTTACCACCGGCAAAGTCAATCAGTTTTTCCAGGTTCTGAAGCCCATTTCGCATACTGCCGTCAGCAATTTTGGCACATAGATTAAGAGCCTCCGATTGACAATTGAGTTTCTCTTGTTTTGCGACCATTTCCAAATGACGGGAGATTTCACGCCAATAGATTTTCTTGAACTCATGCACTTGACAACGAGATAGTATCGTATTCCGCATTTGTTGATACTCAGTTGTACAGAGGATAAAACGTACTCGCTTAGGCGGCTCCTCTAAAAGCTTCAGAAGAGCTTCCTCTGCCTGGGGCGTCATTCTGTGAGCTTCGTCAATGATGTAGTATTTCGATTTAGCTCCGTCCATCGGGGCGTAGCTTGCAGCTGTTTTCAATTCACGAACTTGCTCTACCCTGCCAGCATTAGAAGCGGCATCAATTTCGGATATGTCTGTATGTGTACCCGCGTAGACTGCCTTGCATAGTCCGCAGCTTCCACAAGGATGCAGAAGGTCATCCGATACTGAACAATTTTCACTCGCAGCAAGAATGCGAGCTGTACTCGTCTTGCCACAGCCAAATTGACCTGCGAACAGGTATGCGTGATGCAATTTCTTCTGAGTTAAAGCATTCCCTAAAGTTTGAACAACAGTGGGTTGTCCCACAACTTCATTCAGTTTCTTGGGACGATATTTACGAGCGAGTATCATTAGTCAAGTTCTCCTTACCATGAAGAGGCAGTATCCTTGTCTTCAATGCTCTCCGGATAATCAGAAGTCGCATAATCCAGACTAAAACCAGAGGCATCATACCTCATCACATGAGTATGATCGGCATTTTTTCGGATCAACTCCACTGGGCGCCCCCATACTCGAAAAACATATTGCAAGGTGTGTTCCCCGTACCCAATGTCCACATTCGTCAAATCATCCTCTACATGCTCCAGACGCAGCGTTCCGTCAGAATCAACTCTGCGGACTACTATACACGGCACTCCATAGTTATTGCGCACCCTCGCTATGGTCTTTATGATATCGGAAACGTCCTTCGTTCTTACTTTGACGGTTTTGTTCGACTTAAGTTGCTCATCTATGGGAAAACTGCCCAATTGTCGGTCATTATTTTCCCTTATCCGCTTCTGAATTTCTTCTTGAACCTTATAGTTGTCGTTGTATTCGTCTGGGCTACCAAAAGCAAATAGGTGCAACTTATCGCAGAGTTTTTCTGTGAGATAATTACGAAAGAATGACACATCATCTTCGGATTCCATTACTTCACGGATCTTTTGATTTCCGTCGATGGAGACCGTGATTTTCTTGCCCCATTCATCTTCATAGAAGCCTTCCTTGTAGTATTCATCCCACCGCTCTTTGATATCTCGGAACATTTTAAACCCGACATAATACGGGTTGATACGGGTGGCGTAGTAAAAAATATTAGGGTTTTCGACAACGCGAGGATGCCAATCTTTGATCGTGCGACCCGTAGGACGCCCATGAGCATCCATCTCAGGTTGCTCTATCTTGAGAGGACTCTTCACTCCAGCCTGGACTACTTTCTCATGTGAGGACAAAAAATCCAAGTGTTCCTCAGAAGTAAGAGGATGCTGAATACCTTTGACTCCATATTCGTTGTCATCCCCAAGTGAATATTGGAGCATTAACTCAGCATGCCAATAGGAATTATGATTTATTGTTCCTTGAGCAACATAGTGATTCCCTTCAGGAACTGTCATATCATATAAAACATCATATCCAACTTGTATATCAACAATTTTACTGTATATCCAATCACTGGAGCTATCAGTAATACTCCATTTTTTGGCTCGTTCACAACACTTTTGTTTTCCAGAATGAACCGCAAATCCAATTTCTTCTGCGAATTTTTTGAAGTAAATTTTTCTACTGATAGCAAGATGAAAGTTATCGGCATATCCTGGCTTTTTAAGCGACCTAAATTTATAGTAAATCCCAAAATTCAAGAGCAGCAATCCTATCTGTTCTGCCATCTTAGGAGATGAAGTGCTAAGTACAATGGAATTGTTAGCAACATAACATCCTCCATCTCCATCAAAATATGAGCTTAAAAAGGCCGCAACTACACTTTTAGGAGCCCTCATAATACATTCGGGAACTTCTTTTTCTTTGGACTTCGACTCTAAATCTATTCCTAAATGTTCCAATAGATTAACTATCGCGGAAGAATACAATTGAACATCGAACTTTTGTGGGTCGTCGCTACGAGGATTAATTTTAGCTTCTAACCCAAATGTATCTAAGATCAAAGATGAACATCTTTGTAAAATATTTTCATCTTTATTAGTAATTTGGATACCCCTTTTCATCATGCTGCCTTCACTCAAAAAGAATCCAAGAAATTCTGCGAATTTTTCGTCCACAGTTTCAGGGATTTTGAATGGCTTAGTTCTTGAATATTGAGGGTAAGTAAAATCTATCTGTTCATAACTGCCCCACACATTTGATCCGAGAGCAACAGTAACAAAATCCCCTATTTCCAGCTTTGATAGTTCAAAATCATCGACAGTTTCATCTTTAGAAGCCAACAATCTATGATTCAAAGCACCTTCAATAGAGATACCCAAATCATTTACTATACGACGAGTCTTCTTCGGAATAGTAATATGAGTGTCAGAAATATCTGTCATTACAAATTTTGAAGAATCATCTTTATTTCCAAGTCCTGAACAAACATTAATATTCTCACTATCTAAAAATTTTCCAACTACCTGATCGAATTTTTGATAGCCATCACTTGTTAATACATAACTACTTCCAACGAGACACGCCCACCCTTCATTCATTATTTTTGTGCGATATTGAGGATAAAAGTAGTAGGATTCCCGGCGAACGATTTCAAAGATACGCTTCTGCCAATCTTCCATGTTCGCGTATTCGGTAAGAAACCACAACAAATCCTTCTCGGGCTGAGGTGGCAGATAAGCTCCTTCGACGACCTTCTTGACTAAGGGATCATCACTAGGATGCAAATCTTCCCACTCACCAATCTTACGATCATGAAATTCCACATGCCTCTTGGGATACCTGGATCGTCTGAGTTTCTTGTAGACATCAATGTGGTGTTCCATACCAAGAGCCACATCCAGCCATTCATCTACTTCGTCATCTCCGTAATCCTTACGATACTGGTCAATAGCTTCAGCATGTCTCCTCGCCACCTGAACCATGTCTTCTTCTTGAGCTTCCCGAAACATGATATTGTTGGCAAAAAAGTCCGAATGACCGAAGCAATTATGTGTCACAATTCCATTTGCCAGAGTAAAACTGTGATCTTCTTCCACGTTCAAACAATGGACTATTCCGGAATATTCTTCTGTTGAAATTGCATTGATTTTAACATAAAAACAATCAACACCTTCAATCACCCCAGACCACGTTCTGCTGATTTCTCGAACAGGCAAATCCAGTAGTTCTCTCACTTTATTGTCATATATGCCGCTTGCACTACCATCAAAAGAAATAGCCCGTGGATCTGGAGTACTTTTGTCCCTTGGGTTGATTCCAAAAAATATACCTAAATGCATGCCGATTTGCTGCATTTGCATTGCCAATTTTGGAGAGGTTGTTGTGAAGCCCATATTGCGAGGCTGCGTTTTCGATCCATCTCCCCAGAGGAACCCTTTCAAAACCCCCCTCAAAAAAGAAGTCGAAGTATCAGCCATCCATTCTTCTGGCAAATGCTTGACGTAACAAGAGTGCCCTAATGTATCACGCAGATAAGCCGCAATACAAATCTCGTTAAATTCTACGGTAGCAGCGTTCTGAGCAGATGAGTGCTTAATGCGAGCTGTCAGCCCAAAGTATTTTTGTATCAATTCGACTGATCTATTATGAAGTTCAGTTTCATCGCCACTGAAACACAATCCCATTTGTCCCTTCGGTCGCGCATACCCCTCAGCAAGATATAACCCTATCAGTTCTCCAAATCCTTCGTCACATTGTATGGAAAGAAGCTTATCGTATTTTTGTTTCCACAACGTTTTCTTGATTGGAATAGAAAAAGATTGGGTTGTTGCTTGACCTAACTTGGGTCTATTGACTACTAAAAAATCTCCAGGCTTTAATTTTCCGGATTCCACCCATTGAGAGCAATAATCCATGTTGTTAAAAGCGTTCCCCCACGAGCGATATTTTGTTCTGTCATCTGAAGAAGTTTGCACGGCGTACAATTTATGGTCAGCTGTTTGTGTAAACTTATACGACCCAGCTTGAATAGTTACAACTTCCCCTTCGGTCACGTTACAAGTAGGAGTAACAACCCTGCGAAGCTCACCTTTATGAGAATATACATACTCTCCTGATTTTACATCTTCAATGAGCTTAATGCCCTCAGATGTTTGAACATAAGTCCCTGGAAGATAACAGTGAGCCGCAATCATAAGATTGATCGTCTCGGTATTGCTGGTGTCTAAAAAGGCGTAAGAAGGATTGTTGTTTAGGATGAGTTCGTAGATTTTGCTGTGACCCATCTCTCCTTGAGTCTTTTGGTGTTGATATACCCTGCCAAAAGACCAATGACTATAACGGGTTGGAAGTCCATAACTCGCAACTTCATAGATAACAGAGGTAGGAACTTCAAAGAACTGGACATCGTAGTGCCTTAAACCTGCCGCATGAGCCAGCTCTTCTATTTCCTTGAACCTATCCTTGGTTTTGTTTGTTGCCATTACACTGTCTCGCGAGAAGATTGTTTCAGGAACTTATGCAGCGTGTCCATGATGTCTTCCATCTTTTCGATATTTGAAACCATGAGACGACGGTATTTTGTTTTGGATGCTTTCTTCAATAGTTTGAACAGTTCGCTGGAGCCATCTCTGTAATTGTCAAGATCAATCTCGGTATACGCGAACAAATTCGCCCCCATTAGAACAATGTCTCCAGCCAATTCGACGCATTGAGCTTCATCGCTCCATGAATCTCCATCAGAAGCATGAAAACAGTAGATGTTCCAAGTTTTGCTGGGGTAGTTATGCTTAATGATGTCCCGACACATTTCATATGCCGCAGAAACTCGCGTACCACCACTTTCGGCAATGGTGAAGAATTCTTTCTCGCTCAATTCCTTGGCATAGTAGTCGTGAGCAATGAACTTGATTTCGACTTTATCGTACTTGCGACGGAGGAATTGAACGATCCAGAAGTAGAGAGCTTTCACTGCGTAGATCTTGCTTGCCCACATGGACCCCGAACGATCCATCATTAGGAAGATTACAGCATTGGAGTGCTTTTCAGTAGCAATCTCCCATGTCTTGAAACGCAGGTCATCTTGCGTCATCGCAAGAATCTCGTTCTTCTTGGTTTTCAGCTGAGAACGACGCTTAATATGAGCCAACAAAGTCTGCTTCTTATCCAAGCAAGCCTCAATACCAACCCTTTTTCTGCGATCAGTGTATTCTAAGACATCCGACGTAATTTCAGTCTTCTTGGTTTCGTCAAGATCGGGGAGTGCCAGCTCCGCCATCATCATATCAGTGAGTTCTTCAAGAGTATACTCAGTTTCGTACAACTCCTCACCAGCTTCGTTGCCAGGCTTCATGGGAGGACCGCCTCCATCCCCTGGCTGACTGATTATTTCTCCGTTCTCAAGCTCATCAAATTCGTCACACCCGAAGCCGTCCATTCGGTCTGGGTTGTGCCTGAATCGATATTGATCCAAATACTTGAGACGAACCTTTACTTTTTTGTTGCCTTCGGAAGTGATAATGTCTTGCTGTGAAATGACATCTTTCAACTGCTTTCGGACAGCTTCGTCAACCCTTCTGTTATGCCTATTGGCATCTCGCTGCCCCCGATGAACAATATCATGGGGGAAGTCATTATCTATAATCGTGGAGCCCATCTAAGATTTCACCCCTCTAACATGTCCTTCTTTCCACAGAAACGCATAGTCAACATCAGTATGGGTTTCATGTTCCTCTTGATACCCAAAAGAGCAATCATTGGCATCGACCAGGAAATATGCGAAAAGCGTCAATGCTCCCAGACGGTGCTCGTATTTCAGTTCAACAAAATCACGTCCGTCACGCCGGTAGATAATCCCTGCCACAAACGGATCTTCGAGCAGCTCTGTCTCTATGCCGTTTTTATCCCATGGGGATTCATAAGCGAGAGATAAAGTGTTTTGACAGTCCTCGATTGTATCAACGTCTGAAGCACGCATACCTTTCAGGGTTAGGCAGATGTCAATATTAGGAACAGCAATTACCCCCTGATAAAAGCTGCCCACCTTCTCAAATTCCGCTAAATCAACGTCCGCGAGTTCATTTGCAAGAACAATGTACATGTTATTTGTCAAACAAGTGGGCGGTCGCATACTTCAGTAAAGCGTTAGCTGCCGCCGTTGAGTAACCCTGCTGATCAACCATGCGAGCAACGACATCGTTGATTCTCTTGAGTTCATCTGGGTCAGGATTGCGCGTGCTCACTGTCATACGAATAACATTCTTCCTCTCTTCAAACAGCTTCTTCTGAATGGCTTCTCTAAGCTGCGAGTGCTGAATGTAATCGAATTTCCTTGCATCCTCGGGAGCCTTTCTTTCATTGGCTCGTGCTACTGCGGCTACTGCTCGTAATATCTCATTGCGGAAATCCTCTTTGCCACTGCTGGTGATATCGATCTGCTGCTCAACTGAATCCATAAGCTTCTCATCGAGATCGATCTCGTCACCTGTAATGGGATCACGAGGCTTCGTGCCTGCGCAAGCGGCATCTATCTGATCGAGATAATTCTGACAGAGATTACGAGCTTCCTTCTCATAAGAAACGAAGAATGCTTTCTGGATATCGTTCCGCAACAAGTCATCCCACTCACTTCGAGCTTCATCTATCAACGACTCGAAATGGTTCTTCTTGTCTTGAGTGAAGGAATCTCGACCCAAAACGCCCTTGTTCAACTGACGCAAAACATCCAAAGGAGTAATATAGTCACGACCTTCATCTCGCGCGTGTGCAATTGACGCAGAAATTTGGTCAATCGTGAAACGCGGACTCACTCCGGTCATGCCCTCCTTGGATTCCTTACGTCTCATGTCAGGAACTTGTTCGATCTTATGCCCTCGAACGTGTTGCTTGTCATAGAGCTTCATTTTCTTGATAAGAGTCAGTTCTCCTCCATCTGGCGGTGGAGCCAGCCGAGTCAAAATAGCAAACATAGCAGCGGACTGTAAGGTCTTGGGAGCTATGTGCATATTTTTGATCGCATCACTGCTGCTCAAGAGCTTCTCGTAGATCCTTACTTCATTCGAGACCGAAAGATTGTAAGGCACTTTCACGATAACCATTCTGTCGTGATAAGCCTCGTATTTCTTTTCTGCCATGAAGTTTCTGAACTCTTCTTCATTGGTATGAAGAATAATTACCGTATCACAGTAGATCAGCCCAAAGCGTGGAGCTTTGATAGCCTTCTCTTGAGTGACAGTCAAAAGCACTCTCAAAAAACGCTCGTCCGCTTTCAGTCCTTCAATGAACTCCATGATGCCACGATTGGCGACATTGAGTTCACCATTGAAATTATAAGTGCGAGGATCAGCCTCGTCTCCGTATTCTTGGATCTTTGCAAAGTCGATGCTTCCGACGAGTTCGGACTGATCTCAACTATTATGGCTTATCAATCCATTAGCAACGTAGGAAAAAGTGTCTGAATCACAAGAAAGATCGACTCCATGCACCACGCCAACATATTCAGTGCTGATCATTTTAACGCAACGATTTGACAAAATGACATCGATCTTGTCTAGAATGAGTTTCTTCTTATCCAGATCTGTCCATTCGACATTTTCACTAAGTTCCTCTCTCCATTTTTCCAGAGTGGTACGAGTTGGGGTACGACTATTTTCTGTGGAAATACAATAGCGACGATCTATTAGATCTCTGGTTCCCTTAGTGTGTGCCCTGATCTCTTTAATTAATCCACTCAAAGAGCCAAAATACTCGTATCTTGGGCGGTGATCTTGTTCGATTTTCTCAAATTTTCTGTGTTTCGAAAATACAGGCAGCATTTGAGCAACTTTATAAACTTCGCTCCCCTCTGATACTACCTGATATTGTGTGTTCGCTGGATAATTCTTATCCACACATCGAGAAATTCTAGTAAAAACCCCCAAATTCAACAACATGGCTTGTACATCCATCGCCAATGTTTCCGAACAAGTGCTGTAAGAGAATCTGGCAACCTTCTTTTTCTTAAATCGAATCGACCCATCGCCCAAACACAGCCCTTCCAGGAAAGCGATTTGAGTTAACTCTGAAGCGCCCAATATATTATCCGGAATCTTTTTATCGCAAGCTCCGCACCCAACATTGAAATTGTACTCAAACCAACGACTGGTCTCTGCTGATAGGCGAACTCCTCTAAAGGCATCTTCATCTGAGCCAAACGATTCTGAAGTTTGTTCTTTTTGTACTGTAGGCTCAATGGACAGGGAATCTTTTACCAGACCCATAAATCTATCGATCATGAACTGATTAGTATTACAATAGAAGAAGTTCGACGAGGTACATGCTCCTTCAGAAACCAGTCCTCCCACAACTTCGGCAATTTGAGGAGTTAGTTTGATGTTTCCCCCTTGAAAATCTGACAAAGATTTATCTTTACCAAATTTCCTCATACCCGTTTTTATCACAACAGGAGTATCTTCATCAATTTCTTGAAGTTGTTTCCACTCCAATTCTCCATCTTTGTCCAACGTCATAAGTCGATGTCTACGGGTGCAATCAATCCAGATACCACCCATATTGGCTCTAAACATGGGAAGGTTCCCATGATTATAGATCCCTTTGATTTTCTCATCCTCTTTTGCCGCCGAAGCGCTAAATTCAAGAGGAAATGAACACAGACTTGCACAATTCGGAACAGAAGAGTAAATCGACGATAGACGAACAATTCCTTGCCCCTCGATAAATACTCTTGTGGTATCAGTCGATACCGTTTTGGGGTCCTGGGGCAACCAAGTGCCAATGCCTTTGCGGACTGCTTCATTTAGATGGATTTGCTCCACAGGATAGTCCATGAACTTGCCCTTGTACCCCTCTTTCAGCTCATAAGCAGTGGAGGGGCTAAGTTGTCCCTCTATGCGCAGCCCGTACTGCTGCTCAAAATCCTTTCGAAGCTTCTCTGGAATCAGCATGAATGGATTCTCATGCATCTTGGAACCTGATAAGGCGTATATAGCTCCAGCAGGAGTTTGAGTGTAATTCTCAAGACCACGCTTAAGATGTTGAACGATATCAGACTTGCCCGAACTGGGAGGGCCGTACATCAGGAGCATACGTCGGCTGGTCTCAGTTTTCTGAGCAGCACTATGGACATACGTCATGATTTCATCAAGACTTTCTTCGATGCCAAAGAGAGTCTCTTCGAAAAACCTGTAGAAGGTGCGTTCTTTTCCGAAGTGCTCTTTCTTTTCAACTCCGCCAGCAAGGATCATATTGTACAAACGCTGATGAGCCAAAACACCAATGTTGGCGTTATTCTCTTTTTCAGCTTCATACTTCTGAAGGAATTCTCGGAAGGTTCCCTTCCAAAGAGTATCGCTGTCCGCCTGTTGGTTCGCTGTTTCTAATTGGTCAAGCATGATCATGTTCCAGCTCCCTGCTGAAAGATACCGTCAAGAATAGGAATCACTGCGTTATTCTGCTCATCAATAGTCATTTGAGCATTGTCTAACACAAAACAATTGGGTCTATCCCAGTCAAAACCACTCAAAGCCGTTTCACTCGAATGCGAGTCACTACCCGCGTAAGGCGACCGTGTTAAACGTATGATATATCCCTTGGGTTGTCCAAGGATTTTTTCTACTTCATTGGGAAAACGGTTATCGGTAATGATCGCCATCTCACACGTCGTCCTTTGTATTTTACGAACCGTGGCATCTGCCCAAACATTGCCAAACCACGAACGGACACATTCGGTGCCAAATATCTGCATTACCTCGCGGCCTGTCATGCACCCTTTGGGGTCAAACATTCCTTCCCATGTATGCAATTTAGGGGTATTCTCCCACTTATACTCCGTAGGAGTGTTCTTCTCTTCGTCAGAACCGTAGCATTGCTTATGCTCAAGTCCCAGGACATCGATACAGAAATCCTTGATTCCATCCGCAAAAGCGAATTCTTTGGCAACCATGCACCCATACCCAACAAACCATTCGAGGCACGCTTCAGCCCATTCTTCTGGATGTACAAAACATTCTGGGTCTTCAAAATATTTCGTAATAAAGGAGGAGAGTGTGTTTTTCCCTCCTCCTTTATTACCAGACAATGCGATAATGATTGGTTCTGTGGGCATTATGTATTACGTTCCAGGAACAGGTCGTACTGCGACCTGGATTTTTCCCTCAAGCTCAAAATATTTGTTGTCCGTCACAGGTTTGCCGTGACGATCAGTAAGATACCAGTCCTTGCCATCCAGTACTCCCATAAAACAGTCAGTGATCTCTTTGGCAGGAGCGGTCATTGTTTCATTGCCCGCTTCATCCTGTGCTCGTTTCACTAACATGAATGCCTCTGCGCCTGCCTTCTTTTCCCCTGCGGTCAAAGAGTTGTTACAGTTGACATCTGTCAGATACTTGGTAGCCGCGTCAATGGCTTTTTCTTCAGTATCGAATCTCTGCATTGCATACGCATTGTAGCGTACCTGATGCCAATCAGTTCCAAAATCGTCTTTCTCTACTACTTGGTAACGCATATTATTCCTTTCGAATATACTCTTCTTACGTTCTAGACATACGGTACTTCTATTATACAAATATTTGAAGAGTTTTTGCGCATTGTTGTTCCCGCCAAAGCCAATAGTCCATAAGCCTGGCTTACTTTCCCTTGGTCTTTGAAAGCTAGGAGCATTTGTTCGAATAAAGGAAACGATATTTTTCATCCCTAGAATATTCCCGTGTAAAGAGTTATTTGAACAAGATACCGACCCATCTCCATCAAAGTAACCCCTGATCCAGTGACGAACAAGTCTTTGCGACAGTTTAGGAGCTTGTAGTATTTTGGTTTTATTTGGGACAATACCATTCTTTATCAGCCCCTCAACTAAACGGCTGCTCGGCAAATCAAGGTGAACCACTTCAATATGACACTCGTATCCATTGATCTCTCTGTCACGTTCATAGTAATAAATGTTGTGCTCAGAGTCTATGTGATCTCGGAAAAGCTCCAA
>SDBT01010462.1_pt1 | contig 14972 bp, 18 predicted proteins | sample 2277101 | NCBI WGS metagenome assembly SDBT01 (sample SAMN10404973, study PRJNA504765) | marine sediment metagenome | isolation source: marine sediment core GS10_PC15, 103 cmbsf | place: Arctic Ocean: Southern Knipovich Ridge | collected 2010 | reverse complement strand
CCGGAAGGTGGGTTGAGCGGGCTCGGCACATCGCCCTCCAAGAGGATGCGAGAGCGCTTGCGCTCCAACTTGGGGCTGGGGACGGGTACCGCAGACAGCAGCGCATGCGTGTAAGGATGCATGGGTTGGCGAAACAGCTCGTCCGTAGTCGTCCGCTCGACGATCTTTCCCAGATACATAACGGCCACGTCGTCACAGATGTGACGAACCACGGCGAGATCGTGAGCGATGAAGAGGTACGTCACGCCGAGATCGTCTTGCAGCTCCTCGAGCAGGTTGAGCACCTGCGCCTGGATCGATACGTCGAGCGCCGACACCGGTTCATCGAGGATGAGGAAGCTTGGGTTGAGCGCCAGAGCCCTCGCCACCGCAACACGCTGGCGCTGACCTCCAGAGAACTCGTGGGGAAATCGGTCCACCCAGCTGGGGCTGAGGCCGACCAACTGCAGGAGGTCATTGACCTTGACCCGTCGTTCGCCCACCGTCAGCGAGGTGTGGACCCTTAGTGGCTCATCCAGCGTCTGTCCGATCGTCATCCGCGGATTGAACGATGCAAAGGGATCCTGGAAGACGATTTGCATCTGCCTGCGTAGCGCCCGGAGCTGCTTGCGGTCGGCCGCGATAATGTCAATGCTCTCCCGCCCCTCGCCCTCGAGCGGCATCTGCAGGTACACCTTTCCCGACGTCGGTTCGATGAGGCGAAGAATGCAGCGCGCAGTAGTGGACTTGCCGCAACCCGACTCCCCGACCAGCCCCATCGTCCGTCCGAAATGAATGTCGAATGACACGCCGGCAACAGCCGACACTTCTCCCTTCTCTCCGGATCCGAAAAACCTTCCCACCGTGAAGGTCTTCACCAGATCGTCAACCGACAGAACGACGTCGTCGCCGAGTACCACCGACTCGCCTGCTCTGCCGTTGCTCGTCACGTTCTTTCCTAGCACTCGTCGAACGGTCAACCTCCGTCGCGGCTGATTCTATAAACGCGCCTTGAGGCATTCCGTCGTCGGATGATATATATTCTCGACAAGTACGGACATCGAGAGAGGCATATGGCAGAGGACTGGCGCGGCAAGATCGGCAGCATGGACGAGGAACGCATGAACCTCTACCTCTCGGGTCAAACCAACGCTCACGTTGCGGTGCTCGACGAAGATGGCCGCCCGTATGTGGTGCCGCTCTGGTATCACTGGGACGGAGAGAGCTTTTGGTTCGTGATCCGGGAGCGATCCGAGGTGGCTCGCCACATGCGCCAGAGGAAGGAGGTCGGCATCGTCATTGATGACACCTCTATCGACGATTCGGAGCACGACCGCCATTTCGAGATGCCGAAGGTGTTTGCTCAGGGCACGGCCGAGGTGGTGGAAGAACCCAATGTCGGTGGTCAGTGGGTTGAAATCGCGGAGCAGATGGCGCTCCGATATTTAGGCCCGAACGGACCGTCGTACATAGTGCCAACGCTTCAGCAACCCCGTTGGCTCATCAAGGTGACTCCAGACAACCTGAAGACGTGGGAAGGGGTCGGCTGGGCAAAGAAGTATTGGGTGGAGAGCGACCAAGGCCCAACATATGAGGAGGTCCACACCAGCTAATGGGCGGTTACAAAGCCATAGTCACGTCGAGCACAAGGAGCAGCTGATGGCCGACGATCAGGAATATCGCGGAGCAATGGGTAGCATGACCGCCGAGCACATCACTGAGTTCCTCGCTGGGGCACCGCTGGCACGACTCGCCTGCCTCAAGCCTGATGGCTCACCATATGTCATGCCGGTGTGGTACCAGTGGGACGGAGAGTCGATCTGGCTGGTTGGCCGCCAGCGGTCGGTGTGGTGCGAGTACATCAAGAACGATCCACGTATATCGGTCGTGATCGACGGCAACACCTTCGAAGGAGACTCCGACGAAGGGAGCCTCATCCCCAAGGTCTACTTCGAAGGTGTTGCCGAAATCGTCGAGGAGCCGAACGTCGGCGGCGCCTGGGTCAAGGTCGCCGAGGACATGTCCTACCGTTATCTGGGACCGGACGGTCCAACGTACCTGACCTCGACACTCAATCAGCCCCGCTGGCTGATCAAGATGACTCCGTCTGCGACAAAGACATGGCACGGTGTCGGCTGGGCCCGCCGCTATTGGGTCGAAGACACGGGAGGACCCAGCTACGACGAAGCACACAGCACCTGATGCACTGAGCCAGTTCCGCCTCGACGGGCGGACCGCCATCGTGGCCTGAGCTTCGCGGGGGCTCGGTGCTGTGATCGCCGAAGCCTCGAGTTGGGTTGGAGCCAACGTCGTCCTCACCGCAAAAAACGAAGCAAAACTCACAGAACAGGCCTCGGCGATCTCTCATGCCACCAGAGGCGAGCCATCCACTGTGGCCGCAGATGTCGCTGACGATGGTTCGGCAGAGGTCATCGTCGAGGCAGCGATCGATCGATTCGGCAGCGTCGACGTCCTGGTGAACAAAGCCGGGATCGATGTTCGAGGGCCGATCGGCGACATCAGCCGGACCGACTTCGATCGCGATGGCCGTCAATCTGACGGGAGCCTGGTTGCTCTGCCGAGCCGCCCAACCATATCTGGCCGACACCGGTCGTGGTCGGGTCATCAACGTCTCCTCCACGTTTGGCCTTGTTGGTGTTTCCGACCGCACAGCCTATGCGACCTCAAAGGGGCTCTTGTTCGCTGAGCGCTCACTGGCAATGGAGTGGGCATCGATGGGAATCAATGTCAACGGTGTCGCTCCCGGACCATTTCTCACGGATATGAACATTCCGTTCCAGCACTCCGGGCACGCCATGCGGGTGCTGAACCACGAAGTCGCGATGCGGCGCTGGGGCAAGCTCCACGAGATTCAAGGCCCTGTTTTGTTCCTCGCCTCGGATGCCGCGAGCTACATAACCGGCGTCGTCCTCCCCGTTGACGGCGGCTGGACCGCCTACTGATAAAGGGTCACCGACCAAGCGTTTCGGCGCGCAAGAGCCAATGAAGCGTGAACTCGTTCCATTCGTCCGCCATTTCATGGAAGGCGATGTGGCTCGAGTGTGAGCCGCGGAAGATGTGCATAGTTGCTCCCGCGATCCGTTCTTGCACCTGCAACCCATACCGTGTCGGGACCTGCCAATCCACCTCACCCGATGTGATCAGGGTTGGCACGCGTATCTGGTGGAGCCGGTCGAGTGCGTCGTGGGTCTTATCTGCGTGGAAGTGGCCGATCATGCCCTCTTTCGAAGGAGGATGTGGGTTGTCCACGATGAACGCTGACTCGAAGGCTTCGACGTCCGCGGGCTGATCATTGATGAAGGTCGGGCTGGCAACCCAGAGTAAGGCGGTCCTGATATAGCGCGCCAAATCATCGTGGAGCACAGGTAGCTCATTGGTCTCGATCATGCGTATGAACCACTCGTCGGATCGACCCCACGTGCAATGGAGCTGAAGCGTCTTCACCTTGTGAGGATGATTGATCGCAAGCTCTTGCGCGGTGGCGCTCCCGAGCGACAAACCGGACACGTGCGTTTCATCGATGCCGATGGTTTCGAGCAGGGCCGCCACATCATCGGCGAGGATGCGCATCGAATAGTCATCCTTGTCGATCGGACGGGTCGACTGACCGGTGCCCCTGGCGTCATAAGTGATGACAGTGAAGTGGGCTTTGTAAGCCTCGACCTGCAGATTCCACGTCGAGTGATCCGCGGCGGTGCCCATGATCAGGAGAAGTGGTGGTCCATCACCTGCGATCTCGTAATAGACCTCGATACCAGTGGCAAGCTGTTGGAACGGCATTGGTTTGGTCCTCGCTTTCGCTCACGTCAAGGTTCTCCCGGGACGCGCTGTTGTGGTTGATTCCTTTCGCAAGAAGTGGCCCGGACGTCGGCCGGTGTCGACGCCGTCGTCTATCACCGGCACCCCGTTGACGATCACATGGTTAACACCCACGGGCTTGGCGAGTGGTTCGGCGTACGTAGCACGATCGCTCACGGTCTCAGGGTCGAAGATCACGATGTCAGCCGCTGCTCCTCCGGCTATACGACCTCGATTGCTGAGACCAAACCGCGCCGCGGCCGCTGCGGTCATCCGGTGGATCGACTCGTTGAGGGAGAGCACACGACGATCGCGAACCAGATCGCCAAGAACTCGGGAGAAGCTGCCGGCCCATCGAGGGTGCGGCTTGCCCGGTATGGGTATTCCATCCGATCCCACCATGGCACCCTCCCAACAGAGGCAAGCGACCACGTCCTCCTCTCTGGTCAAGTCGATCACGACGACCACTGCCCCCTGATTGGCGATCAGGGCGTCACAAGCTGCGTCGACCGGGTCGACGCAGCGCTCCCTTGCGATCTGATCGACCGTCTTCCCCTCGATTTCGGGCGTCGCCGGTGCGTAGGCGATCGTTACTTCCGACCACGTGCGGTCCTCTAGGAAGTTCTGCCAGTCGGACCCCTGAAGACCTGCTCGAACGCTCGCCCGACCTTCCGGGCTCGAGAGACGAGTGAGCATTGCTTCGATGCCTCCGACGGAGGCGGTTGGAGGCAACAGTGCACGAAGCACGGTGCTTCCCTTGGTGTAGGGATAGCCGTCCGACGTCACATCGAGGCCTTGGCGTCGAGCACGTTTGAGCTTGTCGACGAGTGCGGGGCCACCGCCGAGATCCGGGGGACCACCTGCTTTGAGGTGAGAGATGTGGACCGCCGCGCCGCTACGTTGTCCGATGTCGAGGGCCTCGTCGAGGGCATCAAGAACGCCTCGCATCTCATTCCGAATATGGGACACATACGGCTTGCCGTGGTCGGCCGACACGCTCGCCAAAGCAACGATTTCGTCGGTTGGGGCGTAGCAGCCCGGTGCGTAGATGAGTCCGGTGGAGAAACCGAGCGCTCCTTGCGACAGAGCCACGTCGACGAGGGATGCCATCTGGTCGAGCTCGTTTGCTTCAGTCGGGCGATCATCGAATCCGACGACCGTCGCCCGGACCGTGCCGTGACCGACCAGCGTCGCCAGGTTGGCCGCCATTCCGCCTTTCGTCGCCGCATCGGCGTAGGAGAGAAGGTCCGGGTAGACCGTGGTGTCGGGACCAAAGAGTGTTGCGATATCCGTGCCGACGGCCTCACCTCCTGTGGTGACCGGGTAGAGGCTGAATCCGCAGTTGCCGGCGATCTCGGTGGTCACCCCCTGGCGAACGGAACCGAGTCGTAGATCGTCGTGGTCTCCAAGGAGGAACGGCAAGGCGTCGGAATGGGTGTGGGTGTCGATGAACCCGGGAGCAACCACAGCGCCGTCGGCCTCGATAACGCGATCCGCACTGAAACTATTGCCCAATGGCGAGCTACCGACACTTGCGATGATGCCGTCTTTTATCGAGACGAAGCCAGCCTGAGGTTTGCGTCTCGAGCCGTCATGAACGATCCCCCCGCGAATCAAAAGATCGGAGCTCACGTGTTGAAGACAGGCAACGGAGCACGGGTCATTGTTGTTGCAATCTCGTTAGAAGTGCCTCCCTCGGAGGGATCCAGCGGTGGGCCAAAGAATATACAATGCCGAACTTGCCGGAGGTTTGGCATGCACATCGCACGCGCGGTACATCACGGCGAGGTCAGCTGGGGCTTCGTGGACGAGGGTCTCTTCTTCCCGGCTGGTCTCGACGATTCCCCGCTTCAGCTCTCACCAGCAGAACTTGTTTCCAGGCGCAGAGAATCGAGTGAACCCGTGCCGCTGGAGACTGTGAGGCTTCGAGCGCCGATACCAAATCCGCCGCAATTCATCGGAGTAGGCCTCAACTACCGTGACCATGCCGCGGAATCTGGCATGGACACACCGTCCGCCCCTGTGACGTTTGGGCTTCTGGCCAGTGCGATTCTCGATCCGGGTTTGCCGATCATGCTGCCTGTGTTCACGGACAAGGTCGACTGGGAGGCAGAGCTCGGGATCGTCATTGGGGTGCCAGGACGAGACATCGCGGTGGATGACGCCCTTGATCACGTGTACGGATACACCATCGTCAATGATGTCAGCGCACGGGATGTCCAGTTCGACGAAGGCCAATGGACTCGAGCAAAGTCGTTCGACACGTTCAAGCCAATGGGACCGTGGATCACAACGACAGCAGCGCTCGGTGCCGCGGACGACTTGAGAATCGGGCTCACCGTGAACGGCGTCGTCAAACAGGAGTCGCGAACCTCTGAGCTCATCTTCTCGGTTCCAGACCTGGTGAGCATGTTGAGTCGATCGATCACCCTGCCGCGAGGAATGGTGATCTCTACAGGGACACCGAGCGGTATCGGCTTTGCCAGAGAACCGGCGGAGTACCTGCGCGATGGTGATTCGGTAACGGTCGAAATCGAAGGCATCGGCGCTCTGACAAATCCGGTCAGAGCGTCAGTGGCCAGCCCCATCTGACTTCAGCCGTCAAGCCCCAAGTTCGGCATCGACTCGCTGAAGGAACGGAACGATCGCGGCGAGACATTGATCAGGAGAATCCAACAGATTGGCATGTCCGCTGCCTTCGATGGTTACGTATTCCGTGAAGGCCGCTGCAGTGAGGCGCTCGTAGATCTGACGACCACCGGCGCCCGTGTTCCCCTGGATCGCCGGTGTGAGCATGTCCACGTCGCCCACGATCACCAACGTTGGCGCGTTGACGTTCGCTATCTCATCCGTCACATCCACAGTGATCAAGGCATCGCAGGCATCACAGAACACGTCGACATCGACGAAGGTGCCGGCGAGATCTTGAATGGCATCGACGAGATCCTCGCCGCCGTCGGGCCCCTCCAACATGTAGCGATTCACCGCCTTTGAGGCCAGCTCGTATGCGAGCTCGCGACTCGCCATGCCGTAGGCACGTGCCAGCGCCTTCCATACCTCGTACTGAGCTCGCGCCATGAAATCGGATTTCGCGGTGCAGCCGCTGAGCACTAGGCCACGGACCCGATCCGGATACCGCGCTGCGAAATACAGCCCAAGAGTGCTGCCCATGGACCCGCCGTGTACGTGCGTCTGGTCGATCCCCAAAGAGTCGAGCAAGCCGACCATGTCGGCGGCCCAGACATCGAACGTGTAATCCTGCTTCGGTCGGTCCGATGCGCCATAGCCACGCGGGTCGTAGTCGAGAACCTTGAAGTTCTCTGCCATCGCGGGTGTCACTGCTGCATAACCGGCGTGACCCGAGACGGCACCTGGCACTTGCATGACCCAACTTCCGGCACCGTTGACCTCGTAGTAGAGCTGAACATCGTTGACTTGGATTATCGCCACGGCGCCCAACCTCTTGTTCGGTTCGGACGTTTCGCATCATATAGAGTCCCGATCGGCCTTGACGTGAGGAGGTTGCGGGTTTGCCAAAGGTATCGATCGGAGAGGTTGACCTCTGGTACGAGTTCAACGGAGCCGGCGAGACCGTCATCCAGGTGGGTGGTGCGGTCAGTGCCCACGAAGGCTATGCCACGATCACGCCACGTCTTTCTGAGCACTACCGAGTCCTGGACTACGACCACCGCGGCTATGGGCTGAGCAATCGTCCAGAGCAGCAGTACACCTTATCCACCTGGAGTGACGACCTGGTCGCGCTCATGGACGCCCTCGGTTTGGAAAAGGCTCATATCCACGGCGGCTCAATGGGGAGTTTCATCGCGATCAACTTCGCCGCCATGTACTCGGAACGCGTGGAAAAACTGCTGCTGGGTGCCGGCGCCGTAGCGAGGTGTGACGAGATGGCGAAGCTGCACTTTCGGGTTTGGCAGGACGTCGCCTCTGCTTACGGTGTCGCGTCAGAGGAGCTGGCACGAGAACTGCTCACCAAGGCCTTCTCCCGTGCCTACCTCGACAGCATCTCAGAGGACGCTCTGCTGGCCGACATGAGGGACGTCACCGCCCGCAACGTCGAAACAGATGTTTTCATCGATGCCTGTCAGGCGATGATCGACACCGACGTCACGACGTCACTTGATCAAGTGACTGCACCCACATTGGTGATGGTCGGATCCGAGGACATCCTGACGCCTCTCGACATGGGACCCGAAGGGGCAGGTGCGCGCTATGTCGCTGAGCACGTTGCGCAGGCCGAGCTGGCCATCTTCGAGGGGAGCGGACACGGCCACTACATCGAGCAGCCCGAGGAGTCAATCGACACGATTCTGCGGTTCCTACAGGCTTAATGCTCTCCAACGCGACCACACTTGCGTTGGGAGGACTTGGGCGTCGGCCAACCAACCTTCTGGAATGGAGCGAGAGGACTCCTCGACTGCCAGGCCGTTGTCTCCAGGTGGCGACGCAGAGTCCGCGTCGCTTCCTCATTGTGGCCCTTCTCCAGAGCCGCCATCACCTCGCGAGGCTCGCTATTCGTGCCGTCAAGTCGGAACGGCAGTGAAGCCCATCGGTGACGCTCGGCATGCTTCCACAAGATGTCAGCCCAATAGGGCACCAGCCAGATTCGCGGCGCGCATAGAGCAAAATGGAACTGACGGTGCAGGCGCATGCCTTGGGTGTGTCGCCGGCGTCGAGTGCGACTTGGATGTCGTTGAGGATCGAGCGCAGAGCTTTGGCCTCGTCGGCCGAAAGCGGCCGGGCTGTTCTCACCGCTTCCGACTCGAGAGTGATTCGGACTGCGTAGAGGGCTCGCATGTCCTGTATGGACAGCTCGGAAACGCGGGCACCTTTGTTAGGGATAGTCACGACGAGCCGGGATGAGGCTTACACCTGTTTCTTCGGCGATGTCGTGGAGGCGAAGCCGCGAACCAGGTGCATAGGTTCCGTCGAGGATGCGCTCACGGGTGATATGAAGCGCTCGGTCGGCAACGCTCACTCCGGCATCGTTGGTCGCCATAGCTCCCTCTCACAGATGGGTCGAGCAGTTTGCTGCGCTCACAAGAAGATCTGCCGGTGAGACCAAACTTGCGTAGACGGCGTTGAAGAATCACAACAGGTTCTTCGGGACCCCAAGCTTGTCGATCTCCGCTTTAGCCATAGCGACGTGGGCTTGGCCGTTGGCGACGGTGAGGGCCCCGTGTCCTGGCAGGAATGCTTCGAAGCTCGTTGCGGCCATCCGCTCAATTGACGCGAGCGATTTCTGTAGATCACAGTCCGGAACCGATTGCAGCAAGATCCTCCCCGCCCAGAACAGCGAATCCCCAGTGAAGAGGGCCGTTGCGCCGCTCCCGCTTGTCAGCAAATAGGAGCCATGGCCCGCACAATGCCCTGGGGTTGCCATGAACTCAAACGTGGCCGATCCAACCCGCCGCACGTCGCCATCGGAAAGTGAGTCGTCGATCGGTGTGGGGTGAAAGCGGGTGTCATCTGGATAGATGCCCGCCTCGCGTGCAGCGGCGAGACCATTCGCCTCTTCATCCCCGGCTTCGAGCACGGCCACAGCGTCACTGGACACCGCGAGCCGAGCTCCCCACCGGTCTCGGATCAGGTGCCCACCGCCGGCGTGATCGCTGTGGTAGTGGGTGATGAATGCGGTTTCGACGTCTTCAGGATCGAACCCGTGGCTGCGGATGTTGGACTCCATCTCCGAAAGAGAGACAACTCCCCCAACCCCACTATCAACGAGAGCCAATGCGTCTCCTCCGTCGACGAGATACACATGACAATCGAACCCAGAGGTGAGGCCGAAGCCAGTCACCGAGCCACCTCCGATGAGATAGATATCTTCCGTCAAGCGCAAATCAGGCTCCCTTCTGTCTCAGACCGAAAGGCTTCCGGTCTGGCGTAGCCGCGGGATGGTGTCAGCGGCGATCCGCTCCAGCGTTCGCTGCTGATCCGGCCGAGGCTGGTCGATCACGAAGTCGTCGATACCAATGGCCCGATACTGCTCGATGACCTCCTCGAACGCATCAGGGCTCTCCCACGGGTCGGGCAGGCCCTGCTCCGTCATCTTTGAAGCCCAGCCGTAGAAGGAGCGGCGAATCTCGCTCGGTTCACGGCCAATCGATACGCAGTGCTCGTCCAGAATGCTGTTGCGTTCCGCCATCTCCTCCACCGTGCCAAACGAGTTCCAGATATCCGCGTACTGGGCACAGATCCGCAACATGTGATTGCGATGTGCCGCGAGCATGAGGGGAGGGCGAGGGCGCTGGACCGGTCCTGGCCTCACGTACGCCTGATCGAGTTGGTAGTACTCACCGTTGTAGGTGGTCGTCTCGTTTCGCAAGAGCGAATCGACGATCTCGACTGCTTCCCGAAAGCGGTCAACCCGCTCCGGCGGCGTATCGAACTCGATACCCATCCGCTGGTGCTCCTCCTCGTACCAGCCGCAACCAATCCCCAGCGTGAGCCGACCCGATGAGACGTGGTCCACAGTCATCGCCTGCTGCGCCAGAAGAGCTGGGTGTCGGAAGGTGTTCGAGGAGACGAGGACACCGATGCGAATTGACACCGTGTGGACGGCGAGCGCCGAAAGCAGAGTCCATCCTTCGAAGAATGGACCGGTCGGTTGGCTGGGTTGATTGAAGTGATCGGTGTCCCACAGACTGTCGAAACCGAGCTCCTCGAACATCCTCCAGCGCTCGGTCAGGGTGTCGTAGGGCTGGTTCTGATCCGTGCAGATTCCGATAGTCGTTGTCATTTCGCTCCTTGCCGGGACGCTACCGATCGTTGACCGATCGATGTAGAAGATGTTGCCGCCTAGCGGCCGCACCCTTCCCGAGGCATGCTTGGTAGGCCTGGTGAACGCTCCGTCCTACCCTGATTCAGGGCCGGTTCGTTGATCTAATAGCCGGTTAGTGGCCCGTCATTGGTTCAAGCTAGCCAGGCGTTGTTGGTCAACGATCCGGGTCCCATAATGGGCGGAGGAATGTAGACGTGCTCCTTGACGATCCAGAATCTGCCATTGGGCTTTGCGTAATTCAGCACATCCTCCCAAGCGGCCGCTTCGTTCTCGGATTCGAACGATTCGTTCATCGTCTCCTCGTCGTCCCACCATTGCTCGACAAAGCCATCCACTTGTTCTTCGCCCTCGACCGTCGGGTTGTTCGGGTTCTCCAGTTTCTTCAGCACCTCCGAAACCACATAGCCGCGCAGCGGACCGCTGCCGGCCGAAATGGACGCGTGGACATCACGCCAGTAGTCGAAGAACTCACGCGTCGTGAAGTCATCGCGTTTGAAGGCGGTTCCGATCAGCTTGATCACGGTTGCTCCTTTTGTTGATAGCCAATCACAGCTAATGACTAGCAGATTCGGCAACCCCGAGAGTGAAAAGATTGTCCAAGACCAGCGTGAATCGAAGGAGAGACGCCGAGCCACGGAAGCGTCGACTCTGAGCGATTTGGCTATACTTGACAACTCGAGGGTGGGAGTGGGGCAGTGCGTTCCACGCTCAGTTCGCGGCTGTCGGCGTCAAACGCGCCCGGTCACAACCTTGCCTCGAAGAACTCGGCAGTCGCCACGATCGCCTCGCGGAGCGGAGTATGTGGCACGACACCAAATCGCGCCAATAGTGGCCTGTCGTCCCCTCGGCCGGGAAACGGGAGGCTACCGCCACCAATAGTGATGTCACTGCGCCCAGTCACCTCGTGGACGATGGATACGAAGTCGCCAACCGACACGGTGTCGCCGCCGAGGGTGTAGACGCCGGCCCCTTCACCACCCTCCCGTGCAGCCATAATGAATTGAAGAGCGACATCCGGCGCAAATTGGTACGTGGCGGTACCGCCGTACTCGATGTGGTAGGGCTCTCCACGCACTGCCGCCTCGATCGAGAGAGTGGGCTGCGATGTCAGGCCCTGATCGCGGAGTGGACCAAACACCGTGTACGGTCGCAAGCCAATGCTCGGCACGCCATCGTCTTGCCAAAACACGCGAGCCGTGTCCTCGTTGGCCATCTTGTACACGCCGTACAGCGTGTCGGGCAACCGTGCCGCACCCGCCGGCAGAACGTCGGTGTCGTAGTTCCGGGGGTGGCCGTAGACGGCGAAGCTGCTGGCATAGGAGAGATGCTCGACACCGTGCTCGCGCACTGCCTCGAAGACATTGACCGTGCCGGTGACGTTCACTGCTGCTCCTTGTGCAGGGTCAGCGCGAACGAAGGGAACTTGCAGTGCGGCAAGGTGGATCACATGTGTCCGTCCAGCCACGGCCGCGCCAACGTGCTCCCGGTCGGTGATGTCGGCCTTGATGTGCTTCGCGCGAGCCAGATCGTTGTCGTCGATGATCGCTCGCAATCTGGCGTCGTTATCCGATAAATCGAAGATCGCTACATCGACGCCTTCGTCGAGAAGCAACTTCGTGACCCAGGCACCGAGGCAGCCCATAGCGCCGGTAACGAGGAAACGCTCCTGCGGCATCACATGAGGCTACTCGTTCTGTGCGAGGCTCACTTTCGGGTCTCATCGCTTCGGTGAGTTCGACGCTGCGTGTGTCCAGAACGCGGCGATGATGCAGCGAATCCTCGTGCCATACTCAAATCCGGCGCAGACCGGTCAACAGAGGGGACTTTGTACACGATCGGACCAACGTAAGGAGCCGACATCGCGAACAGCACATGCGTTGACCAGCTCAACATCAGGGCTGACTCGCTCCGCATGGAGCGCTGACCGTGCCGAGGCGCGCTCTCGTCACGGGCGGGGCAAGCGGTATCGGGTTTGCTTGCGCAGTCCGCTTGACCGCGGACGGACTCGAGGTCGCCATCGCCGACGCGAACCTGGCGCAGCTCGAACGGGTCTCTGGTCAGGTGACAAGCTCACACCACGTAGACGTATCGGATGCCGGTGCCATCGACACTCTGGTGGCTTCCCTCGATCCGGTTGACGTACTCGTCAACAGCGCTGGCATCTCCGGACCAAACGTCCCGGTATGGGAAGTCGACGATGCAGGCTGGGCCAGGACATTGGAGGTGAACCTCACTGGGACGTTCAACACAATGCGCGCCGTGCTGCCGGGGATGCGAGAGCGAGGTTGGGGACGAATTGTCAACATTGCCAGCATCGCCGGCAAGGAGGGGAACCCCAACCTCGGTGCGTACTCTGCGAGCAAGGCGGGTGTCATCGGACTCACGAAATCGGTCGCAAAGGAAGTCGCTGAAGATGGCGTGATCGTGAACGCCGTCGCACCGGCGGTCATTGCAACGCCGATTCTCGATGGCGTAGCGCAGGAGACGATCGACTACATGGTGGCGAAGATCCCCATGGGACGTGTCGGTCAGCCTGAAGAGGTCGCCGCACTGGTCGCGTGGTTGGCGTCGGATGAATGCAGCTTCTCCACGGGCAACGCTTACGACATCTCCGGAGGTCGGGCCACCTACTAACAGAGGTGAACGTGCGCACCCCGGGCCGAATCGGCTCATAGGGCGTCGAGAAACCAAACACAGAGACCCTTGCTCTGCTCGCGTTGGAGCGATGCCGGGGCTGCGTGCGGCTTTCCTTCCTATCAGGTATCGCGACGACTTGGCGCCGGCCGGGAGTTTAGCCCTGGTTTGGCTCTCGAACGCTGGTGAGCGGCCGGGTGAACACGCCGTCGTTGGAGCGAGCTACTTCGTACGCCCAGGCTGCCTGGAGCGTCAGACGGTCCCGGTGTTTGGCCGCGACGACCTGCAGGCCGACCGGAAGGCCATCAGCCGTGAGCCCGCAAGGCACAGTGACGGCGGGTTGTTGCGAAAGGTTGAAGGGAAGCGAGAACGGCGACCACGTCTGCCACCGCTTGTGGGGCCACGCCTTGGGGACCTCGACGCCCGCCTCGAATGCGGCAATGGGCATGGTCGGGGTGAGTAGGAAGTCGTAGTCCTCAAGCAGGGTACTGAGGGCAACGGCGACATCGATCCGCTCCTGGAAAGCCCTCAAATAGTCGACTGCGGTGAGCCGTGCACCCTCTTCGGCGATTTCGGCCAATCCCGGGTCGAGTAGATCGCGTTGCCCGGGATCCAGACCCATCACGACCGCGGCTGCTCCCGGGTACCAGAGTGTTTCCCAGGTGCGCAACGGATCGGTGAAACCGGGATCGTCAATAACGACCTTCGCTCCAAGCGCCTCGAAAACCTCGGCCGCCTCGGTCACGAGGAGCCCAATCTCGGGGTCAACCTCTGCGTAGCCGAGCGTGAGGCTGAACGCGACGCGACGACCGGCAACGCCGTCCTTGAGTCCCGCCCGGAAGTCGACCGTGTTCGTTGGAAGCGCGGTCCAGTCGCGCGGGTCATAACCGGCCAACACCTGGAGCAACAGCGCAGCATCTTCGACGGTGCGTGCCATCGGTCCCGCGTGAGCGAGGGTGCCGAACGGGCTCATCGGCCAGTAGGGAACCCGCCCGAACGTGGGCTTCATCCCGACCGTTCCCGTGAAGGCGCCTGGAATGCGAATCGATCCGCCGCCGTCGGTGCCGAGCGCGAGCGGAGACATGCCTATGGCAAGGGCCGCAGCGCTCCCTCCGCTCGAACCGCCCGGTGTTCTGTTCGTGTCCCACGGGTTGCGGGTGATCCCCGTCAGTGGGCTGTCAGTGATGCCCTTCCACCCGAACTCAGGCGTGGTCGTTTTGCCAATGAGCACGGCACCCCCTTCTCGTAGCCGGGCCACGGCCGGGGCGTCGTGCTTCCAGGGCTGCGCCGGATTCACGAGCCGTGACCCTTTGAGGGTTGGCCACGCTTTCGTCAAGAAGATGTCCTTGATCGCCACCACAATGCCGTCGAGCGGACCCAAAGGCTGTCCGGCGGCGAAGCGGTCTTCGGAAGCCCTGGCCTGCGCCATGGTCTCGTCTGGGTCAAGATGACAGAAGGCATTGAGCGCACCGTCGAGGGTCTCAATCCGGTCCAGCAACGCATTGGCGGTCTCTACCGGGCTCAGCTGTCGTGACCGGTACGAGGCTGCCAGCTCGACGGCGGTGAGTGCAGGTATGTCTGAGGCGAGCGTCATGCCCGTCTCATTCTCGCGACTGAGATCTCCCGAGGGCAAAAAGCCCTTGCAGCGCGAGGGCTTTCGTTCGTAGCGGAGGCGGGACTTGAACCCGCGATCTTCGGTTTATCAGTCATGTGAATTAGGTCTTCGTGGGTGCTGACG